>Ga0180215_1000072_pt1 | contig 151546 bp, 146 predicted proteins | sample eDN3rd37CBELigBY_FD_128871 | JGI IMG/M metagenome (GOLD analysis project Ga0180215, IMG submission 128871) | Enriched backyard soil microbial communities from Emeryville, California, USA - eDNA 3rd pass 37_C BE-Lig BY (version 2) (version 2) | ecosystem: Environmental > Terrestrial > Soil >... | reverse complement strand
CCGACGCGCTGCAAAGCTCCGAGGCGATCGTCTTCATATAGCAAACCCTCCGATGGTCGTGACCCATCGGAGGGTTTGTTACTTCATCTCCCGGACCAAACTCCGGGATGACTCATGTTTCTCATTGTCGCCCAGCCAATCCGTTCGTTCTCTTCCCCCGACTCCGACGGTGTCGCGCGGGTGGGTCGGCGGGGGGAGGCTCCTCCGGTGGTGCGAAACTCGCCCAGCCGACGGAGAGATCCGGGACTACAGCGAGGGCTCACACAGACGCACCACCTATGGAGCCTCCCCCCACCTCCCGGCCACCATCTCCGAATTTCTTCTCCGGGCCATCCCACCGGGAGGCCGAGGCCGCTCAAACGGAGTGCAGATCAAGGCGCACACCGAGGTGCGACTGAGGCGTACTTCATGTACGCCGCAGGGAGCCCGCAGGCGTGCAACGCAGAGCTGCGCCCGTTTCAGCGGCCGTCTTCCAGCGCGAGAGCGTAGTCGGGGTGAATGATTAGCTCCCCCTGATCCGAGACCACCTGGCGGTCCCAGGGGAAGACGATCAGCGACCCGGTCTCCAGGGCGAAGAAGTCGGGCCGGTACCCCCCCGGCTTCACGAAGCTGGCCGCGGTGCGGACCTCCTCCGCCCCCGCCTCGCGAACGTGGTGGAGGGCGAGGCGCAGGGTGTCGCCGCTGGTGGTGATCTCGTCCACGATCAGCACCCGCCGGCCGCGCACCTGTCGCGGCGCTTCCGAAAGCACCTCGGGATACGCCCTCACGATCTCGCCCTGCTCCCGGCGGGAGATCTTCATGCTGTAGAAGTCCACCTGCAGGACGCTGGCGATCACGGCGGCGGGGAGCACCCCCGCCGTAGCGATCCCGACGACCACGTCGGGGTCGTACTCCCGCACGACCCGGAGCGCCAGGACCCTGCAAAGCTCACCGAACAGCTCCCAGGAGAGTTCGAACGCGGGCTGCAGACCCTGTGTGGACGGCGCCGGCGGGTCGAATACGGGATACGACATGGCGGACCTCCGGGATGGTGGGGGACGTGGGAGCGCGCCCCTCAACTTCCGTGCCGTCCACTGCCGAGTCGAGGTGGCGGCGGCGGCGCTCTCCGCGTACCTTTTCGCCCTCGGACGATCCACTTTCCACGGGCACATGGCGACACCGGACCTTCGCGAGCGGGCGGACCGGCGCTTCGAAGAGGCGCTGCAGCAGACGGGAGCACGCGATCCGCGCGACTTCTACCGCGGGCGCCTGAAGGAGTTGCGGGAGCAGGATCCCGACGCCTTCCGCCGCGCGCTCTCGTACTTCGAGGAGCGCCTGATCCCCGCGGTCGCCGCGGACGGGTCAGAGCCTCTCGTGGAGTGGCTGGAGTACGGCCGCTTCCTGGCGCAGCTCTCGGCGCCGGGGAAGACGCTCCAGATCGACCCCACCGGCCGGGCGCTCCCCTACGCCCCTCCCGTGCCCGGAGACCACATGGTCCTCCACCTCCCGGACGCCTCCGGGGGCAGGGCGCTCGTGGTGGGGATCCCGCCGGACCTCTCCCCCGCGCAGCGCGCCACCTACGACCTGCTGGTCGCCGGCTCCCAGGGCTGAGGCTCCCGCTTCGGGAACGCGAATGCGGCCGAAGCCACGGGAAGTGAGCATTTTCTATACTCCGTCCTCCCTTGCCCCACCCTCTCCGAAGCGTCATTCTTCCCCTCCGAAACGAACGTCGTACGCGGAAGGAGAAGCTGATTTGCAGGCCCTGGTAATCATCGGGCACGGCTCGCACCTGAACGCCGAATCGAGCGCCCCCGTCTACCGGCACGCGGAGGCGATCCGTGCTCTCGGCGCCTTCGACGAGGTGCGGGAGTGCTTCTGGAAGGAAGAACCCTCCATGCGCGAGGTGTTCGACCTGCTGGAGTCGGACGAGGTCTACGTCGTCCCGCTCTTCATTTCCGAGGGGTACTTCACCGAGGAGGTCATCCCCCGGGAGCTGGGGCTGGACGGCCCGGCGCCCTCCACGACCCTCAAGGCGGGGAAGACCGTCCACTACTGCGGGCCCATCGGCACGCACCCGTGGATGACGCGCATGATCCTGCGCCGCGCGGAAGAGAGCGCGGGGCTCACGGACGAGGAGGCGCGCGAAACCGGGCTCGTCATCATCGGCCATGGCACGGAGCGGAACTCCAACTCGGCGGAGGTCATCTACCGGGTGAGCCGCGAGGCGGACGAGGCGGGCGTCTTCGCGCGCGTGCGCACCGGGTTCCTGGACCAGGAGCCGGAGGTGGGCGAGGTGATCGAGGCCATGGAGGAGCGGCGGCTGGTGCTGGTGCCCTTCTTCGTGGCCGAGGGGTGGCACACGCAGGAGACCATCCCCGACGACCTGGGGATCCACCGGCCCGCGATCTCCGCGGTGACGGAGCGAGACGGCCGGACGATCTTCTACGCGGCGCCGGTGGGCACCTTCCCGGAGGTCGCGGAGATCGTGCTGCAGCGCGCCCGGGAGGCCGGAGCCCGGATCCCGGAGGCGACGCCCCCCGTCGCGGGAGGCTCCCGTGTCTGACGCGCCGTCGTTGCGGGGCTCGCACGCCCCGGCGGGAGTGGAGGAGGCCCGCGCGGCGCTCCTGGAGTGGGTGGACGAGGCGGGCGCGGAGGGGCGGGTCTTCCTCCAGGTGCTCCTCCGCGCCGCCGGGAGCGGGAGGTACGAGGTACGCCACGTTCGAGACGCGGGCCTCCCGCCGGAGGCGCTGGAGCGGACGCCGGACCCCTTCGCGGCGCGGGAGATCGCGCAGGTGACGGAGGAGGGGGAGCACCGCCCGCTGAAGACGGCGCCGGACCTGCGCGGCGGATGGGCGCTGGTGGAGCTGGACGGCCGCGGCCTGTGGACCGCGCTGGACTACCTCTACCCGGCCTGCGCCGCGCACTGGCACGCGGGACGCACCGGGACGCTCCGGCCCACGCACTGGCGGGAGACGGCGGCACGGCAGAGCGGGATCTACTCGGCCGTGAAGCTGCTCCCGGACCCGGCGGTCCGGAACACGGTGCGGGCCTGCTGCGGCGACGCGGTCTGCCTCCGCCGCGTCGCCTGGGAGATCGACGAGGAGACGCCGCTGGGGCTACCCGACGAGGGACCGCCCGCGGGCGACGCGGAGGTCCCCTGCCCCGAGGCGTGCTCCATGTTCGTCTCGTTCGCGCGCACGGTCCTGAAGCTGGAGCGCGCCCCGCGACGGGAGGTGCCTGGCCTCGGACCCATGAGCGCCGCGGAGCTGGAGCAGGTGCGCGCGGTGGTCGCCGCGGCGGCCCGGGGGACCCTCGGCACGGTGCGGGCGGGAGAGTTCGACGAGCCGGCCAACCCGCGCCGGATCCGCTACCTCGCCGCGCGCCTGGCCTCCGCCGCGTCGGACACCCTCGACGAGGCGGAGGGGGAGCTTCCCTGAGAGGGATGCCCTCGCCCGACGCGCCCGCCGACATCATCCTAGCCCCGATACCCGCATGCACCCCCACGCCCCGACCGCCGATCCGGCCGTGAAGCTTACCCGCTGGGAGATCCGCCCCCGCGACGGGGGGCCGCCCGTCCGCGGCGACCTGCGCGTCCTCGCGGGGACGGAGCCCCGCACCGCGGTGGTGATCTGCCACGGATTCAAGGGATTCCGCGCCTGGGGGTTCTTCCCCCCGCTCGCACGGGCCCTCGCGCGCGCGGGACACGCGGTCGTGACCTTCGACTTCTCGCACAACGGGGTGGGCGCCGACGGGGTGGACTTCTCGGCGCTCGACCTCTTCCGCGCGAACACCCACAGCCGCGACGTGGACGAGATCCGCATGGTGCTCGACGCGCTGCGCGGCGGCGGCATCCTCCCCCTCGCGCCCCGGCGGATCGGGCTCTTCGGCCACTCCCGCGGCGGTGGAGAGGCGGTGCTGGCCGCGGCGGAGGACCCGCGGGTGGACACCCTGGTCACCTGGGCCGCCATCTCGGACATCCCGTCGCGGTGGTCGGAAGAGCAGACCGCCGCCTGGGAGCGCGGCGAGACGGTGGAGATCGTCAACGCGCGCACGGGGCAGAACATGCCCATCGCTCCCACGTACTGGCGCGACGTACGGCTGAACCGCGACCGGCTCGACATCCTCCGCGCGGCGGCGGACCTCACCGTCCCCTGGCTCATCATCCACGGCGAGGACGACGCCACGGTGGACGCGGACGAGGGGAAGGCGCTGTTCGAAGCCGCGGGGGACGAGGCGGAGCTGCTGCTGGTGGAGGGCGCCGGCCACACCTTCGGCGCGGTTCACCCGTACGCGGGCGCGACGCCCGACCTGCGCGCCGCCGTCGACGCCACGGTCGAGTGGTTCGACCGCCTCCATAAGTAAGTCGATTCGCTCCGGCGTCCTCCCGTGGACAACCCCGGGCACCGCTGTTATTCTACGCCCGGCCCACGCGACCGACCGCACGAGCGAGCCATCCACCACGCCGTTCCGGAGAGCCACATGCCGTACGTGATCACCGAGCCGTGCATCGGGACCAAGGACGCGAGCTGCGTCGAGGTCTGCCCGGTGGACTGCATCTACGAAGCCGAGGACCAGTTCTACATCAATCCGGACGAGTGCATCGACTGCGGGGCCTGCGAGCCGGAGTGCCCCGTGAGCGCGATCTTCCCCGATACGGACGTGCCGCCCGAGTGGTCGGACTACATCGAGAAGAACCGCGCGCTCTCCGAGAAGTAGAACCGGGTCTCCGGACGTGGAACCATGAAAAGGGCACCTCCCGCGCGGGAGGTGCCCTTTTCGTTCCGGACGGCCCCGCCCGGGCGGTCCGCCCTCACCCCCCCCGCTGTCCCGGCCGCTCCCAGTCGCGCAGGTGGTGGAGCAGGTAGTCGATCCCGAACACGTGGCGGCTGCGGTCGTCGTCGCGCCGGAACACCACCTCCGACCAGCCGCGCATCCCCGTGGGCGTGTAGCGGTACCCATCCAGCCACAGCTTCTGGCCGGAGATGGCGCGGATCAGCACCCGCTCGTACCGGGACCGCGAAAGCTCGCGCTCCGGGAAGAGCTGGTCCCAGGTGCAGAGGCGCCCCACGTCCTCGTACGCGGGCGGACGGTCGTCCAGGTCCAGGAGGGAGGGCGCCCGGCCGCGCATCACCGAGCCGATCAGCCGGAAGGTGAAGGGGTCCGAGACGCGCCGGACGGGGTGCCAGAAGTGCTTGACCGTGAGCCCGGCGATCCCGCGCAACGACAGGCGCCTCCCGTCCGTCGTCTCCCAGACGGGAGCGTCCACGTCGCAGGTGAACGGGTTGCGGGGATAGCACTCCGCGCGCGCGAGCCACCCCTTCCGCGTGGTGTGCGGAACCGGGCGGTACCCGCGGATCACCGGGATCCCGATCCGGTCGAGCATCTCCAGCTCGAACGAGGGCCAGCTCATGACCTCGCGCACGACCCCCACGATCAGCGTCCCCGTGGCGATCATCAGCGAGGCGCTGGGCGTGAAGTCCACCGTCACCTCGATACGGTCGCCGCGCGGACGCACGCCCACCCCCGTGGAGCGGCGGTTGGTCGCCAGCATCATCACGGGGACGGGGAGGATGTACGAGAGGAGGAGCGCCAGCTTCTGCACCGTGCGGCTCCGCCCCTGCTTCTCGCGGGGCAGTTCGAAGGAGATGTTGTAGTGGGCGCTGAAGCCCACCAGCTGCACCGAGTGGCCGGTACGACGCTCCCAGTCGTCCAGCTCGCCCCGGAGGTAGAGGATGGACTCCCAGAGCGAGCGGCCGGCCCGCGCCGCGGCACCGCGCTCGATCTCGATGACCGGGGTGGCGACCTCGATGACCCCGGTGTCGAAGTACACTGCGCCGCCCGTGGGGAGGTGGTAGGAGGTCCCCACGCGGTGCATCAACCGGTCGCGCACGAAGGCGCGGGGATCGCCGAAGAGGTCTTCGGGGCGGGCGGGCACCCCGTCCACCAGCAGAGAGAACTCGGCTTCCATCCCCATGGCGGCCAGCTCCAGCGCCCCACCCTCACGGACCCTCCCGGTTCCGCGCTTCTTGGTGTCGGTTTGTATCATGCGACCTCCTCCGTCGTTTCCGCCACGCCCGCGTCGATGCCCGGAAACGGTCCGGCACCCCCCTCGACCTCGCCCGGGGCGTCGTGGGGGACGGCTTCCGTGTAGCCCAGGTCCAGGTGGAGGTGGTCGTCGGCCTCGCCGGCCCCGTGCCCCCACGGACGGACCCAGATCCCCGGAATCAGCTCGCGGACGATCCGCGAGTAGCGCCCGAGGGTCTTCTCGTCGTCCAGCCAGTCGTCGCCGATCCGGTACAGGTTCACCGCCGTCCCCCAGCAGTGCGTGGACGCGTACGAGGAGAGCGCGTGCGCAGGCGAGCGGTAGCCGCCGTTCGCGGAGATGTGAACGTACGTGCCCACCTCCCGGCGGAGGAGTTCGAGCTGGGCGGCCAGCGCGGCGACGGCACAGGGCACGTACCGCGGCCAGGCCGTGCGCAGCAGCTCCGTCTCGCGCACGTCCACGTCGATGAACTCCCAGACCTTGAAGTGCTGCGTCAGGTCGGTGTCGTGCGCCGCCTCCCACGAGGGGACCTCGTAGAAGAACCGGGGCAGGCGGCGCAGGCGGCGCGACCGGTCTCGGACCATCTCGCCGGGCCGGAGCACCGCGCGGTATTCCGCGCCCAGCGTGAAGCCGTCCACCCAGCGGAAGGGGAAGTCAGCCATCGCGCGCCTCCCCGTCCGTGAGGTGCCGGTAGACCGCACGGGAGATCCGGGCGATGGTGTCGCTGCGCCCGGACGCGCCGCGGTCCCACTCGGTGAGAACCACCAGCACGTACGGCTTCCGGTCCGGCAGGTAGACGATGGCGGCGTCGTGGGCCACGGTGGAAATCTCCCCGGTCTTGTTGGCGACCCGGGCGTCGTCAGGCACCCCGGCGGGGATCCCGCTGCGGAACTCCTGGTCGTGAAGGATCTCCAGCATCCGCGCGGAGGCCGGCACGGAGAAGGCGGTCCCCTCCTCGATGTGCCGGAGCACCTGCACCAGGCCGTTGGCGGTCACCATGTTGTTGACCCCCTCGTCGAAGGCCCGCTCGTCCTCCACCCCGCGCGCCAGGACGATCCCCTCGATCCCCAGCTCCTTCAGGGAGGCGCGCAGCGAGTCGAGCCCCACCAGGTCCACCAGGAGGTTCGTCGCCAGGTTGCTGCTGGTGACGATCATGTGGCGGGCCAGCTCCCTAACCTTCATGGTCTTCCCCAGGTGCGCGTGGACCCTGGAGTTGGCGTCGCGCCCGGAGTCCACGCGGAACGGCCGGCCGTCGGCTACGCTGAGGAACCGGTTGCGTACGTGTACGCGCGAGTTCAGCGGGAGCCTGCCGTGGTGGGCGGCGCCGAAGACGCCCACCAGGATGGGGACCTTGATGGTGCTGGCGGCGTGGAACCACTCGTCGCCGCAGTAGTGCCACGGAGTGCGGGTCTCGTAGTCGTACCAGGCGACGGCCACCGACCGGGCTCCCGCCTCCTGCCGGATCCGCCGCACCCGCTCCTCGAGTTCGTCTGCCTCGGAAATCATAGATGGGGTGAGGATCGAAAGGCCCCGTCGCGAAGAGGCGGCGGGGGCGCCGCGGAGGCTTTGCAGGTTTGACGCCAGCGGCTTCCGGCGGGGAGAGGCCCCGGCGGGGACGCCCCGGGCCGTCAGCGCGGGGCGGGCCGTGCGCCCCGGGGGACGGGGCGCCAGGGCACGAAGGTGAGGGTGGCGACGAGGACCTGCCCCTGTGGACGGGAGCGGACGCCGAACTCCCATTCGGCGCGGAGGTCGAGGCGCATCCGGAGCGCGGGGATCAGGACGTCCACCTCCGGGCCGAGGCCGAACACCCGGTCCCGGGCGCCCCGCAGCGCCTCGGGCACGTCGGCCCCGCGGTCGTCGGTGACCTGCCAGAGGGCGAAGCCGGCCACGCCGGCGTCGACCGGGCCGACGACGCGCATCCCGGCGCCGCCCTGGACCTGGACGGTGTTGCCGCGCCGGATGTCGATCCCCCGCTTACGACTGTTCTGGTCGTAGCTCAGCAGGGCCGAGGCCCGCACCCTCCGGGCCCGGCTCCCCCGGACGGCGGCGCCCAGCGAGAGCTGGTGGGTCCAGAACCCGCGCCCTACCCCGCCGCCGCCCCGCGGCTCGAAGCTGCCCGTGGGAGCGTAGAAAGCGTACGACGTCACAACGTCGAGGTCCGGAGTCCGCCACCCCATCTTGAGCGGCTGCACGAAGAGGTCCCCGAACCCGGAACGGTCGACGGCGACCCTCGGGTCGTCCACGCTCAACGAGATCTCGGCGACCGGCACGCCGAACGCGAAGCTCAGGTACGGAGCGCCCTGCGGCTTGAGGACGAGGGCCGCGCCCAGCACGTTGGCGAGGGCTTCCACGTCCAGCCCCTCCAGCGGGATCCGGTCGCCGTTGCGGTCCCGCAGCGTCTGCGCGTCGTAGCGGATGAGCCGGTCGGAGACGTAGAGCCCGGGCTCGGGCTGCGCGCCCGCGTCGATGCCCACCGCGCCCAGCACCTTGTGGCCGAGGTCCTGCGACCGGGCCCCGGTCGCCGCGGCGAGGAGGAGGGGAAGGCAGAGGATGGAGACCATCCCCCGGAGCGCCATCGACTGCCGGTTGCGAACGAGGAGGGCCATGGGACCCGCTCCGTCTCGGGGGCATCCGCTCGTGTCCCGCAGGGCCGCGAGGCGAGGCAGGACGCGGCAACTGCCGTGCCTCCGCCCGCGCCGCGGCGACCTTCACCGCCCGAGAACGGACGAAGGGGGCCCGGCCGCAGGTGCGGCCGAGCCCCCACAGGTGAAGCCGCCAGACGTCGGCTACACCGCGGCCGATGCCTCCAGCCGCGCCGGGTAGTGCGACTCCACGTACTCGTCCAGGATGCGCTTGAACTCCTCGGCGATGTGGTCGCCCCGGAGCGTCACCCGGTGCTCGCCGTCCACGTACACCGGCGCCTTGGGCTCCTCGAAGGTGCCGGGGAGCGAGATCCCCAGGTTGGCGTGCCGGCTCTCGCCGGGGCCGTTCACCACGCACCCCATCACCGCCACCTTCAGCTCCTCCACGCCGGGGTGCGTCTCGCGCCAGACGGGCATCTGGTCCCGCAGGTAGCCCTGGATGTCCTCCGCCAGCTTCTGGAAGTACGTGGAGGTGGTGCGCCCGCACCCGGGACAGCTCGTCACCTGCGGCATGAACGAGCGGATCTCCAGCGACTGCAGCACCTGCTGCGCGACGTGGACCTCCTCGCTCCGGTCGCCGCCGGGCTTCGGGGTGAGCGAGACCCGGATGGTGTCGCCGATCCCCTGCTGCAGGAGGATGGAGAGCCCCGCCGTGGAGGCGACGACCCCCTTGGTCCCCATCCCCGCCTCCGTGAGCCCCAGGTGGAGCGGGTAGTCGCAGAGCCCGGCGAGGCGCCGGTACACCGCCACCAGGTCCTGCACCCCGCTCACCTTGGCGGAGAGGATGATGCGGTCGTGCGGAAGCCCCACCTCCTCCGCCAGCGCGGCCGAGCGGAGGGCGCTCTCGATCATGGCGGAGCGGAGCACCTCCTGCGCGTCGACGCGATCCGCCTCGGGGAGGCCGGCGTTGGCGTTCATCATCTGCGTGAGGAGCGCCTGGTCGAGCGAGCCCCAGTTCACCCCGATGCGCACGGGCTTGCCGAACCGGATCGCCTGCTCGATGATTGTGGTGAAGTTGGCGTCGCGGTGCTTGGTGCCGACGTTCCCCGGGTTGATCCGGTACTTCGCCAGCGCCTCCGCGGCCTCCGGGTGCTTCGTGAGCAGCAGGTGGCCGTTGTAGTGGAAGTCGCCGACGATGGGGACGTGGACGCCGCGCCGGTGGAGCCCCTCCACGATGTACGGCACCGCGCGGGCCGCCGCCTCGTTGTTCACGGTGACCCGCACCACCTCGCTCCCCGCCCGCCAGAGCGCGGCGACCTGGCGCACGGTCGATTCCACGTCGGCCGTGTCCGTGTTGGTCATGGACTGCACCACCACCGGGTGCTCGCTCCCGACCTTCACCCCGCCGACGTCGACGGTGACGGTGCTTCTCCGCTGAATGGCTGACATCCCCGCGATTCGAGAGTGGGTTGAGGTTCTCGGGTCCGGCCGAAAATCTAACAGGCGGGACCGAACGCGGGAAAGTACGGCGCCGGGAACCACATGGCCCCCACCGCGCCGGCTCCCCGCGTCACGCCCGCTTCCTTGACTACCCCCCGGCACGAGAAGGGATCGTATGCACCGGCTCCGCGTCGTACTCCTCCTCGCGGCCTCGCTCCTGTGGGCGGGCGCCGCGAGCGCTCAGGAGGTCCTGGTCCCCCTCGACGAGCGGGGGCGTGTCGAGGTCGTGGACGCGCCGCTCGCGGCCCGCCTGGGGCTCTTCCGGGACGAGTACCCCGGGTTCAGGGAGGCCCGCCTGTTCCAGGCGCCCGATGCCTCGTACGTGCTGGAGATCACCCTCTCGCGCGACGGGAGGCTGGCCCGGCAGCGGGTCCCCCTCACCGCGTCCGAGGCGGCGGAGCTCCGGGGCCGGGTGAGCGCGGGGATCGCCCGGAACGCTCCGCAGGCGGGGGTGGACCCGAACGGCCGCTACCTCCTCCTCGGGCAGACGACGCTCCTGGGCCTGGGATTCTACGGCTGGGCGGTGCCGTACGTCTTCGGCTCCGAGAACGCCGAAGCGGTGTCGCTCTACCTCGTCACCGCCGGGGGGAGCTTCTTCCTCCCGTACGCGGCCACGGGACGGCAGCCGGTCACCTACGGGATGGCGAACCTGAGCCGGTACGGGACCACGCGGGGCCTCGCCCACGGCCTGCTCGTGCACCGGCTTCTCGCGGGGGAGGAGAAGTACGAGTGCGGGCCGGACGGGACGAGCTGCGGGCTCTACGAATCCAACGACCGCGCGCAGGTGACCGCGGCGATGCTCGCGAGCGCGGGCGAGGGAGTGGCCGGATACCTGTGGGCGCGCAGCGAGGGGATGACCGCCGGGACCGCGAACGCCATCGCCGTGGGGGGCGACTTCGGCCTGCTGGGCGGGCTGGGCCTCGCGTACCTGGCGGGAGCCGACGACTTCGACGGGCGGCTTCCGGGCGCGCTCGGGCTGCCCGCGACGGCGGCCGGGATCTACGGGGCCCACCGGATCGCGGGGCGGCGCGACTACACCTGGGGCGACGCCGACGTCCTCTACACGGCCGGCGCGGTGGGCGCGCTCGCCGGCGGCGCGGCGGCCGACCTGCTCACGCTCGAGGAGAAGCCGCTGGTCGCCGGGGCCATGCTGGGCGCCGCGGTGGGGCTCTACCTGGGCGACCGGTTCGTCCGGGACACCGACTTCAGCGTCGGCCAGGCGACGCTGAACCGGCTCGGGACCCTCGCGGGCGGGCTGGTCGGGCTGGGCGTGGGAGGCCTGATCTCGTTGGAGACGGAGGACCACACCCCCGCGGTGACCGGAGCCGCGGTGGGCGCGCTGGCGGGATACCTGGGCACCTATCGGGGGCTGGCGCCCGGAGCGCGGTCGACGTGGCCGGAGACGGGCCCGCTCGGCTGGCGGGTGCAGGTGTCGCCCGTCGGAGTCGCGGGCCTCGCGGGAGCCGGCCTGCGACGGTTCGGCGCTCCGCTCCCGGTGCTCACCCTCAGCCGCAGCTTCTGAGCCGTGCCGGCATGCAGCGGCTTGCCCGTCCCTGTCCCCGCGCCTAAGATCCTTTCCGACGATTTGCCCGGTAACACGACACCCGGAGGCCGCATCATGATCCGCACGCTCTTCGCCCGCGCCCTCCCGGCGCTCTCGCTCCTGCTCCTTCTCCCCCTGGCGGCGGAGGCGCAGCAGCAGCGTCCGGTCGCCAGCCCCCGCGACACCACGACCATGAACCTGGCGGGCGCCACCGTCTTCGTGGACTACGGCCGGCCGTTCGCGCGCGGCCGGAAGATCGTGGGCGGGCTCGTACCGCTCGGCCAGGTGTGGCGCACCGGCGCCAACCAGGCCACCACCCTGGTGACCAGCTCCGACCTCCGGATCGGCGACGTCGACGTGCCGAAGGGCACGTACACCCTCTACACCGTCCCCGCCGCCGACCGCTGGCTCCTCGTCGTCAACCGGCAGACCGGGCAGTGGGGAACCGAGTACGACCAGGCCCGCGACCTGGCCCGCATCCCCATGCAGGTGACCTCCCTCGGCTCCCCGGTGGAGCAGTTCACCATCACCCTCGCCCCCGGACAGAACGGGCGCGGCGAGCTTTCCATGGCCTGGGAGAACACCCGCGCCTCGGTGCCGGTGGAAGTGAAGGCGGGCGCGCAGGCCGGCCACGCAGGGCACACGGGGCACTGAGGCGGGCGATGGTCTCCTCTCCGTCCCCCGCGGCGGACCCGTTCGCGCGCTTCGGCGAGCTGCTGGAGCGCGCGAAGGCGACCGACCTCCCGGAGCCCACGGCGATGGCCCTCTCGACGGTGGCGCCGAACGGGCGGCCGTCGTCGCGCATGGTGCTGCTCAAGGGGTTCGACGAGCACGGCTTCGTCTTCTACACCAACCTGGCGAGCCGCAAGGCTCTGGAAATCGCCGGCAACCCCTGGGTGGCGCTCTGCTTCCACTGGCAGCCGCTGGAGTCGCAGGTACGCATCGAGGGGCGCGCGGCGCAGGTCGACGACCTGGAGGCGGACGCCTACTTCGCGACCCGCCCCCGGGGGAGCCAGATCGGCGCGTGGGCCTCGCTCCAGAGTGCCGACCTGCCCGCACGGTCGGAGCTGGAGGCGCGCATCCTGGAAACGGAGGCCCGCTTCCCCGGGGAGGTGCCCCGTCCTCCCTTCTGGTCCGGCTTCCGGGTGGTCCCCGAACGGATCGAGATCTGGTCCGGCATGCCGAGCCGCCTCCACGAGCGCGACCTCTACACCCGCTCGGCGGAGGAGCCGGGGGGATGGGAGGTCCGGCAGCTGTACCCCTGACGGCTCCCGAAAAGCGGCGGGCCCCGGCGATCTCGCCGGGGCCCGCTTTGTTTCCGGTCACTCCGCCGTGAAGTCCCCCTCCGCGAAGGGCTTCCCCCCGACGTCCGGCGCCACCCGGAAGACCCGGCGCCCTCCGGCATCCCCGACCAGCAGCCGCACCCGCGCGGGGAGCAGCAGCGGAGCCCGGAAGGCGATCCTCAGCCGGCGGAGCGCGGCGGGGTCGCCGCGAAGGCGGTGCTCGATCAGCGCGTGCGCCACCATCGCCTCGATGCAGTAGCCGTGGAGGATGGGGCGGCGGTACCCGAAGACGCGCGCGGTCCACCCCCAGAGGTGGATGGGGTTGTAGTCGCCCGAGGCGCGCGCGTAGCGCCGCCCCGCGCCGCCCCCCACCTCCCAGCGCGCCACCTCCTCCCACGAAGCCTCCGGAGCCCCGGGAGTGCCTTCCCGGTCCGGGCCTCGCACCCCGCGGCTTGCCCCATCGCCCCCGCGGGACCTCACCAGGTAGACGGCGCTCCCCTCCGAGCAGAGCTGGTCCGCGCCGTTCCAGTGGCGCGAGGCGACCTGGAGCCGCACGCCCCGGGGCGTCTCCTCCGCCCGCTCCAGCTCCACCCGGCTGCGGACCCGGTCCCCCGGGTGGAACGGCCGCAGCGGGATCGTCTCGCTCTCCAGGTGGATCACCCCGCCGAAGGAAGGGAGCGAGTCGGCCACCTGGGTCAGCAGCGACAGCGCCGCGCGGGTCTCCCACGTCGCGCTGTACACGGGAGGGACGCGGCCCTCCGGACCCTGGAACGCGGCGATCCGCGTCCCGTCCGTGGCACGCAGGTACGCGTCGATCCGCTCCGGGGGAGGGACCGTCCCCCGCCGCTCCACCGCGATCCGGCGGCGCGGCGCGGAGCGGGCTGCGCCGCCGGTCTTCGGCGGGCGCAGCCCCCGCACCGCGAGCCGCGCCATCGCCAGCAGGCTCTCCGCGCCCTCCCTCACCGGCCGCTCCACGGCCTCATTCCGCCGCGGCGGCCAGGAACTGGACCGCCACCCGCCGCTCCCGCGGGCCGTCGAACTCGCACAGGTACACGCCCTGCCAGGTGCCCAGCACCAGCCGTCCCCCGCTCACCAGCACGGTGAGCGAGGGGCCGAAGAAGCTCGTCTTGAGGTGGCTGTCGCTGTTCCCCTCGGAGTGCAGGTAGAAGGGCTCCCGCCGCGGGACCAGGCGCTCCAGCTTGGCGAGCAGGTCGTGCTGCACGTCGGGGTCCGCGTTCTCGTTCACGGTGAGCGCGGTCGTGGTGTGGAGGCTCTGCGCGACCACCGCACCCTCCCTCAGACCGTGCGCGTCGAGCAGGGCCTGGAGCTGGCCGGTGACGTCCACCAGTTCGCACCGCTTCGTCGTGCGGACGCGGATCTCCCGCATTTCAGCTTCCTCCCGTGTAGACGACCTTCCAGATCCGGCCCCCGGCATCGTCCGTGACGTAGAGCGAGCCGTCCGGCCCCTGCGCGAGACCGCAGGGGCGGTGCGCGGCGTCGCCGGAGGCCATTCCCGGTCCGGCGAAGCCGTCCGCGAAGGTCTCGTACGCCTCCGAGGGCTCGGCGCCCCGGAAGGGGACGAAGACCACGCGGTAGCCGGCCTGGGGGAGCGGGGCACGGTTCCACGAGCCGTGGAACGCCACGAAGGCGCCGCCCCGGTACTTCGCGGGGAACCGGCTCCCCGTGTAGAAGAGCAGGTCGTTGGGCGCCCAGTGCGCGGGGAAGGCGAGGATCGGGTCCGCCATGCCGGCGCAGCGCCCCACCTCGCGGCCGTTCCCGCCGTACTCGGGGGCGAGCACCTTCTCCCGCAGCTCCGGGTCGTAATAGCAGTACGGCCACCCGAAGTCCGAGCCCCGCTCCAGGCGCATGAACTCCTCCGCCGGCTTCTCCGCGTTCTGCTGGTCCGTGAAGAGCCGGGGCCAGTTCGCGCTGAGCTGGTCGCGTCCGTGCGAGACCGTGTACGGCTTCCCGTCCGCCGGGTTCACCGCCAGGGCCAGGCCGTTGCGGACACCGGTGGCCCAGCGCTCGCCGTCCGCCTCGCGCTGCCCCGGACGGTCGGCGTCGAACCGCCAGATCCCGGCCCGCTCCGCCAGCTCGGGACACGGGTCGCGCCCCTCCGAGCCGGCCTCCCGGTCGCGGACCTGGCAGGCGTTGCTCCGAGACCCGATGTTGACGAACATGCCGCCTCTTCCGTCGAAGGCGAGGCTCTTCGCCGCGTGCCCCCCGGTTGGGAGTCCGGATACGATCGTTTCCGGCTCTCCCTCCGGGACCAGCCTCCCCGGCTGGAGGCGCCACCGGACCACGCCGTCGTCCGGGGCGAAGTACAGCCAGCCGTCGCGGACGGCGATCCCCGTCCCGCCGCGGTCGCCGAAGCGCTCCCGCACGTCCGCCACCCCGTCGCCGGTGGTGTCGCGAAGCGCGAGCACGCCGCCTCCGCCGTCCCGCCCCCCCTGCAGCGCCACGTAGACGTCGCCGTTCGGCGCCACCGCGACGTGCCGCGCCCGCCAGACCTCGTCCGCGACGACCACGGCGCAGAAGCCTTCCGGGAGGGTGATCCCGCCGTTCCCGGGCGCGCACGCCGCCCGCCCCGTACCGGCGGGGACGGCGGCGCTCTCCGCCTCCGCCCCCACCCGGTCCGCCGCCGTGCGCGCTTCCCTCTCCCCCCCGCACCCCGTCGCCAGGACGAGGGCCGGCACCGCCCACCATCGTGGTCGCCGCATGGGACTCCTCCGTGGCGCCGCCCCGCCCGCGGTCCGGGCCGCAGGAGCTACACGCCGTTGTCGGTGGCTACGATGAACGGGGTCTCGTGGAGTTCGAGGTCGTCCGCGGTGACCACGAACTTGTAGACGCCCGGCTGTCCGAACTGCACCCCCACGAGCGTGAAGATCTGGTTGGCGGTGGAGAACTCGCCCGGCCCCACCGTGGGCGCCACGATCTCGCCGTTGGCCTCGAAGATCACTCCGCCGTCCTCGTCCATCAGCCGCACCCTCACGGCGAACTGCTGCCCCGCGTCGGCGAACTCGGCGTGGACTCGGAACGCGAACACCATCTTGGGATGGACGGTCGGGAACGAGGCTGCGGCGATACGGTCGAAGATCCCCAGGACGTTGAGCTTGCCGTCCTGGGAGATGTTCGCCTCGTCCGCGAGGAACGCCACCGGAATCTTCAAAAGGTCTCCTTAGTTCGGATTCGGAACCTGCCGCAGCTACCCGCACGGCGGTGCGAAAATCGCACCACGGTCCCGGAATTGCTACTCCCCCGGACACCGTTTTGTCCCGGACGCCGGGCCTCGCTATGTTGCCCCGTCCGCCGGCGGGAGCCTCCGCCGCGAGCCCGATCCGTCAAACCCCATCGACATGTCCGCACCCAAGCAGCACAACCCGTCCCTGAACCGCACCGCACGCATGGGAGGCGCCACCGAGGACGAGCGCCTCCTGGAGTCGCCGACCACGGCGCCCATATCTCCTACCGACTTCACCCACTCCGACCCGTGGCGCGTCTTCCGCATCATGGGCGAGTTCGTGGAGGGGTTCGACACCCTGGCGAACGTGGGGCGGGCGGTGACCATCTTCGGTTCGGCGCGCGTGAAGCCCGACCACCCCCAGTACGAGGACGCGCGGACCACGGCGCGCCTCCTCGCCGAGGCCGGATTTTCGGTGATCACCGGAGGCGGGCCGGGGCTGATGGAGGCGGCGAACCACGGGGCGCGCGAAGGGGGCGCGCTCTCCATCGGCTGCAACATCGAGCTTCCCTTCGAGCAGGGGGTCAACCCGTACGTCGACGTCGCGATCAACTTCCGCTACTTCTTCGTCCGCAAGACGATGTTCGTGAAGTACGCGGAAGCGTTCATCATCTTCCCCGGCGGCTTCGGAACGATGGACGAGCTGTTCGAGGCGCTGACTCTGATCCAGACGGGGAAGGTCAGCAACTTCCCGGTGGTCCTCTTCGGGACGGACTACTGGCGGGGACTCCTGGACTGGATCCGCGACACCATGCTGGCGGAGGGGAAGGTCTCTCCGGACGACCTCGACCTCCTGATCCTCACGGACTCCCCGGAGGAGGCGGTCCGGGTGGTGGTGGAGTTCCACGCACGGAGCGTGGCCGAGAGGCTCACGGGCGAGAAGGTACCCGCGGCGGCCGAGCCCGAGGAAACTCCCGCGCAGCCTGTGAAGCACGACGCGGAGTAGGGCCCGTCCCGTTCCCCCGCCCCTCGCCGGTGCGCGCGGGCGAGGCGGTAATGGATGCGACGGTGATGGGGCCGGTCCCACAGGGATCGGCCCTCGTCTTTTCCAGTCCCGGAAGTCGGGGGAGGGCATGTGGACAGCGGCCGCTCCGACCGCGTACCCGTAAAAAGGGGGGGCCGGAAGCCGGCCCCCCCATCCACCAGGCTCGCGCCGCGAGCCCTACACCCCGGTGCAGACGTACGGGTCCGTCGAGGTGGTCGTCACGGGCGAGACGCCGTTGCGACGGGTACCGACCTTCTGCTCCAGGGCGATCCCCGTGTAGTACTTCTTGAGGATCTGGTCGTAGGTGTGGCCGGCGCGCGCCATGCCGACCGCGCCCGTCTGCGCCATCCCCGCGCCGTGGCCGTTGCCCCCGCCGTACACCCGGTACCCGGTCAGCTGGCCCGACCCGTTCGTCACCCGCTCCACCACGAACAGGTTGCTCGGCAGCAGGGTGGGCACGCCCGAAGCGTTGAAGTACTTGAGCGAGGAGCGGATGGCGCCCCGGTTGTCCACGAACGTCCCCTGGTCCGTCACGTACTCGATCTGCGTCACGCGCCCGGTGGCGGAACGAGCGAGCACGTTGATGGCCGTGACGTTCCCCACCGGCTTGTTGGCGAAGTCGCCGATCACGCAGCTCATCTGGGCCATCGTCCAGCTGTAGTTCCAGCGGTGCAGGCTGTGGAACCCTCCGTACGCCCCGGTCCAGGCGGGGGTGCGCAGGTCGGTCAGCAGCGCCGCCGTGGAGGCCAGCTGCTGTCCGGACGGCGCGTCCCACACGCCGCGCAGGTACGGCTCCGCGGCGGTGAACACGTCTTCGCTGTTGGAGGTGTGCCCGCCGCTGGTCGCGTAGAAGAGCGCGTTGATCATCGCGCCGTTGTACGTGGCGACGACCCCGGCGGTGGCGTTCACCGCGGCGGTGCTGACGGAGTGCTCCGCGGCCACGCCGCCGTACACCTGGTCCGCCACCGTGGCGCCCAGGTCGTACCCGTTGTTCCAGTGCTTGCCCAGGTTGGAGTGGGCGTAGGTGCGCGCCGCCACCGCCTGCGCCTTCTGCGCCTCGGCCTCCGGGTACTGCACGGGCCCCAGCTCACGCGGGACGACGCCGTACAGGTACTCCTCCATCCCCAGCTCGTTGATCCCCGCCAGCGTCCCCGCCGCGTTGCGCATCACCTCCGCCACGCCCCGGTACTGCGCCCCGGCGATCAGCACGCGCGCGGTGGAGGCCACGGTAATGCGCGGAGGGTTGCGCGAGCTGGCGGACGTTCCCGTGGTCTTGGTGGTGATGTAGCGACGCTCGTTTACCGTCGCGTTCACCGTCTTCCAGAGGGCGTCCGAAGCGGCCAGCCCGGCGGAGACCACGTTCTGCTTGTAGACGCGCTCCGCGGCGGTGTCGGCGGGGAGCGGACGCTCGCCGATGTAGACGCGCCAGCAGCCCGCCGCAGGCACGTGCTCCCACGCGGAGGGGAAGCCCGCCGCGGTGCCGTTCGCCACCCGCTGGTCGCGGTCCGTGGCGCTGGTGGTGCAGACCACCTGCAGCCGGCGGTTGTTGGTAGCCACGGGGACGGAGGCGCTCCACGTCACCGTCACCTGCTCGTTGGCGAGTCCGGAGACGAGGTACGCGTTCGTCCCCTTCTCGCGCACGTCGTACCCCACGGTGCCGCCGATCTTGACCGACGACGCGGCGGGGACCACGCCGATGCGGATCTTGCCGGCGTAGGGCTCCACGTTGTGGCGCGCGGGCTGGTCCGGCTGCACCGCGCCGGAGTGCGTGGGGAGGTCGTCCGCGCACCCGGTCAGGGCCGCGAGGCCCGCGATCAGGGCGAAACGGAATCGTCTGGAATGCATCGGCACCACCTCCGCGCGTATGGGTCGTGGATCGCTCTCCCGGGCGGACACCGGCGCGCACCGGGCGAGGCCGGACACGCGCCGCGCCCTCCCACGGCGGCGTACGCTCCCGGCCCCGGCGACGGATGCTCCCGCGAGGCGTCTCCCTGGCTGACAGTATCCGACAGTATACGCATTCCCGGGGCCACGCGCACGCATCCCGCGACCCTCCGGCGTCCGGCGGAAACCGGAACGCTGGGCGTCGCAGGGAGCCGCGTTTAGATTGGCCGGTATGGACAGGACCACCGCGATCCGCGCCGCCGTCCAGGGCGTCCCGAGCCTGCTCCTCCTCGCCCTGACGAGCTGCTCCGAGGCACACCGCCAGGCACCGGAGGGCACGATGTCGCTTTCTCTCTCCTCGCCGGCCTTCTACGAGAACAGGCCGATCCCGACGCGGTTCACCTGCGACGGAGGCGACCTCTCGCCTCCTCTCGACTGGAACGGGGTGCCCCCGGGAACGAAGTCCCTCGCGCTGATCGTGGACGATCCCGACGCGCCGGATCCCGCGGCGCCCCGCACGACGTGGGTCCACTGGGTGCTCTACGACATCCCGGTGTCCGCCGATGGGCTCCCGGAAGGAGCCTCCGCCGGGAGCCTGCCCCCCGGGACGAGGGAGGGGACGAACGACTGGAACCGCACCGGGTTCGGAGGGCCCTGCCCTCCGGTGGGCCGCCACCGCTACTTCCACAAGCTCTACGCGCTCGACACGACGCTCCCGGACCTAGGCGCGCCCACGAAAGCGGAGCTGGAGCGGGCGATGGAGGGCCACGTACTCGCCCGTGCGGAGCTGGTGGGAACGTACGAGCGGGCGCGCTGAGCCATCCGCCCGGCGGCCCCGCGGGTTGACCGCGGGGCCGCTTGTTTGTACCCTTGTTCCCCTCCGCGCCACCCGGCGTTCCGATGGCGATGCGTGCCGATGCGCGCATCGTAGGACGCCCGCCAGGGCTCGGTGTCGGCGTCCCCAGCCCTGGCGAGTTCCCGACGCCCGGAGCACGACGACGTTGAGCAATCCCCACGCGAACTCGCCGTCCCCGGCCCCCGCCGGGCCCGTCTCGCAGTTCATCCGCCGCCACTACCGCCACTTCAACGCCGCCGCCCTCGTGGACGCGGCGGACGGCTACGTGCGGCACCTGGATCAGGGCGGGAGCATGCTGATGACCCTCGCGGGCGCCATGAGCACCGCCGAGCTGGGGCTCTCGCTCGCCGAGATGATCCGGCAGGGGAAGGTGCACGCCATCTCCTGCACCGGCGCCAACCTGGAGGAAGACGTCTTCAACCTGGTGGCGCACGACCACTACGAGCGCGTCCCCCACTACCGCGACCTCACCCCCGCCGACGAGCAGGCGCTGCTGGATCGGCACATGAACCGGGTGACCGACACCTGCATCCCCGAGATGGAGGCCATGCGCCGCATCGAGGCCGCGGTGCTGGAGGAGTGGGAAGCCGCCGACCGCGCGGGCGAGAGGTACTTCCCCCACGAGTTCATGTACCGCATCCTCCTGAGCGGAAAGCTGGCCGGCTCGTACCAGATCGACCCGAAGGACTCGTGGCTCCTCGCCGCTGCGGAGCGGAACCTCCCCATGTTCGTCCCGGGGTGGGAGGACTCCACGCTGGGGAACATGTACACGGGGCACGTGATCTCGGGCGACGTGAAGAACGTCCACACCGTCCGCACCGGGATCGAGTACATGATCGAGCTGGCGAACTGGTACCAGCGGACCGCCCCGGAGTCGTCCGTCGGCTTCTTCCAGATCGGCGGCGGGATCGCGGGCGACTTCCCCATCTGCGTGGTGCCCATGCTCCACCAGGACCTGCAGCGCCCGGAGGTTCCGCTGTGGGGGTACTTCTGCCAGATCTCGGACTCCACCACCAGCTACGGCTCCTACTCCGGCGCCGTCCCCAACGAGAAGATCACCTGGGGGAAGCTGGGCGTGGACACGCCCAAGTACATCATCGAGTCGGACGCCTCCATCGTGGCGCCGCTCGTCTTCGCGCACGTGCTGGGGCTGTAACGAAGCGGACGGGAGCCGGACGGCGCCGCGCGGCGTCGTCCGGCCGCCGGGGTTGACGCGCGGCGTGGCCCGCGTTATCCCTTGAGGCAGACAATCGACGACCCGTGGTGAATTTGCCGCTGCTTGCAGCCACGTTAAACAAATGCTAAAGAGCGAACGCCCGGCGGCACGGCTGCCCGGGCTTTTTTGTCGTCCGGATCCCGGACCCGGAAGAGAAGAGACGAACGTGACGAACCGCTTCGCGACGATTATGCGCATGTGCCCCATGTGCTGCCCTCCCCCCGGGAGAGGCGGACAGGAGCGCGCGCGCACGCACCTCGCGAGCGAATAGCGCAGCCGGTCGAGACATACGACCCGGCATCCTGCCCCGGCCCTCTCCCACGAGAGGGCCGGGGCTTTTTCATGTCCTGCGGCGGAGAGCGAACGATGAGCGCGACGACCCCGAGCGAAACGGAGCCACGGGAGTATGGCCTGGAGACCGCGGCACCGGCCACCCACGCGCGGCCGATCCACTCCCCCACCACCTCCCTGTCCGACGGCCCCGAGCGCGCCGGTGGGGCGGTGAGCGAGCCCGCCCTGGTCCTCAAGTTCGGCGGCACCTCGGTAGGCACCCCCGCACGCATCCGCGGGGCGGCCCGGCGGGTGGCCGCCCACGTCCGGAGCGGGCGCCGGACGGTGGTGGTGGTCAGCGCGATGGGACACGCCACGGACCGGATCGTCCGCCTGCTCTCCGGGGTCGCGGCGCACGGCCGCCCCCACCCGCGCGAGGCGGACCGCGCTCTGGCGACGGGCGAGGACCTGTCGGCGGCGCTCCTGGCAACGGCGCTGACCTCGCTCGGTGTCCCCGCCCGGAGCCTTCACGGCGGGGAGGCGGGCGTCCGGGCAGTGGGCGACTTCCGTGGGGGACGCATCGCCCGGGTGGACCCCACCCCGCTGGCGGCGCTGCTGGATGCCGGGGTGGTCCCGGTGGTGAGCGGGTTCCAGGCGGTGCGGGACGACGGGGAGACGGTGACGCTGGGGCGCGGCGGGTCCGACACCTCCGCGGTCGCCCTGGCGGCGGCGCTCGGCCCGGCGGAGTGCCACATCGTCACCGACGTGCCGGCGGTGTTCGACCGCGACCCCAACCTGGACGCCGACGCGCGACGCATCGGGGAGATGGACCACCTCGCGCTGGTGCGGCTGGCGGAGTCGGGCGCGCAGGTGGTGCACGCGGAGGCCGCGCGCCGGGCGCTGGCCCACGGGGTCCCGTTGCGCGTCTACGGCCACCGCGCGCCGCTCTCCGGGCGCGGCGGGACGGTGGTCGGGACGCGAACGGAGCGGGTGGACACGGCGCCTCCTCACGCCGCGCGGGGCGCCGCGTGAGCGCGCGGGCGCTCAACTTCGACCGCGGGCCCCACCTGGCGCTCGCGGGAGCGGTGGATACGCACGACGCAGCGCTCCGCCACTTGGTGGAGAGGCGGGCGTCGCCCCGAAATACACGACACGAGGAGAGCGAAGTACGATGAGCACGACGCTGCAGGTGCCGGTTGGGCGAGTGGCGCGGCCGCGCGGGATGAGGACGGTGCGGGTGGCGCTCGCCGGGTGCGGGACGGTGGGGCGAGAGCTGGTCCGCCAGCTCCGGGACGGCGAGGCGGAGATCCGCGCGCGTCACGGGCTCCGCTTCGAGCTGGTGAGCATCCTCGTCCGCGACCCCGCCAAGCCGCGGGCGGTGGAGATCGACAGCAGGCTGCTGACCGCGGACCCGGACGCCTTCCTCGCCGCGGAGGCCGACGTGGTGGTGGAGGCCATCGGCGGGCTGGACCCGGCGCTGCGGATCGCGGAGGCGGCGCTCGGAGCGGGACGGCGGCTGGTGACCGCGAACAAGGCGCTGGTGGCGGCGCACGGCCCGCGGCTGGCCGCACTCGCGCGGAGGACCGGCGCGCAGCTGGACTTCGAGAGCGCGGTGGGCGGCGGGATCCCGGTGGTCCGCGCTCTCCGCGACTCGCTGGGGCTCACCGGGATCTCGGCGATACGCGGGATCCTGAACGGGACCACCAACTACGTCCTCACCCGCATTTCCGAGGGGTGGCGCTACGCCGACGCGCTCGCGGACGCACAGGCGCGCGGCTTCGCGGAGTCGGACCCCGAGCGCGACGTGTCCGGGCAGGACGCGGCGGACAAGGTGCGCATCCTGGCCTGGCTGGCGTTCGGCGTGGCGCCGGAGTCGCTTCGGGTGAGGCGGCGCGGGATCGTCCCCGGCGCGGACCGCCTCGCCCGCGCCGCCGCCGCGTCGGGCGGCGTCCTCCGCCTGGTGGCGGAGTGCGTGCGCACGGACGAGGGCGTCGTCGGCTCCGTGGAGCCCGTGGTCGTCTCCCCCCGTTCGGGTTTCGGGCGTACGCTCCGCGAGGAGAACGCGGTGGTGGTGGAGAGCGCCTGGAACGGATCCGTCCGGCTCTCCGGCCCCGGCGCGGGCGGAGCCGCGACCGCCTCGGCGCTCCTGGGCGACATGGTGTGCGGCGGGCTGCGGCTTCCCCGCCCCGGCGCCACGTCCGCCCCCGCCCCCGCCGACCGGCGTGGGCACCGCTGGGTGGTAACCGTCACCGGCCGCTGCACCGACGAGGACTTCCTCTCGCGGACCCTGGCCCGTGCCGGGATCGTGGCGGAGTCCGTCGTCCGCGGCGACGGCGACGTGTACGTCCGCACTACGCCGCACCCGTGGTCCCGCGTCGACCTCGCGACGCGGATGCTGGAGTCCAGCGGGTGCGCGCCGGTGGTGGCGCGCCTGGAGACCGGTCGCGATTGACCGGGCCTCCGCCGGGGCGCTATCGTCCTCCATTCACCCGTCACACCGACCCGAGCACGTTCGAAACGAGATGGCTACGACCGAGACCGAGCTGCTGATCCAGACCCGCCGCGACCTTCACCGGCACCCCGAGCTGGGGTTCCAGGAGCACCGTACCGCGAGAATCGTCGCGGACCGACTGCGGGCGGCCGGCTACGAGGTCCGGACGGGGGTCGCGGAGACGGGGGTTGTGGGGACGATGCACGGCGGCGCGGGCGACGGTCCCGTCCTCCTCCTCCGCGCGGACATGGACGCGCTCCCCATCGTGGAGGAGTGTACGCACGACTTCGTCTCCACGCACGCGGGGGTGATGCACGCCTGCGGTCACGACGCCCACGTGGCGATCGGGCTGGCGGTGGCGGAGCGCCTCGCCGCCGCGCGCGACCGCTGGCCGGGCACGGTGAAGTACGTCTTCCAGCCGGCGGAGGAGGGCGGCGGCGGCGCGTTGCGCATGGTGAACGAGGGCGTGCTGGAGGGCGTGGACGCCGCCCTCGGTCTCCACGTGTGGCTGGGGCTCCCCAGCGGCGTGGTGGGCGTGGTCCCCGGCCCGCTGATGGCCTCCGCGGCCGACTTCGAGATCACCGTCCGCGGGCGTGGAGGCCACGGCGCCATCCCCCACGAGACGGTGGACGCGGTGCTCGCCGGGAGCCAGGTGGTGGTCGCGCTGCAGAGCGTCGTCTCGCGCGGCGTGTCGCCGCTGGAGGCCGCGGTGGTTTCGGTGGGGGCCTTCCAGGCCGGGGAAGCCTTCAACGTGATCGCGGACGCCGCCACCCTCCGGGGCACGGCCCGCGCCTTCACGCCCGCCGTGTGCGAGGAGCTTCCGCGCCGGATCGAGCGGGTGGTGGCGGGAGTCTGCGCGGCGATGGGCGCGGAGTACGACTTTCACTACGACCAGAACACCCCTCCCACCATCAACGACCCGCGCGCGGCCGAGGCTGTCCGCCATGCGGCCGAGGAAGTGGTAGGCAGGGACCGGGTGAGGACCGACCCCGACGTGCGCACCATGGCCGCCGAGGACTTCGGGGAGATGCTGCTGCGGGTCCCGGGGTGCTACTTCTTCGTCGGCGCCCGGAACGAGGAGCGCGGACAGGTCCATCCCCACCACTCGCCGCGCTTCGACGTGTGCGAGGACGCGCTTCCGGTGGCGGTGGAGGTGATGGAGCGCGCTGCGCTCCGGGTCCTCCGCGAGGGGCTGTAACGACGCAGCCGGGCGAACCGACCGGCCGGGCCGGTGGGGAGAGACTCCCCTCCGCGCATGCCCGGATGCGAGAAGGCGCCCCCGCGGGGGCGCCTTCTCGCGTTTACCGCTCCCCCTCCCGGAGAGCCCGGCCACACCTCATCTCTACCTTCGTCCTATGCTTCTCAGCACGCGCAGGAGGACGAGGAGGACGACCGCTCCGATGAAGGCGGTGAAGATGGTCCCGGCGAGCCCGCTGAAGGGCGTGGCGACGCCGAGCTGGCGGAAGAGCCACCCGCCGACGAATGCTCCGACGATCCCGATGACGATGTCCGCGACCAGGCCGTATCCCCCCACGACGAGGGACGCCAGGACGCCGGCGATCAGGCCGACGATGAGCCAGGTGAGGATGTCCACGTCAGTCTTCCTGTCCCGTGCGGGTTAGGCCGAGGGCGCCGTCGTCTTCGCCCTTCTGGACCTCGCTCTGGTCGCCCCGCTCGATGCGGCGCGGCCCGTTGGCGTCGTCGTGACGCTCCGTCTCCTCGCGGATGATGGCGTGGAGCGGCCCCTCGTCGCTGTCGTCCTCGCTGATCTGCGGGGTACCCTTGGTGGTCGGAAGGTCGTCCTCCCGGCTCCTGCGTTCGTTTTCCATCGCGTCCCCTGCAGGTGGTCGTGTCGCAAATCCCCGGAAGTTCAGGGAACCGGGAGTAGCAAATCACGTTCCGCGGTAGGGGAAAACGGGGAGCCCCGCGTGCGAGGTCACACGCGGGGCTCCCCTGGACCGGGTCACTTCCCGGAGCGGCTCAGGCCTCCCAGGGCAGCTCCGCCTTGCCGAAGTGTCCGTAGTTGGTGGTCTGGCGGTAGAACGGCCGCAGCAGGTCGAGCTGCTCGATGATCGCGGCCGGGCGGAAATCGAAGCCGCGCACGAAATCCGCCGCCTTCCGGTCGTCACCCGTGCCGAAGGTGTCCACCTTCACGGAGACCGGCTGCGCCACGCCGATCGCGTACGCCACCTGCACCTCGGCCTTCTTCGCCAGCCCCGCCTTGACCACCTGACGGGCCACGTAGCGGCAGTAGTACGCGCCGCTCCGGTCCACCTTGGACGGGTCCTTCCCGGAGAAGGCGCCGCCGCCGTGGCGACCCGCGCCGCCGTAGGTGTCGACGATGATCTTGCGCCCGGTCACCCCCGCGTCCGCGGAGGGGCCGCCCTGCACGAAGGAGCCGGTGGGGTTCACCAGGATGCGGAGCCCGTCGTGGTACCAGCCCTCCAGCCCCTCGGGAATCACCGTGGTGGCGAGGAAGTGGCGGATGACCTCGCGCTCCACCGCCGAGGCGTGCTGGGTGGAGATGAGCACGTCCGCGACGGCGACGGGGGTGTTCCCCTCGTACTGCACGGAGACCTGGGTCTTGGCGTCGGGACGGAGCCAGTCCACCGTCCCCTCCTTGCGGTGGCGCGCCAGGACCCGGGCGAGACGGTGCGCCAGGAGGATGGGGAGCGGCATCAGCTCCGGGGTCTCGTCCGTCGCGTACCCGAACATGATCCCCTGGTCGCCCGCGCCCTGCTCTCCGACGAGCGAGGTGGTGGCGGTGACGCCCTGGTCGATCTCCGCGGCCTGGGCGGAGAGGAAGGAGAGGATCTTCACGTCGTCCGCGCGGAAGGGCTGGTCCGCGTCCGTGTAGCCGATCTCGCGGATGGCGCGGCGGACCACGTCCTCGAAGTCCACCGTGGCGTTCGAGGTGATCTCCCCGGCCAGCACGACCGTGTCCTCCTTGCAGAGCACCTCGCACGCGACGCGGCTCCCGGCGTCCTGCTCCAGGTGGGCGTCCAGGATGGAGTCGGCGATGAAGTCGCAGACCTTGTCCGGATGCCCCTCGGAGACGGACTCCGAGGTGAAGGTGTAGGTGACGGCCGCGGGGGCCTCGGCGGGGTTGAGGACGGTGCTCATGGCTCTCCTGAGAAGGTTCGGTGAAACGAGCGCCGTAGAACGAACGAAGGCCCGACGTCGGTGGGACGGCGGGCCCGGACGACGCTTTAGGCGGCTTCCGTTTGCAGGAGCGAGTTCGCCAAGCTGTCGGTCAAAGCACTCGCTCCGCCCGCCGCGGCGGGCCGGAATCCAGGAATGTCAAAAGGGTCCCGCTGCGTTTCCGCGCGGGACCCCCCGGCGGTTTAGCACATTTGTAACGCGGAGCAATCGCGAGAAATCGCCGCGGTGCGCGAACGCACGACCATATGATAAACGACAACTGCAGCCCGCGCAAGGATCGCCTCCCGCGGGCGACCCCCGCCTACAACCCCGCCCGCAGCCGCGCGATCTGGGCGCTCACCGCCTCCGGCGCCGTGCCGCCCACCCCGCTGCGGCGGCCGACCGCGGCCTCCGGAGAGAAGAGCAGCGCCAGGTCCGCCGCCGCGAACTCCGCCGAGACCTCCTCGAAGGCGGACGGCGGAAGCTCGTCCACTCCGCACCCGGAGACCTCCGCGAGCCGCACCAGCCGGCCGACCTTCTCGTGCGCCTCGCGGAACGGCACGCCCTCCCGCACCAGGAAGTCCGCCAGCTCGGTGGCGAGCATCCCCGCGTCCACCGCGGCGGCGCAGCGCTCCGCGTCGATCTCCATCTCCCGCACCGTCCCCGTCACGGCGGGGATCAGCGCCTCCAGGGTGTCGAAGGCGGCGAAGAGCGCCTCCTTGTCCTCCTGGATGTCCTTGTTGTAACCGGACGGGAGCCCCTTGAGGACAGTCAGGAAGCCGGTGAGGGCCCCCACGAGCCGCCCCGCCTTCCCGCGCGAAAGCTCCATGGCGTCGGGGTTCCGCTTCTGCGGCATGAGCGACGAGCCGGTGGAGAAGCGGTCCGAGTGGCGCACGAAGCCCCACTCCGACGAGGCGAAGAGGACCAGGTCCTCCCCCAGCCGCGAGAGGTGCACCCCCACCATCGCCGCGACGTACAGGAGGTCCGCCACCCAGTCGCGGTCCGCGGTGGCGTCGATGCTGTTCTGCGAGACGGAGTCGAAGCCCAGCGTCTCCTGGAGGAGCACGCGGTCCACCGGGAAGGGACACCCCGCGATGGCGCCGGAGCCGAGCGGAAGCACCGCCGTGCGGTCGCGCGCCTGCGCCAGGCGCTCCCGGTCGCGCGCCAGCGGCCACGCGTGCGACAGGAGCCAGTGCGCGCCGGAAACCGGCTGCGCCCGCTGCATGTGCGTGTACGACGGCATGACCGTCTCCAGGTGACGCTCCGCCTGGTCCTGAAGCGCGAACTGCAGCTCGCGAAGCGACACGTCGAGCCGGGCCGCCGCGCCGCACGCCCACAGGCGCGAGTCCGTCGCAACCTGGTCGTTGCGGGAGCGTCCGGTGTGGAGCTTCCCTGCGACCGAGCCCACCTCCTCGTACAGCAGGCGCTCCACCAGCGAGTGGATGTCCTCGTCCGGCGCCGAGGCCCACTCGCCGGGCCCCCACCCCTCCAGCCGTACGCCCACGCGCGCCAGCCCCTCGCGAAGCTCCTCGCTCTCCGCCGGGGAGATCACCCCCGCGGAGCCGATGGCCTTCGCCCAGGCGCGGCTCCCCTCTACGTCCTCGCGCCAGAGGCGGAAGTCCACGGGCAGGGAGCGGTTGAGGCGGTCCATCTCCGGGGCGGGCCCGGAGGCGAAGCGCCCGCCCCAGAGGCGGGCCACGGGTGCGGCGTCGGTCGACATGGGCGTGCTTTGGTTCGTGGAATGCCGGGAATGCTCAAACACACGGGGTGCGGAGCACGCATGCGCGTACCCCGCACCCCGGAACTTCGTATCCGTCCGTTCAGTCCGCGGCCACGTCGGCCAGGGCGGGGGCCATCGGCTCCGCGCCGAGGCCGGTCGGCGTCTCGCGCTCCTTGAGCGCGGCGACGCGCATGGGGAGGCCGTAGAGGCGGATGAAGCCCGCGGCGTCGGCCTGGTCGTAGACGTCGTCCTCGCCGAAGGTGACGAAGCGCTCGTCGTACAGCGAGTAGGGAGACTTGCGGCCGGCGACCGAGTGGTTCCCCTTGTACAGCTTCATCCGCACCTCGCCGGTGACGCGCTCCTGCGTCACGTTCACGAGGGCGTCCATCGCGGCGCGCTCCGTGGTCCACCAGCGGCCCTCGTACACCAGGTCGGCGTAGCGGGGAGCGATGGCGTCCTTGAGGGCCAGCGTGCGCCGATCGAGGACGAGCTGCTCCAGCTCCGAGTGCGCGGCGTAGAGGAGGGTGCCGCCCGGGGTCTCGTAGATCCCGCGCGACTTCATCCCCACCAGCCGGTCCTCCACCAGGTCGATGCGGCCGATCCCGTGCAGGCCGCCGATCTCGTTGAGCCGCTCCAGCAGGGCGACGGCGCCCAGCGCCTCGCCGTCCACCGAGACGGGGTAGCCGCGCTCGAAGCCGATGGTCACGTACTCGGCGCGGTTCGGCGCGTCCTCCGGCGACTTCGTCAGCAGGAACATGTCCTCCTGCGGCTCGAAGTCCGGGTCCTCAAGCGGGCCGCCCTCGTGGGAGATGTGCCAGCTGTTCCGGTCGCGCGAGTAGATCTTCTCGCGCGTGGCGGTCACCGGGACGCCGTGGATGGCGGCGTAGTCCAGGGCGTCCTCGCGGGAGCGGATGTCCCACTGCCGCCACGGGGCGATCACCTTCATCTCGGGCGCCAGGCAGGCGTACGTAAGCTCGAAGCGGACCTGGTCGTTCCCCTTCCCGGTGCAGCCGTGCGCCAGCGTGCGGGCGCCCACCTGCCGCGCCACCTCCACCTGCCGGCGGGCGATGATCGGGCGGGCCATGGAGGTACCCAGCAGGTACTTCCGCCCGTAGACGGCGCCGGAGCGCAGCGTCGGCCAGACGTACTCCGTCAGGAACTCCTCGCGGAGGTCCTCCACGTAGCACTCCTTCGCCCCGGAGGCGAGGGCCTTCGCCACGAGGCCGTCCAGCTCCTCGCCCTGCCCCACGTCCGCGGCGACGCAGACCACCTCCGCCCCGTAGTTCTCCTTGAGCCAGGGGACGATGATCGAGGTGTCGAGTCCGCCCGAGTAGGCGAGGACGATGGTTTCTTTGGTCATCTCAGGGGTCTCCCGGCACACGGCCGATATGGGGTCGCTTCGTTGTCTGTCGGTCGGGTCCGTCACGCGTCGCCCGCCGCCGCCGGAGCGACGGTCAGAGGACTTCCTTCACCACCGCGATCTCGTCGCAGGCGTTGATCTTCGGGCACTGCCGGCAGTCCGCCCACACCTTGAGCGGGAACATCTCCTTCTGCACGGTGCGGTAGCCCACCTTGTGGAAGAAGATTTCCTGGAGCGTCAGCGCGAACACCGTCCCGATCCCCAGGGCGCGCGCTTCTTCCTCGATCCGCTCCACCAGCTTCCGCCCCACCCCCAGGCCGTGCGCGTCGGAGTGCACGGCGAGGGAGCCCAGCTCGGCGAGCTGCGGCGTGTAGACGCGGAGCGCGGCGCACCCCAGGATGCGCCCGTCCTCCGTCTCCGCCACCACGAACTCGCGGAAGTTCCGGGAGAGCTGCTCGATGGTCTTGGCGAGCATCAGCTCCCGGACCGCGAAGCCGTTGATGAGCGGCTCCACCTGCGCCATGTCGGCCACGCGCGCGGCGCGCACCGTCACCTTCGGGCGCGCGGGCGCCTCCGCAGTCGCGAGGACCGCCTCGCCGGACCAGGCGGAGGCGTCCTCCGCGTTCTCCACCAGCATCAGAGCACCTCCTCCAGCAGCGCGATCCCCCGCTTCAGCTCCTCGTCCGTCGCCACCAGCGGCGGGACGACGCGCACCACCTCCGGTCCGGCCGTGCACAGCAGGAGCCCCGCGTCCAGCGCGCGCGCCACCACCTCGCCCGCGGACTTCGCCAGCTCCACCCCCCAGATCATCCCCGCGCCGCGCACCGCCACCACGTCCGGGTGCCGCAACGCCATGGCGCCCAGCAGGTCCGAGAGCAGCCCGGCCTTGCGGCGGACCTCGGTCAGGAAGGCCGGGTCGCCGATCTTGCGGCAGGCGGCCAGCGCGGCGGAGGCCACCAGCGGCCCGCCCCCGAAGGTGGTGGCGTGGTCGCCAGGGCGGATCGTCGCGGCCACGTGCTCGGCGAGGAGCACCGCGCCCATGGGGAGCCCCCCGGCGAGCGGCTTGGCGACGGTGAGGATGTCCGGCGCGACCCCGCAGCCCTCGTAGGCCCAGAGGGTCCCCGTCCGCCCCAGCCCCACCTGCACCTCGTCGAACACCAGCAGCGCGTCGGCCTCGTCGCAGAGCACCCGCAGCACGCGCAGGAAGGACGCGGGGACGGGGAGGACACCGCCCTCCCCCTGGATGGGCTCCACGATCACCGCCGCGATCCGGCCGGTGCGAAGGCGCTCCGCGAAGCCGCGCACGTCGCCCACCTCGCAGAAGTGCACCCCCGGCAGGAGCGGCCGGAAGGGATCCTGGTACGAGGGGCGGTCGGTGGCGGTGAGGGCGCCCAGGGTCCGTCCGTGGAAGCCGCCGCGGAACGCGAGGATCTCCGTCTTCTTCTCGTCGCCCTGCTCGCGCGCCCACCGCCGGGCGAACTTGATCGCCCCCTCGTTGGCCTCCGCCCCCGAGTTGCAGAAGAAGACGCGGTCCGCGAACGAATGGACCGTCAGCCACTCCGCCAGCTCGACCGCGGGGCGGGTGCGGAACACGTTGGAGGTGTGGATCACCCCCGAGTCCAGCGCGCCGCGGATCGCCGCGGCCACGTCCGGGTCGCCGTAGCCGAGGGAGTTCACCGCGATCCCGCTGGTGAAGTCCAGGTAGCGCGTGCCGTCCTCGGCGATGAGGTGCGAGCCCTCTCCGCCCACGAAGACGGGGCCGGAGGGGCGGTAGACGCCCAGGAGGGCGCCGCCGGAGGTGATGGTTTCCGTCGCCATGGTCGTGTTCCTCAAGCGATCCTCGCGCGGACCGGCGCACGCAGCACCCGCGTCCCCGCACCGTCGTCTGTAAGCATCTCCAGCCCACCGATCCTCACCCGCCCCGCCACCTCGGCGGCCCGCGCCGCGGCCCTGAGCTTGGGCGCCATCCCGCCGGAGGCGGTCCCGCTCCCGATCAGGGCCTCCACCTCGTCCGCGCCCAGCCGGGGCACAGGGCTCCCGCCGTCCAGCACGCCGGGGACGTTGGAGACGAAGAGCAGCTCGGAGGCGCCCAGCGAGGCGGCCACGGCCGCAGCCGCGTCGTCCGCGTTCACGTTCAGCGGTCCGCCGTCCGGCCCCCGCGACACCGGCGAGATCACCGGCACCAGCCCCTGCTCCAGCCAGGCTACCAGGAGGCGCGTGCGCACCTCCGCCACCTCTCCGGTCCGTCCCAGGATCCCGCCGCGGAGCACGTTCGCGCGCAGCAGGCCGCCGTCCTCGCCGGAGACTCCCACCGCGTCCACGCCCGCCGAGAGGAGGGCGGAGACGAGGCGCTTGTTGACCACGCCGGAGAGGACCATCGAGACCGCGCGCACCGACTCGTCGGTGGTGACGCGCAGGCCGTCGCGCCACTCCGGCTCCGCGCCCAGGGTGCGCTGCAGGGCCGTGATCTCCTTGCCTCCGCCGTGCACCACCACCGTGGAGCCGCCGCGCTTCACCAGCGCGCCCGCGAGGCGGCTCACCCAGGCGGCGTCGTCCACCTCGTTGCCGCCGACCTTGATCAGCGTGATCCCGCGGCTCACTCCAGCCCCTCCGTCTCGGGACGCCCGAACATCAGGTTGACGTTCTGCACCGCCTGACCGGCGGCCCCCTTGAGCAGGTTGTCGATGGCGGCCACCACCGTCAGCATGGGGGAGGAGACGCCGGCCACCGGCACCACGCCGACCGCGACCCGGTTGGACCCCACCACGTCCGCCAGCGACGGGGTCCGCCCGACGGTGACGTCCACGAACGGCTCGCCCGCGTACGCCTCCACCCACAGCGATTCCGGCGCGGCGACCGGCTCGCGGAGCGGGACGTGGATGGTTTCCAGGATCCCTCGCTTCACCGGGAGGAGGTGGGGCGTGAACACCAGCTCCGGCGCGGCGCCTCCGACGAGCCCCGCCGCCTGGTCGCGCATCTCGGCCAGGTGCCGGTGGACATTCCCAACCGCGTACGCCCGGAAGTCCTCCGCGACCTCCGCGAACAGCAGCTCCCGCTTCGGGGAGCGCCCCGCTCCGGTCACCCCGGACGCCGCGTCGACGATGGCGGGCCCCGCGAGCAGCCCGGCCCGCAGGAGGGGCGCGAGCGCCAGGATGGCCGCCGTCGGGTAGCACCCCGGGTTCGCCACGAGGTCTGCGCCGCGGATCCGCTCCCGGTGAAGCTCCGGGAGGCCGTACACCGCCCCACGCGCCCACTCCGGAGTCTCCGGCCCGGGGACGCGCAGGTCCGCCGAGAGGTCCACCACCCGCGCCCCGGCCGCCAGCACCCGCTCCGCCCACACCGCGGAGTGACCGTGCGGGAGGCAGGAGAGAACCACGTCGCACCCGGCCAGGTCCGCGTCCTCGGCCTTCACGAGCGCGAGGTCGGACGCCCCACGCACGAGGGAGCGCAGCGGCTGCCCGGCCTCGCTCTGCGAGGTGGCGAAGACGATCTCCACCGCGGGGTGGCGGGAAAGAAGGCGGACGGCCTCGCGCCCGGTGTAACCGTTGGCTCCGAGTACGCCCGCCCGAATGACGGAGCGGTTATTCATGGCGATGAATTTATATCCACGGCGCGAATTGTCAACCGCTCGCATGGATGCTTATTCACGACCTTCTTCACCGGTTTGCCCCTCCGGCGGAAACGGGAGTAGAATGCGCGGAAACCCTCGCGCTTGAGGGGGATGAGGGGAAACAATGGCAAGCGGGAGGCGGCGATGGCGCGGAACGGCGGCGCGTGGACGTACGCGGGGCGGTGGGCGCTGGTTACGGGCGCATCCTCGGGGCTCGGGGAGGTGTTCGCGCGGGACCTCGCGGCGCGCGGGATGAGCCTGGTGCTCGCGGCGCGGCGCGGGGAACGGCTGCGGGAGCTGGCCGCGGAGCTGCGCGGCACGTACGGGGTGGAGGCGGAGGCGATCCCGGCGGACCTGGGCCGACCGGGCGCGACGGAGACGCTGTGGAGGGAGGCGGCGCGCAGGCGGGAGATCCACCTCGTGGTCAACAACGCCGGGTTCGGGCTCAAGGGGCGCTTCGACGAGCTGCCCCTGGATCGCCAGGCGGAGATGGTGCGCCTGAACTGCGTCTCGCTCATGGAGCTCGCGCACCTCGCCCTCGGCCCCATGCGCGCGCGGCGGGAGGGCGGGATCGTGAACGTCTCCTCCGTCGCCGCCTTCCAGCCCATCCCCGACCTGGCCGTCTACGCGGCGAGCAAGGCGTTCGTGCTCAGCCTGTCGCAGGCGCTGGCGGAGGAGTGCCGGGGTACCGGCGTACGGGTCCTGGCGCTCTGCCCCGGCCCCGTCGCCACCGGGTTCCAGGAGGTGGCGGGGACGCAGGTGTCCGGCCGGACTCCGGGAATCCGGACCGCGGAGGAGGTGGTCGCGGCGGCGCTGCGGGGCCTGGAGGCGGGCGACGACACGGTCGTGCCGGGAACGCTGAACCGCCTGGGGACCCTCGCGGGGCGGGTGCTCCCGCGAGGGCTGGTGGTGCGGGCGGCCAGGACGGTGATGAGGAAGATGCGCTGAGACGGCGCTCCCCCGCCCCGCCGGGCGGCCCGCCTCCCGGGACGGTCGGTCCGCTCGCGAGCCGGCCTACCCGAGGCCCGCCCGGATCTGCCGGGCCTGCTGCAGGTGGTCGGTCACATCCTGCTCCATCTCCAGCAGGACGCTCCGCAGCGGCCCGTTGCCCGCCTGGGGGATCAGGTTGTCCTCGAGGAGGTCGAGCGTGGACTGGTGCATCGCGATCTGCGCGTCCATGTAGGCTCGGTCGAAGGCGGTGCCGGACAGCTGGTTCAGCGTCTGCGTCGTCTGCGCCGCGGTCTGCATGAGGAGCCGGCTCAGGGCGTTTTCCGAGGGGGAGATCCCGAGTCCCTGGAGCTGCTCGTTGAGGTCCGTGTGGTCGGTGATCATCTCCTGCGCGAAGTTGAGAACCGCCGCGTCCGTCGCCCTCACCAGCGCGACCTGGCTGGTCTGGATCTCTCCGTCGTTGGCCGCGATCGCCACCGCGACGATGTTGCGGTCGCTCAGCACGCCCGGCCGGAGGAAGTCGTCGTCGTCGTCGTCGCAGGCGCCCAGCGACAGGACGGCAGCCCCCAGGACGGCCGTGGCGAGGATACGAGCACGGACCCGGGGGAACGGGAAGAGGGACATGGGAGCCTCCTCTGCACACGGTTGGATGGATACCGGCCCTGCCGGCGAGGAGCGCCCACTAGATCGCAAGTTCGATACTTGCAATCACTTACAGGACCAACACCTCCAACCGCACCGGACTGCCCCCCCGCGCTGCCCATCCGGCACCCGTTCCCCGCTCACGCTCCGGAACCCCGAACCGCCATGTCCTTCCTTCAGGATGCCCCCGGGATCGGCGCCCCCTACGACGACGACCGCGCCCTCCGCTCTCTCCTCGCCCGCGTCCTTCCGCCGGACGTCCTGCGCGAGGTTGAGCCCTCGCTGCGGGAGATGGGACGGATCTCCGCCCGTCTGTACCCGGCACAGCTCGCCGACCGCCTCAACGAGCCGCGGCTCACGCAGTGGAGCGCCTGGGGAGAGCGCGTCGACCACATCGAGCCGACTCCGCTCTGGCGCGAGGCGGAGCGGATCGCCGCGGAGCACGGTGTGGTGGCGACGGCCTACGAGCGCCGCCACGGGCGGTTCTCCCGCATCCACCAGTTTGCGCTCGCCTACCTCTTCACCCCGTCCACCGACCTCTACGCCTGCCCCCTGGCGATGACGGACGGCGCGGCGCGCACCCTGCTCGCCTCCGGCAACCGGGCGCTGGCGGAGCGGGCCGTTCCGCACCTCACCTCCCGCGACCCGGCGGAGTTCTGGACCAGCGGACAGTGGATGACGGAGACCGCGGGTGGCTCGGACGTGGGCCGCACGGAGACCGTCGCGCGCTGGGACGCGGAGGGTGGGTGGCGGCTGTACGGACGGAAGTGGTTCACCTCCGCCGCCGCCTCGCAGGTGGCGCTCACCCTGGCGAGGCCGGAGGGGAACGGGCCGGGCGGGAAGGGGCTCGCCCTCTTCTACGTGGAGACGCGGGACGAGGAGGAGCGTCTGCGGGGGATCCGGGTCGACCGGCTCAAGGACAAGCTGGGAACGCGAAAGCTCCCTACCGCCGAGCTGACGCTGGACGGGACGCCCGCCGTCCCCGTGGCCGGGTTGGAGAACGGGGTGCGCAACATCGCCCCCATGCTCAACGTGACCCGCACCTGGAACGCGGTGAGCGCGGTGGCGCTGATGCGGCGGGGCATCTCCCTCGCCCGCGACTACGCGCGGCGGCGCACCGCCTTCGGAGCGCCGCTGGACGCGCAGCCGCTGCACGTGGACACCCTGGCCGGGCTCCAGGCGGAGTTCGCGGGGGCGCTGCACCTCACCTTCCGCGCCGTGGAGCTGCTGGGCGCGGCGGAAGCGGGGGAGATCACGGACGAAGAAGCGCGGCTTCTCCGCGTCCTCACCCCGATCGCGAAGCTCACGACGGCCCGCCAGTCCGTCGCGGTGGCAAGCGAGGTGGTGGAGGCGTTCGGGGGCGCGGGGTACGTGGAGGACACCGGGATTCCCGTGCTGCTCCGCGACGCACAGGTGCTCTCCATCTGGGAAGGGACCACCAACGTCCTGTCGCTGGACGTCCTCCGCGCACTGGAGGCAGCCGGCGGCCCGGACCCGGTGCGAGGGGAGCTGGAGCGCTGCGCCGCGGCGGTGCGCGACCCGGCGCTCTCCGCTGTGGTGGGGAGTGCGCTGGCCGCGGTAGACCGCGCGGCGGAGTGGCGGGCGTCCGCCACGCGCGCGGGGCGGGAGGCAACCGAGGCGGGGGCACGCCGCTTCGCGCTGACGCTGGGGCGCGCGCTGGAAGCCGCCCTCCTCGCCCGGCACGCGCAGTGGGAGGCGGACGTGGAAGTCGCGGGGCGGGGCGCCGCCGCCGCGGCCCGGCGGCTGGCCGCGAACGGGATCGACCTGCGGGCGGCGGTGGACCCGGCGGACTCGCACGCCCTGCTCGACGAGAGCGGAGGGTGACCCGGGCGTGGAGCCGTGCCCGGGTCGCCGACGAGGTCAGGCCGGGCGGCCGGGTTCCGGGCTTCCTCCGGCGAAGGAACGACCCCGCTCCGCGAGGGCGTCGCGGAGCACGCCCAGCGCCCTGGGACCCACGCCGTGGAGACGCAGCAGCTCGGCCTCGGTCGCCCGGGTGAGCGAATCGAGCCGGGTGTAGCCCGCCGCGACGAGGGCGCGCCGTGCAGGCGCCCCTATCCCCGCCGGCAGGTCTCTTTCCACCTCCCCGCGGCTCATCGCGCCCCCTCCGCCCGGGCGTGTATCCAGGGGATGGACGCGTTCCCTCCCACGCGACACAGGACCGTGGGGAGACCGCCGGCCGGGATCCCGGGCCGCTCGTTCCACGCGGCGATCAGCTCGTCGACGAAGCACGCGAGCAGGGGTTCCGTCCGGGGTGCGATCCTGCACGCCTGGTTTCCGCACGCGACCCGGAGGCACTCGTCCAGCCGGGGGTCGGGCTCCAGCGTCGCCGGGCCGCCACAGAAGGGACAGGGGCGGAGCACGCCCTCCGTCCGCCGCGGGAGATGGATGGTTCGCTGCGTCACGATCGATGCTCTTCCACTCGGGTTGCGGGAAGGGGCCGGCGCGCGGGGACTTCCGGACGGTGCCGGACCGGCTCTACGGGTACGACGAGCGGGGCGCCCCGATTTCGACACGGGACCTTCCCGGACGAAACGGCGCGCCGCTCGCTCCGGAGCGTGTGAGTTCACCACAACGAAACACCTCCCTCGACGGGCGCCCGTCGGAGGAGGCATTTCGTTGCGTCGGACTGTCCCCGTCCTCCACTTCAGCGGTAGACCGTGACGAAGTCGGAGAGGGTGTTCCCGCCCGGCCAGGCGTCGTGGCAGGTGCCTCCGCTGTCCCTGTACGATCGGTTGGTCACGGTGCGCAGCGTGGTCCCCACCGTTCCCTTCCCGTCCCACGAGCGGCGGATCCCGTCATAGCCGAAGTAGGGCGTGTAGTAGCTCTCCGTACCCGTGCAACTGGAGCCGGTGAAGTGGCTGATGTACGCCGCCGTCACCGCTTCGCACCCGGCCTCCGGACAGGGCGTCCGGTAGATGGTCACGAAGTCGGAGAGGGTGTTTCCACCGGGCCAGGCGTCGTGGCAGGTGCCGCTGCTGTCCCTGTACGAACGATTCGTCACCGTGCGTAGCGTGGTCCCGGCAGTCCCGGTCCCGTTCCAGGACCGGCGGATCCCGTCGTAGCCGAAGTAGGGTGTGTAATAGCTCTCCGTACCCGTGCAGCCGGAGCCGGTGAAATGGCTGATGTACGCCGCGGTCACGTCGGCGCATCCGGCCTCGGGACAGATGTTGGAGACGCTCGCGACGGGTGTCTCCATCGGCGCGACGATCCGCCCCGACGGCTCGCAGGCTGAGAAGACGGCCGCGACCAGGGCCATCAGCACGGTAGTCCGTTTACGTGTCTTCACGGCACCTCTCCTTTGTTCAGGCACAGGAGGACCACCAGACCCCGAGGGGAGGCCTGCGCGTCCTCGGCATGTTCGGATCGCGGCACCGCGCTCACATTATATGTCTCATAAATTACGGTTACAATGATCTTATTCTTCCGGCGCGGATCTATTTTTGTCCGGGTCGTTCGCCCGCCGTATCACGGAACGTCCCTCCGCGCGGCGCGCCGCTTGCTCCGGAGCGCCGGAACGAACCGCGACCGTCAGGAGGAGCGATGTCGATCGAGAGAGTGGAGCCCGACCCGGGGCAGGAATCCGCCTGGGACTACCCCCGGCCGCCGCGCGTGGAGCCGGCCGCGCGCCACCTGCGCGTGGTGCTCGGCGGGGTGGTCGTGGCGGAAACGCACCGGGGGATCCGGGTGCTGGAAACGTCGCACGCGCCCGTTTACTACTTCCCCCCGGAGGACGTCCGACCGGGGGCGCTCCACGAGGCGCGCGGTACCAGTTTGTGCGAATGGAAGGGACTGGCCCGGTACTGGGACGTCGAAGGGGGCGGCGTGCTCCGCCCCCGCGCGGCCTGGAGCTACCCGTCTCCCCTCCCCGGCTACGAGGCGCTCCGCGACCACGTGGCCTTCTATCCCCGGGCGATGGACGAGTGCACCGTCGACGGCGTGCCCGCCGAGCCGCAGCCGGGAGGGTTCTACGGGGGGTGGATCACCCCGGACGTGGTGGGCCCGTTCAAGGGAGAACCGGGAAGCGAAGGGTGGTGAGCGATCCCTGATCGGACCGGGCCCGCGGCACCCCTCCCGCCGCTTTCCCGACAGGTCGTCGTGACCCCCGCGGACCGTCCTCCCGGCGCCGATTCGCCCCCGTTCGTACGGCACCCGCCCCGGGTCGAACCCCCTCCCTCGTCCGACGTTGCATTGCGAGCCCCCGGGGGGTATGTTTCCGCTTTCCGGAACCAGGCGGGGGAATGTTTGTTGCGGCCGCTGAGCCGGATTCATCGGCGCGTGTCTCCGCGGCTCCGGAGTTTGCTCCTCGAATCTCGACATGGGGGACGGGTACGCCCCTCCCCGGGAGAAGGGATATGAGCGAAAGCTCCAGGCAGGACGGGGGCACCCCCTACGGGTACGCCCCGGGCGGGAAGGACACCGGCGTCGTCAAGAGCAAGGGGAAGCCCACCCTGCACCTCCAGGACGGGCAGGAAGGAATCCCCATCCGCGCCCGCAAGCCCGAGTGGCTGAAGGTGAAGGCGCCGGGCGGGCCCAACTACCTCCGCCTCCAGAAGCTGATGCGCGAGCAGCGCCTCCACACGGTGTGCGAGGAGGCCCACTGCCCCAACATCGGCGAGTGCTGGGAGAGCGGCACCGCCACCTTCATCATCCTGGGCGACGTCTGCACCCGCGCCTGCAAGTACTGCGCGGTCGCCCACGGGCTCCCCACGGAGCTGGACTGGGACGAGCCCCGGCGCGTCACCGACAGCGTGGAGATCATGGGGCTGGAGCACGTCGTGATCACCTCGGTGAACCGCGACGAGCTGGCCGACGGTGGGGCGGCCATCTACGCCGAGACCATCCGCCAGATCCGCGAGCGGGTTCCCGGGTGCTCCATCGAGGTGCTGATCCCGGACTTCCGCGGGCGCGAGGAGGCGATCCGGACGGTGGTCGAGGCGCGGCCCGAGATCCTGGCCCACAACATCGACACCGTCGAGCGGCTGATGCGCTCCATCCGCCCCGGCGGGAAGTACTGGCGCTCCATCTCGCTGCTGGGCGCGGTGAAGCGGTTGAACCCGGACCAGCTCACCAAGAGCGCCATCATCCTGGGGATGGGCGAGACCGAGGAGGAGATCTACCGCTCCATGAAGGACCTCCGCGAGGCCGCGGTGGACATCCTCACCCTGGGGCAGTACCTGCGGCCCTCGCAGCACCACATCCCGCTGGACCGCTGGGTGACGCCCGACGAGTTCCGCCGCTGGAAGGAGATCGGCGAGAACGAGCTGGGCTTCCGCCACGTGGAGTCCGGCCCGCTGGTGCGCTCGTCGTACCACGCGAAGGAGCAGGCGCGCGAGGTGGAGGCCGGCGGCCCCGGGACCATCACCGAGATCCTGGAGCCGGACCTGCGCGCCGAGGTGGAGATCGACGCCGACGAGGCCGCCGCGCGCGCGGCGCTGGCCGGGATGCCGCCGGTGCAGCCGAAGCAGCTGGTCCAGCTCGGAAGCCTGTAACGCGCGGCTCCCCGGCGGATACCGCAAGGGAGCCCCTGCGCGGAACCGGAGCGCTCCGGCCCCGCTCGAAATGCGGGACACGTACCGAAGGGTGCCCCGACCGGCACCCACCGAAAGAATCGCCAACGTTCGGAATAAACACGATGGCAGAGACCAAGACCAAGAAGGGCGAGGCCCTCCCCGAGCCCCGGGAAGACCACGCGCAGCCCGAGCCCGCGGAGACGCAGGCGCAGGCCAAGGGGCCGGACCGCGAGTGGCAGCAGGCCGAGAAGCCCGACTCCGTCGACGCGGAGGTCCTGAAGGCGCTCCCCGACGACCAGCTGCGCCGGATCATGTACGACATGCTCCTGGCCCGGCGCTTCGAGGAGAAGACCGCCGAGGCGTACGCGCTCGGGAAGATCGGCGGCTTCTGCCACCTGTACATCGGCCAGGAGGCGGTGGCGGTCGGCGCGATCCACGCCCTCGAGAAGGGCGACTCCGTGATGACCGCCTACCGCGAGCACGTCCACGCCCTGCAGATGGGGATCGAGCCCGGCCCGGTGATGGCCGAGCTGTACGGCCGCGAGGGCGGGTGCTCCAAGGGGAAGGGCGGCTCCATGCACATGTTCTCCGCCGAGCACAACTACCTGGGCGGCCACGGCATCGTCGGCGGGCAGATCCCGCTGGCGCTGGGTGTCGCCTGGGCCATCAAGTACCGCGGCGAGAAGAAGGTGATGCAGGTGTACTGCGGCGAGGCCGCGGTGAACCAGGGCGCCTTCCACGAGTCGCTGAACATGGCGGCGCTCTGGAAGCTCCCGCTGGTGCTGATCGTGGAGAACAACCGCTTCGGCATGGGGACGGCGTGGGAGCGCGCCTCCTCGCTCTACGACATCTCGCAGAAGGCCAGCGCCTATGCCATGCCCGCCGCCATCGCGGACGGGATGGACGTGCTCGACATGTACCGCGTCTCCAAGGAGGCCGCGGACCGCGCCCGCGCCGGCGAGGGGCCCACGCTGATCGAGGCCCGCACCTACCGCTTCGTCGGCCACTCCATGTCCGACCCCGTCTCCGGCGTGTACCGGACCAAGGAGGACGTGGAGCGGGAAAAGCAGAAGGACCCCATCCGCATCTACGCCGACCTCCTGGCGCGCGAGGGGATCCTCTCGCAGGAGGAGCTGGAGAAGATGGACGAGGAGGTGAAGCGGATCTCCGACGAGGCCGCGGACTTCGCGGACAACTCGCCGGAGCCGGCGCTGTCGGAGCTGTACACCGACATCTACGCGGACGAGGACGTGGCCGGCCGCATGTACTTCGACGGACGCGAAAGGACCGCGTGAACGCGAAGCGCGTCGGAGCGGGCATCCGCGCCGGCGCGCTTCCGTGAATTCTTGCAGTTGAGTTAGGGATCGTGACCCGAAGGGCGGAGGCCCGCCGGGTGAAGTTTCCGGCGGGCCTCCGTTCGCCGGGACACGGTCGGTTCGTGTCCCGGCGAATAGAGCCCGACCCGGCCGGAGGCCGGGAAACTCCCAAGCATCGATAGACATGGCCGTTATCACGTATCGCGAGGCCCTGAACCAGGCCCTCGCCGAGGAGATGGAGAGGGATCCCGACGTATTCCTGATGGGCGAGGAAGTCGGGGTCTACAACGGGGCGTACAAGGTGTCCAAGGGGCTACTCGACCGCTTCGGCGACATGCGGGTGGTGGACACCCCCATCACCGAGCTGGGCTTCGCCGGGCTGGGCACGGGCGCCGCGATGATGGGGCTCCGCCCCGTGATCGAGTTCATGACCTGGAACTTCGCCATCCTGGCGTTCGACCAGATCTTCAACGCGGCGGCCAAGATGCGCTCCATGAGCGGCGGCCAGTTCCGGATGCCGGTCACCTTCCGCGGCCCCACGGGCGCGGCGCTGCAGCTCGCGGCGCAGCACTCGCAGGCGCTGGAATCGCAGGTGGCGCACTACCCGGGCATCAAGGTGGTGGTCCCCGGAACCCCGGCGGACGCCAAGGGGCTGCTCAAGGCGGCCATCCGCGACGACGACCCGGTCGCCGTGTTCGAGGGCGAGATGCTCTACAACATGAAGGGCGAGGTCCCCGAGGACGACGACTTCGTCATCCCGCTCGGCGTGGCCGACCTCAAGCGCGAGGGCTCCGACGTGTCCATCATCACCCATGGGAAGATGATCCACGTCGCCCTGCAGGCCGCGGCGCAGCTGGAGAAGGACGGGATCGACGCGGAGGTGCTGGACCTGCGCTCGCTCCGCCCGCTGGACACCGAGGCGATCCTCAACACGGTCGCCAAGACCAACCGCGTGGTGCTGCTCGAGGAAGGCTGGCCGTACGGGGGGATCACCGCCACGGTGGCCGCGCTGATCCAGGAGGAGGCGTTCGACGAGCTGGACGCGCCGATCCTCCGCGTCACCCAGGCGGACGTGCCCATGCCGTACGCTAAGGGGCTGGAGAAGGCGGCGAAGCCCAGCGCGGAACTCGTCGTCAAGAAGGTCAACCAGGTCCTGTACCGCTAAGCCCTCAGGAGAGAGACACGTGGCAACCAAGGTCTACATGGAGGCGCTCTCCCCCACGATGGAGGAGGGGCGGCTCGTCACCTGGCTCAAGAACGAGGGCGACGAGATCAAGGAGGGCGACGTCCTCGCCGAGGTCGAGACGGACAAGGCGACGATGGAGCTGGTCGCCCGCGGCTCGGGGGTGCTCCGCCAGCGCATGCTCGGCGAGGGCGAAACCGCGAACGTGGGGACGGTGATCGCGGTGATCGCCGGGGCGGACGAGGACATCTCGGGTGTGGCGGGCGGCGCTCCCGCGCAGAAGGCGCCCGCCGCGGCCGAGGCACCGGCGAAGGAGGAGCGCGAGGAGAAGCCGGAAGAGCCGAAGGCCGCTCCGGCACCCGCGGCCGAGGAGGAGGCCCGGCCGGCCGAGCGAGCCCCGGAAGGCGGGCGCGTCAAGGCGTCCCCGCTGGCCCGCCGGCTGGCCTCGGAGGCGGGGGTGGAGATCTCCAGCCTCCAGGGGAGCGGCCCCGGCGGCCGGATCGTGAAGCGCGACATCGAGCAGGCGGTGCAGGCGGGGGCGCCCCGTCCGGCCGCGGAGGAGGCCCCCGAGGCGCCGCAGGCGGCGGCTCCGGCCGCCGCGCCCGTGGCGGGCGCATCGTACCGCGAGGTCCCGCTCACCCAGATGCGGAAGACCATCGCCAAGCGCCTCACGCAGTCCATCGGCCCCGTGCCCCACTTCTTCCTCACGGTCGAGGTCGACATGGGGGAGGCGATGGCGCTGCGGAAGCGGATCAACGAGCGCTTCGCCGACCAGGGGGTCAAGGTCTCGCCCAACGACCTCATCATCAAGGCGGTGGCCGCGGCGCTGCGGAAGCACCCGTGGGTCAACGCTTCCTGGACGGGCGAGTCCATCCGCCTCTACGACGTGGTGCACGTCGGCGTGGCGGTGGCCGTGGAGGAAGGACTCATCACCCCCGTGGTCCGCGACGCGGACCGCAAGGGGGTGGCGGAGATCGCCCAGGAGGTCAAGGAGCTGGCCGGCCGCGCCCGCGACAAGAAGCTGAAGCCGGAGGAGTACACCGGCTCCACCTTCTCCATCTCCAACCTGGGGATGTTCGGGATCGAGCAGTTCACCGCGGTCATCAACCCGCCCGAGGCGGCGATCCTCGCCGTGGGCGCGGTGGAGGACAAGGTGGTGGTGGTGAACGGGGAGATGACGGTCCGCCCGCGGATGCACGTCACCCTCTCCTGCGACCACCGGGTGATCGACGGCGCGACGGGGGCGCAGTTCCTCCAGACGCTGAAGCGGTACCTGGAAGACCCGATGATGATGATCGCCTGACGGCGGTCTCCTCGGAGGGTGCAGTAGATCGGAGCCCCCGGCCGTTCGCGGCCGGGGGCTCCTTCCGTTCCGCGCCTCCCCGCTACGCCCCTCCCGGCAGCTTCGCGTGCGGCCCGTTCCCGACCGTGTAGACCACCATCGCGCCGCCCCTCGCCACACCTCCGTATCGCGCCATGGCGATGATCGGGGGAACCCACTCGACGCTCTCCACGTCGCCCACCGGCAGGTCCATCATGGATCGGGGCCCGTCGATCTGCACGATGTCGTCGATCACCACCGCGGCGCAGGGGCTGCCGAACTTCCCCCGGCGCTCCCGCAGGCAGACTCCCTCGATGACGCTGGAGCCCTCCCGGGAGAGGTCCTGGATGGCGACCCCCGGGAACCTTCGCATCAGGTCGCCCACGTGGCGGGCGACCGTCCGGAGCGACTCGATCTCCTGGCGCAGCACCAGGTCCATGCGGGTCCCGCGGGCGCGGGCCTCACGCGCGGCCGGAGCCTCCGCGGTGACCGCCAGCCCTTCCAGCACCACGGCCCGCGACGCAGGGGCGGTCAGGTCGTGGCGAGCGGCGCGCTCGGCGCCCGCGCGCACCTCCACCGCCACGCTCGACTGCGACCCCACCCGCGCCTCCACCGCGACTCCCACCGGGACCGAGCACGCGAAATAGTGACCCTGCCCGTCCGTCCAGGCCACCACCCGCCCGGCCGGAGCCGCTCCGCTCGCGGCCCAGGTGAGCAGCACGGGAGTCCCCGGCGGCGGAACGGCTCCGCCCTCCTCGCGCACCTCGCCCACCACCACCCCCGTCCCTCCCCGCCGCTCCTCCGGCGAGCAGCGTCCCGCGAGGACCGCCGCCAGCGGCGGCACCGCCAGCTCCACGGTGTTCTCTGCGCCCTGCCGCACGTCCACGGTGACGGGTCGCTCCGGGTGCTCCAGCGTGTCCGCCCGCGGGTGCGCGAAGACGACGCTGTAGCGTCCTTCCGCCACGTCGGCGATGCGGAACCGCCCCTGCGCGTCGGTCACCGCCTCCGACGCCGTCCCGGCGAGGCGCACGCGGGCCCCGGACAGCGGCGCCGCGCGGGTGCTGTCGAACACCGTTCCCGAGAGGGCGGCCCGGGCGGTGGAGCGGATCAGCGTTCCCTGCACGCTCCTCACCTCCAGCACGTCGCCCACGACCTCGGTGAGCCCCACCATCCGCCGCCGCACGTGGCTCTGCATCCCCAGCTTGACGGACTCCACCGCCACCATCGGCATGCGGATCCTCCAGCGGGGAACGATCCACTCCCCGGAGGACAGCCGCTCGAACTCCACCCTTCCTCCCAGCCGGCCCGTGGGCCCCGCCAGGTCGAGCCCGGTGTAGGTGTACTCCAGGTAGCGCAGCTCCGCGGACTGCCGGTCGAGCCACAGGACACCCTGCACGTCCGGGATCCTCCGCCCGCGCAGGGGCTCGAAGGCCAGCCCCACCAGCTCCTTCGTCTCACCCTCGCCGGGCTGCACGCGGAAGCAGTGCGTGTCCAGGAACTCGTCCGAGAGGAGGACCTTCGCGTCCGGAGCGTAGTAGTTGAGCGAATCGCCGTCCACCTGGACGAACCCCTCGTTCACGAGGCTCTCCACGGGGGCGCTGACGAAGGGGCTCACCGAGTACCCGGTGATCGACTCCCCCCGCTCGGACACCACCCGGTTGGAAGCCACGTTCAGCTCCCGGTAGGTTTGCTGGAGGTTGTACCGGAACCGACGGCCGGATTCCGTCCAGGCGGCGGCGTTCAGCGCCTTCCGCGCCTCCTCCCAGATCGTCGCGGTCTGCGCTCCCGCGTCCGGGAGCACGGCGCAGCGGCGCCTCTCCCCCTGGACCACCAGGCCGTCGAGCTGGATGGCGCCCGCCCCCATCTCCATCCCGTACAGCACCGTCTGTCCCGCGTCGAGCTGGAGGGCCTCCGAGCGCACGCCCACGTAGCCCACGCGCTCGGCGCGCAGCGCATAGCGGCCGGGCGAAGGGGCCTGGAGGTGGAAACGCCCCGCCGCGTCCGTGAAGCTCCCTCCCACCTGCCTGCCGTTCCCGTCCAGCAGCACCACGAAGGCACCCGCGACGGGCCGCCCGCTCTCTCCCTCCCGAAGCTCGCCGCGCACGGCCTGCGCGTGGAGGGAGGGTGCGGCGAGCACCAGCGACGCGAGAACGAGGAACGTCTTCCAGGAAGTCATTTCTTGGAGTGGAGGGGATACCGGGAAAGGAGGTGCCGGAGGGAGCGCCGGAACGAGGCGCCGGCCGCGCGGCCGGCGCCCCTCTCCGGATCGTGCTACTGCGGCCGTGTCCAGATCGCGATCACTCCGCAGGCGGCCATGCGGCGGTTGAACTCCGGGGGTACCTGCGACGCGCCGCGGTAGATCTCGAGCCCTTCCACGTCGCCCGCGGCGATCTCGTCGATGTTGAACCCGGGACCGATGATCTGGCCGTCGACGTAGTACTGGATGGGGCAGTGCGCCCCCCCGGACCGGTTCATCGTCACGTAGGCGCCGCCGCGGTTCCCGTTGGGCTGGAAGCGGACCCCGCTCACGGTCCGCAGTGCGTCGCTCAGGTAGGACGGCCGCTGCCGCTCGATGTCGGCGCGGGTGAGGAAGGCGCCCATCCCGCCCTTCTTCCGGCGGTCGAAGCCCGCGCGCTCCAGGTACTCGGCCCCCCAGTCGCGCCGCTGCTTCGCCTGCACGCGGATGGCGGCCACCGGGATCGCCTCGACTTCCATGTCGAAGACCACGGGGGTGGTCTGGCCCGCCTGGAGGTTCACCAGCTTCAGACGGGTCGCGTATCCCAGCCTGCGGACCTCCACGGTCTGCACCCCCGACGGCACCCCGGCCATGCGGAGCTTGCCGGCGGCGTCCGTGGTGGCGGCGATCCCGGAACCGACGATGGACACCCTCGCCCCCATGACCGGGCGTCGCGATTCCTGCGAGTTCACGGTGACCAGCAGCGCGGCGGTCTCCGCCTGAGCCCGGACCTCCGTGGCCGCGGCGAGAGAGCAGAGCGTGAGGGCCCCGGCTGCGAGGACCCGGAAGGGCGGGCGTGTGCGGAGCGCGTACATGGCGGGAGGGAGCTCAGGTGAGGGTCTGGACCGCGCACCCATAGTAATGCGCGGCGTTCCAGGCCAGGTCAAGAACTCGGCTGCCGGACGGCGGGCTCCTCCTCCCTCGCCTTCTTCCGCAGCTCGTTCACGAGCCGGTGGCTGCGCCGCGTCGTCTCGGGCTCCCGGAACCGGGGGCTGAGTCGCAGGACGACCTCCACCGCCGTCGGCAGGTCCATCCGGTGGCCGGGCGACACGTACACCGGCTTCACGCCGGCGCGGGTGCGCACCGCCATCCCCACCGTCTCGCCACGATGGACGATCTCCGCCGTGGCCCCTCGCTCCTCCCCCAGCGGCCCGTGGGTCCCCACCAGGAGCGACTTCGCGCACCCGATGGAGGGAACGTCCAGGAGGAGCCCGCCGTGGCAGGCCACGCCGAAGCGGCGGGGGTGCGCGGTGCCCTGCCCGTCGAACACCAGGACGTCCGGCCGGAGGTCCAGGCGCTCCCAGGCCGCGGCGATGGCGGGAAGCTCGCGGAAAGAGAGGAAGCCGGGGACGTAGGGGAAGGTGAGTTCGGCAACGGCGGTGCCCCGGGCGACGACCTCGAGGGACGCGGTGTCCAGCACGACGACGGCCGCGTACCCCCACTTCCCGAACCGCTCGAAGGAAACGTCGGCTCCCCCGGCGAGACGGGGGGCGAAGCCCGGCGGCGGCTCCAGCACCAGCCGCTCGCGAAGCTCCATCTGAATGCGTCCGGCCTCCTGCGGGGTCACGTCCCAGCGCGGTTCCGCCATCCTCCTCCTCCCCCCTGTATCCCGTGCTCACGGCGTGGGGATCCACGGCCGCAAGGGCCGCGCCGCCGGGGCTGGCCTCCCCGTCATCCCCTGAATAATTTGCGGCAGGGCCCCCGCGACCGTCCGCCACCGCACCTCCGACCATGCCAGACCCGGCACCTCCGCGTCCGCCCTCGGGCGGCGAACCCACGCACTCCCCGGCCCGGGGTCCCGCGTACCGGGTGTGCACGCCGCGGCTGGTGGTGCGCTGCTGGGAGCCGGCGGACGCGCCGCTCCTCCACGACGCGGTCGCGGCGAGCCTGGCGCACCTGCGCCCCTGGATGCCGTGGGCGGGCGAGGAGCCCAAGGAGTTGGACGAGAGGGTGGAGGTACTGCGCACCTTCCGCGGCAGCTTCGACCTGGGGATCGACTTCACCTACGGGATCTTCGACCCCGCGGAGGCGCAGGTGCTCGGGGGAACCGGGCTGCACCCCCGCACCCGGGAGAGGACGCTGGAGATCGGCTACTGGATCCGCGCGGACCACACGGGACGGGGGCTCGCCACGGAGGCCGCCGCCGCCCTCACCCGGGTGGCGTTCGAGGTGCACGGGGTCCACCGGGTGGAGATCCGCTGCGATCCGCTGAACGTACGCAGCTCCGCCGTGCCCGCCCGGCTCGGCTTCCGGAAGGAGGCCGTCCTCCGCGCCGACGCCCAGTCCCCCGACGGAAGCCCCCGGGACACCGTGGTGTGGGGGCTCCTGGCCGACGAGTTCCCCGGCTCGCACTCCGCCTGCGCGCCCGTGGAGGCGTTCGACGCGGCCCTGCGGCGCATCCTCTGACGGCGAACCGGGCGGCTCGCGCCCGGGGACGGCTCGTCCCGGTGGGCTCCCGGCTCTCCGCGGCCCTGAACGACAACGGCGAGGCCCCGCCCCCTGGAGGGGCGGGGCCTCGCCGCTGATGTCACCCCGGACCGACTTGCCCCCGGCTCCTACTCGTATCGGAGCGATTCCACCGGGTCCAGGCGGGCCGCGCGGCGGGCGGGGAAGAGTCCGGCGAATAGGCCGATGGCGACGAGGATCCCCACCGTGACGAAGGCGATGGACCAGGACAGCTTGGGGTTGGCGATGAACTGGAGCGCCTCGTTCCCCCCGTCCGGGATGGCATCCACTCCGAACACCACGGCCGCCGCGACGACCAGCCCCGCCAGCCCGCCCGCCAGCGCCAGGGTGAGCGCTTCGAAGACGAACTGCCCCATGATGTGGCGCCGTCTCGCGCCCAGCGCCCGCTTGACCCCGATCTCCCGGGTGCGCTCCCGCACCACCACGTACATCACGTTCGCCACACCGACCCCGGCCACCAGGAGCGTCAGCCCCCCCACCACGCCCAGGAAGATCTGGATGCCGCCGCTGATGAGGCGGGTCATCCTCAGGTCCTCGGCGTGGTCCCAGACCTCCATGGCGCGCCTGTCCGCCGGGTCGAAGCCGTACTTGCGGCCCATCACCTCGCGGATCCCGGCCTGCGCCCGCTCGGCCTGGGCCGCGCTGCGCGGGAGGACGATGATGTGACCGACGTACCGGTTGCCGTAGATCGCGCGGAAGGTGGAGCTGGGGATCAGCGCGCGGTCGGCGTCCGGCCCGTTGTTCATGGAGGTCTGCACCTTCTTCTGCATGGTGCCCACCACCGTGAACGGCACGCCGTCCAGAAGCAGCGACTTCCCCACCGCGCTCTCGCCCGGGAAGAGCCGCTTCGCGATGGAATCCCCCAGGAACACCACGCGGCGCCTCTCCGCCACGTCGCGGGCGTTGAGGAAGCGTCCCCCCGCCGCGGCGTACGTGTTGCGCAGGTCCTCGAAGGCCGGATCCACCCCCTCCATCATGGTGGTGGTGGAGAGCGCGTCGGTCTTGAGGCGCGTGCCCCCGCGCCCGTAGGAGACGCTGCCGGTCTCCAGCTCGCTCACGGAGCGGAGCAGGAGCGGAAGGTCCTCCTCGCGGAGCCGGACCGGACGCCCCCGGGGAAGCCCCTCGTGGACGAGGCTGGTCTGGCCGCCGTACAGCAGGAGCATCTCTCCGCCCATCCCCAGCGTCCCGTTCACGATGGCGCGCTTCAGCCCCTCGCCGAAGCTCAGCAGGAGCACCACGGAGATGGTGCCCCAGGTGATCGCGAACATGGTGAGCAGGGCGCGGGTCTTCTGCGTCTTCAGGTCGCCCCAGAACTCTTCCAGCAGGATCTTCCACATGGTCGGTGCGATTTCGGGTGCGGGCCGGCGCGCGGCCCCGGTCCGGGAAGCGGGAGAGGGTGGAGGTACGGCGCGCGCTACGTGCCGTACCGGAGCGCCTCCACGGGGTCCAGGCCGGCGGCCCTGCGGGCCGGGAAGATCCCGGCGAGGAGCGCCACCAGGCCCAGGAGCACCACCGTCGCGCCCATCACCACGGGCGAGATCGTCGGAATCCCGATCTCCTCCTGCATGGGGAGCGCCGCCCCCGCCCGCACCAGCCCGAGCGACAGGAGCATCCCGGCCCCCGCCCCCACGGCCACGATGAGGAAGGTCTCCGCCATGATCTGCGCCAGCACATCGCGCCGTCGCGCCCCCAGGGCCCGGCGGACCCCGATCTCCCGGGTGCGCTCCTTCACCACGATGTACATGATGTTGGCGACCCCGATCCCGCCGACGACGAGCGTGAAGCTCCCCACCACGCCCAGGAAGAGGTTGAAGCCCAGGAACAGGTACTTGAAGAACTTGAGCGACTCCCCGGTGTCCCACATCCCCAGGGCGTCCTGGTCCGCCGGGTCGAAGGTGTAGCGCCGGCCCAGGACCTCGTACACCCGCGCGTTGACGGCCTCCGAGGCCGCCGGGTCGCGGACCCGGTACAGGATCCGGGTCAGATAGCGCTCCCCGAAAAGGGCCCGGTAGGTGGTCGTGGGGATGAAGATCCGGTCCCGGTCGCGCTGCTGGTACGAGGAGTTCTGGTTCTTCGGCTGCATCACCCCGACCACGGTGAACGGCGCGTCGCCGATCACCACCTGCTTCCCCACCGCGTCCTCGTCGCCGAAGAGGAGCGCCTTCAGCTCGTCGCCCAGCACCGCGACGCGGCGCCGCCCGGCCAGGTCCAGCTCGTTGAAGAAGCGCCCTCCCTCCGCCGGGAACACGTTCCGCAGCTCCTCGTACGCCGGCTCCACGCCGGTCACGTACGGCGAGGCGACGGCGGAGCCGTTCCGGACCGGGACGTTCCACCTCCCGTGCTCCGGGGTGACGGTTTCGATCCCGGGGATCTCGCGGGCCAGGAGTTCCACGTCCGCCGGGAGCAGGCGGATGCGCCGCCCCTCCGGGAAGCCCTGGAAGGACTTCGTGGTGGTGCCCCCGCCCAGGATCACGATCCCGTCGCCGATCCCCTTCGCGTTCTTCTTCATCTGCTTCTCCATCCCCGCCCCGAAGGCGAGGAGGACCACCACCGCGACCGTCCCCCACGTGATGCCGAGGATGGTCATCGCGGTGCGCAGACGCTGGTGCCGCAGGGTGTCTACGAACTGCTCCAGGGTGCCCAGCAGGCGGCTCATGGGGCTACTCGATGCTCTTGGTGGGCTTCTCCAGCACCTTCTCGCCCTCCTCCAGGCCGGAGAGCACCTCCACCTGCACGGCGTCGCTGAGGCCGGTGCGAACCACGCGCCGCTGCGGACCCGCGGGGGTCTGCACGTTCACCCAGGTGCTGTCGCCGGCGAAGGTGACCACGCGCTCGGGGAGGGTGAGCACGCCCCGGCGCTCGCGGATGACGATCTCGGCGTTCGCGGAGAGCCCGGCCCGCAGGGTGGCGCCGGAAGTCTCCTCCAGGGTGATCTCCACCGGGAAGGTGGTGGCGTTCTCCGCCTTCTTCGCCTTCAGCGAGATGCGCCGGACGACGCCGCGGACGCGGGCGTCGGGGAGCGCCCCGATCTTGATCTCCACCGGCATCCCCTCGCTCAGCTTCCCCACGTCGATCTCGTCCACGGTGCCGCGGAAGATCAGGCGGTCCATGTTCGCCATGGTCATCAGCACCGTGCCTTCCTGGTACGTGCTGAGGGGTACGACGGGGTTCCCGGTCTCCACCAGCCGCTCCAGGACGTATCCGTCCACCGGGGCGCGGACCACGGACTCGGTACCGCCCGGCCCCCCGGTGCTGCCGCTCTCCAGGAGCTGCAGCTTCTCCTGCGCCATGCGCACCCGGAGGACGGCCTCGTCGCTGCGCTTGCGCGCGTTCTCCAGGTCCTGGGCGGGGGCGAGCCCGCGGCTCACCAGCGCCTCCTGGCGCTCCAGGTCGCGCCGCGCGTTGGCGGCCTCGATCCCGTTCAGCTCCACCTGGCGGCGCGCCTCCACCAGCTCCACGGGGGTGGGGTCCGGACGGATCTCCATGAGCGGCTGGCCCGCCCGGACGAAGCTCCCCTGCTCCACCAGGATGACGCGGACCACCCCGGAGACCTTGGACTTGACGGCGACTTCCACCTCGGGCTCGATGGTCCCCATGGCGAGCGCGCGCTCCACCAGGTCGCCGCGGGTCACCTCCACCGTGGTCTCGACCGGCTCCGCGGAGGAATCGCCTGCGAAGGCGCGGGCGGCGAGCACGCTGACGACGGCGGCTCCGGCGAGGGTGGACAACACCAGCTTGCTGCGTCGCTTCATGATACGGGCTCCCTGCGTGGATGCGGGCGGATCGGGTGGTCGGTCGGGGATCGGTACGGGGCCGGGCCTGACGGCCGGACACGGGGGAGTACGGGGCGACCCGTCGCCAGGTTTCAGAGAGCCGTTCAGCGAGCGTGACGTTCCCGCCAGGAGAGCGTATCTTCGCTGTGTCCCGCCACGGCGGCGGGCCACGGATCGCGGACCAGGGAGGACGGGATGGACGTGAGGATCCTGGCGGTACCCTACGACTCCGGGCGGCGCGGTTGGCGGATGGGCCGCGGACCGGAGCGGCTCCTGGAAGCGGGGCTGGAGGGAGCACTCCGGGCCCGGGGGCATCGCGTGGAGTCGGAGTGGGTGGAGGTGGAGGAGAGCGGTACGGAGGTCGCGACGACGTTCCAGCTCGCGCGGTCGCTGGCGGAGCGTGTGAGGAGCGCGGCGCCTTCGTTCCCGCTCGTCCTTTCCGGGGGGTGCCTGCTCGCGTCGGGGGTGCTGGGCGGGGTCGGGCCGGCGGGGGTGCTCTGGATGGACGCGCACGGCGACCTTAACACGCCGGAGACGACGCGCAGCGGCTTCCTGGACGGGATGGCGCTGGCCGTGGCGACCGGGAGGTGCTGGACGGGGATCGCGGGAACCATCCGCGGCTTCCTCCCCGTGCCGGACGAGTTCGTCGTGACGGCCGGAGCGCGCGACCTGGACCCCGGGGAGCGGGCGGTACTGGCGCAGGCCGGGATCCCGTGCGTGGACGCGCTGCGCGCCCGGGAGGAAGGCGTGGAGGCGGCGTTCGGTCCGGCGGTGGCGGCGCTCGCGGAGCGGGTGGACCGGGTCTACCTCCACCTTGACCTGGACGTGCTCGACCCCTCGGAGGCGCGCCCGAACGCCTTCGTCTCGCCGGGCGGCTTCACGCTGGAGGAGGTGGAGGCCGCCGTGCGCTACGTGGGGTCGCGGCTGCGGGTGGTGGGGGCGACGCTCTCCGCGTTCGACCCGGCCGCCGACGCGGAGGGCCGGGTCCCGGCGGCGGCCGCGAGGATCGCGGCCGCGGTGCTGGAGGGGGCGGCCGGCGGGGGAGCGGGGTAGCGCCGTAGCGGGCTACGTCCCGGCGCCTCCCCACCAGCGCGCGGCGCCCACCACCACCCACGAGACGGCTCCCGTCCACAGCGTGAGCAGCGCGCCGTAGGTGAAGGGGATCCGGTCCGGAGCCGACCGCCTCTCCCCCAGGACCAGGCGCAGCGCGCCCCCCGTCGCCAGCACCGCCAGCCGGAGGACCCGGAGGAAGGCGGCCCGCGGGGCGAGGTAGAGCAGCCTCGCCAGCGCGACCGTGACGAGCCCCAGCCCGAAGAAGAGCGGCGCCCCGAGCAGGAGGCGGCGCGGCACGGTTTCCGGCATGCCGAAGATCAGGAGGACGATGCCGCTGACCGCGCCGCCCACCACGAGCGCCGCCCCGCCCTCTTCGATGTCCCGGAGGAAGGGGTAGAGCGGCTCCGGGGCGCCTCGCAGCCGGGCGCGGACCAGCGCGCGGGCCAGGCGCCGCCGGTCCACGGTGAGGACCCGTTCGCGCACCCAGGGAGCGTCCAGCAGCGCGCCGAGGGCGAGCAGGAGGAGCGCGGCCCCGGACCACGCCATCCAGGCCGGGACTTCGCTCATCGCCCCGGAGACGCCGGGAGCGGGGGGAGCGTGGCCGAAGGGTTGTAGTGGCGGAAGACCTCCCGTCCGATCCTCCCGATCAGCAGGTGGGCCGGCGCGTCCACGGCGTAGGTGGTGTCCTGGTTGTCGCGGGTCATCACGCACACCGCCACCGGCGCCTCCGGGCCGTAGATGATGCCGCAGTCGTTGCGGGCCCGGTCCACGTCGCCGCTCTTGTGCGCCACGGGCACGCCCGAGGGGAGCCAGCGCACCAGCTTGGAGCCGTCCTGGTTGGCGCGGAGCATCCGGAGCGCCAGCGAATCGAGCGCGGGCGAGACCGCGCGGCCCTCGTGGAGGAGCGCGAAGAGGCGCACCACCTCGTCCGGCACCGCCACCCCCAGGCCGTACTTGACGGACGAGTCGGGAGCGATGGACGTGGCCCGGATGAAGGTCTTGGAGTGGATCTTCGTGTGCGGGAGTCCCAGCGCCTCCATCTTCTCCCACACCGTGCGGACGTTGACCTTGTCCAGGAGGAGGTTCGTCGCGGTGTTGTCGGAGAGGACGGTCATCAGCCACGCCGCGTCGCCCACCGTGAGCGGCAGGCCGGACTCCATGAACTGGAGCACCCCCGAGCCCCCTACCCGGTCGCGCGAGATCATCCCCATCCGTTCGTCGAGCCGGAGGTTCCCCCGGTTCACCTCGTCGAGCAGCGCCACCAGCACCGGCACCTTCACCAGCGAGGCCGAGGGGAACGTCTCGTGGCCGCGGATGGAGAGCGCTTCGCCCGTCGCCAGGTTGAGGACGCTCACCCCGGCGACCCCGGGGTAGCCGCGCATGGCGTCCTCCAGGGTCCGGCGCAGCGCAGCCGTGTCGGACACGACCCGCGAGCCAGGCGAGGCCGGAGCGTGCGGGGCGGCGGCGCAGGCGCCCGCGGACAGGAGGAGGAGCAGCGAGGCAAGCAGGGCGGGCGCGAATCGTAGAATCATGGCTCCGGACGAAATTCGGGTCGATAACTACAAACGATTGGGGTGCAACGACCTGCACTCAGAGCAGGCGAAAACCCCGGGCGCGTCGCTTGACGAGGGTCGGGGGGCCCGGATATCATGCCACGCCTCGCAGGACCTTCGCCAGGCGTCGACCGACCTTTCCTGAAGCACCGACGCCGCCCTTCGCCCCCCCGCGCGTCCCGGTTTCCTTGGCTCTTCCACGGACGAAGCTCTTCGCCGCGCTGGCGTGCGCCTGCCTCGCCGCCGGTATCGCCCCCCTCTCCGCCCAGCATCCCACCGCGGCTCCCGCGGTACTCGCGGCCACCGAAACCGCCGTCGAGCGCGACTCCCTGGTCGCCCTGGCGCGCGCGCAGCTCGGGCGCCGCTACCTGTTCGGCGGGACGGACCCCAACCGCGGGTTCGACTGCAGCGGGTTCACGCGCTACCTCATGCGCGCCCTGGACATCCAGCTCCCCCGCACGGCGCAGGAGCAGGCCGCCGCGGGCCGCGAGGTGCCGAGGGACCCCGCGCGCCTCCGCGTCGGCGACCTCCTCACCTTCGGCCGGGGCGGCCGCATCACGCACGTGGGCGTCTACGTGGGGGACGGAAGGTATATCCACGCCAGCAGCTACGCCGGCCGGATCGTGGAGAGCCGCCTGGAGCAGCGGGAATCGTCGCTGGCCCGCGCCTGGATGGGCGTCCGGCGCCTCCTGGCCGAGAGCGACAGCACGGCGGCCGTGGCCGCGCGCTAGAAGAGGGTTGAAGATACCGGGCCGGCAGAGGAATCGTGTGAATCAAGGCGGACCCGAGCAGCGCAATGAGGCGTGGTCGTTTCACGCCGCAGTGAGCCGCGCAGGGGCCAACGTAGAGTCACGCGATTCATCAACGGCCTAGTTCCCGGTCGAGCGGCGGCGCTTCCCGGGAGCCCGTGCCGCGCGGGGGTCGGGGATGCGGATGGTGCCGTCCGGGTCGATGCGCGCCCCCGTCTCCGGGAAGTCCAGGCGGGAGAGCGAATCCGTGAGCGCCACGCTCTTCCCGGTGGGGTCCGCGCCCGCCCGCCCCGGCGGGACCTGCCGGGTGGCGCGGAGCGACGCCTCCACCACCGTGCCCTCCGGGTCCATCACCGCGCACGCGATCGCCCCCCGGTTCAGCGGCTCGGCCAGGGAGAAGGGTCCGTAGGTGAGCAGGTTCCCCAGCGAGTAGAGGATGAGGGTCCGTCCCTGCCACTCCGCGGCCCGCATCACGTGCGGGCCGTGCCCCACCACCAGGTCCGCCCCCGCCGTGGCCGCGGCGCGCGCGAACGCCACCATGTTCCCGCGGTTCTCCCCGTAGAAGGTCTCCGTGGAGTCGGGGGTCCGCTGCGCGGCCCGCCCCTCGGCGCCCATGTGCATCGTCACCACCACCCGGCCGTAGCGCTCCGCGGCGCGCCCCACGATGCGGCGGACCGCCGCCAGGTCGCGCGCGTCCGGTCCGATCCACACGCTGAACCCCAGGAACGCCACCGTGTCGCCCTCCGCGGTGACGACCACGGTGGGGACGCTGTCCGCCCCGGTGACATGGACCCCCGCCTCCTCCAGGTGGCGCATCGTCTCCCGCCACCCGGGCCGTCCGGCGTCGGCCGCGTGGTTGTTGGCTACGTTCCCCACCACCTCCGCGCCCCCGGCGACCCGACGCAGCGCGCCGGCGACCTCGACCTGCTGGCGGAAGGCGTAGCAGGCGGTGGAGTTCGGCGCGCACTTCCGGCGGGCCGGCACCCCCTCTCCGATGGCTCCCTCCACGTTCAGGAGCACCACGTCCGCGTCGGCGACGAGAGGTCGGAGCGGTGCGAGCAGGGAGTCCGGATCGGGGAACGGGTCCACCCGCATCCCGTACCTCGTGGACGCGGTCGCGGCCCAGCCGGGGATCAGGTTGGTCCCGAGCGTGACGTCGCCGCCCGTACACACGCGCACCCGCCCCTCGCGCGCCGTGTCGGCGATGAGGGAGTCCACGGGCAGCGTGTCGCGGACGACGGGGTCCTGCGCCGCGGCGCGCGCCGACGGGAGCGCCAGCGCCAGGAGCACGGGGGCGAGGGTTCGGAGGACGGGTCTCAAGGGAAGGACCTCCCGGGTCGGGGACCGCGAAAAACTCGATCTGCGAGAAACAAGGACGGTACGCCGCCGCGGCCGTGGGAGGCCGGCACGCCCACGGCCTCCCCCCGCACTACGCTCGGCCGCCGGATGCGTCGCCCTCCGGCAGCCGCTCCCGGATCAGGCGGTTGATACGGGCCGCCTCCTCGGGAGGGTAGCCGTCGAGGAGCAGGTTCAGCCCGGGACGGCCGTCCCGGGAGCGGATCACCCACCGGTCGCCCCCGTAATAGGTGTGGCGGGCGTCCACGACCTCGTCCCACCGGACGACGCGCGTCCCGGCGCGGTCGGTCACGGAGAGCGTCTCGTCCGCGATCTCCACCGACTGCAGCCCCCGCAGCCGGATGCGGAAGGCGTACAGCCCGTAGGCGACCAGGCCGACGGCCACGCTGATCCAGGTCGCTTCGCCCCGCTCCATGCCGCGGAACGTGACCAGCAGGTAGCAAAGCACGGCGGCGACCAGGCCGACCACGAAGGTCTCCGCGCGGGCGTTCCGCATCCGGGGGGAGAAGCGGTGCGGAGGAGCCCCCCCGTCCGGGGAAGGAAGCGAGCCGGTCTCCATCGCGACCTCCAGGGAAATGCCGTTTCCGCCCACGGGTCACCGCCTGGCGTAGACCGACGTGTTCCCCGCGAGGTCGAAGCTCACCACCTCGTACGGGTCGCTGCGGGGGCCCTCCATCCCCGGCGAGCCCATGGGCATCCCGGGAACGGCGATCCCCGCCACCTCCGGCCGCTCGTCCAGGACCTTGCGGACGAGGTCCGCGGGGACGTGTCCCTCGACCACGTATCCGTCCACGACGGCCGTGTGGCAGGACGCGAGGCGCGCGGGGACACCGTGGCGGACCTTCACCGCCTGGAGGTCGTCCACCTCGTGCGACTCCACCCGGAAGCCGTGGGTCCGGAGGTGCTCCTCCCAGTTCCGGCAGCACCCGCAGGTGGCGGTCCTGTACACCGAGACCACCGGCCCCTCCGCGTGGTGCTCGTGGGTCCACGCGGTCGCTGCACACGCCAGGAGCGCCGCCGCGCACACCGCGACCCCCCTCCGGATCCGGCCACCGTTCATCGCCGCCTCGAGCCTGCAGGGTGAAACGGGAACGGCCGCCCGGACGTGGACGGCCTCCTCAAGATAACATCCACGACCGGCGAAGGTCAGAGCACCGCGCCGCTCCCTCGCCCGCCGGCGAGGCGCACGGGTCAGTCGTCGTCCAGGAACGGCGAGGGCTTGCGCGGCCTCGTCCCGGTCAGTTTCTGCGCGGCCTGCAGGTGCCGGGCGGCCTCGCGTCCGTCGTCGTCCCGGCGGAGCACGCGCTCGGCGTCCGCGAGCGCGGCGCGGATCCGGGTCCTCGCCTCCTCCGGGGCGTCCGTCGCCGCCTCCACGGCGCGGGCCAGGTCGCCGAGCCGGTCCGCCAGGCGGTCCGCCCGGAGCGGGCTGTCCCCTACCCGGAGGGCTTCCTGGTGCGCGTCGGCGAGCCGGCGGGCGATCTCGTCGGGAACGGACATGGCGTCTCCTTTCGTGGTCTCCACGTCGGTCGTGTGCGAGGGCAGCCACGCGCGCCCCGCTCGCGGCGGACGGAAAGCGTCAGGGCGGAGGCGCGCCCGGAGGGGGCCGCATCCGCGCCACGAGGTGTTCCACGTTCTCCGGGGTGATCGTGCTCCCCATCAGCCGGAACCGGACGCGGTCCCCGTCCACCAGCGCGAGCGTGGGGACGCCCCGGATGCGGCGCACCCCGGCCTCCGCCCGCCCGTGCGCCTCGTCGACGTCGAACACTTCCAGCGGCAGCCCCAGCGCGCGGGCGACCTCCTCCGCCACCGGCTCCTTCACGTGGCAGACGCCGCACCATCCCGCGCGGAAGTACAGCAGCTTCATCGCCCCTCCCCCGTCTCCCTGCGGGCTCCCGGCCGTTGCGGATCCGGGCTCACCCGTCCGCGGCATCCCGCCCGCACTTCGCGCAACCCAGAGAGGTTCCCAGGAAGCCCGCCCGTCCCTCGGGGCTGAGCACCCACGGGCGCACCTGCCACGGGGGATCGTGGCGGACGTGCCGGGTATGCCCGCACTCCAGCTTCGCCACCCAGTGCCCCTCGGCATCCCGGGTAAAGCCGACGATCCGGCGCGGCACGCCCGGGTCGTCCCCACCGGCCGCCCTCACGACCCGACTCCGGGGACACCGGGCACGGAAAGTGGACACCCCCGGCACGGGCGATCGCCGGCCGCTCCGCGGCCGACGCCGCGGGATAGGCGCCGAAAAACCGCACGGGGCCTCACCGGAACGAGTGGACACGGCAGGCTTCGTACCGCGGGGGTCCGAGCGGCTCGCACGGGTGTAATTCTTGCTGTAGCCAGGATCCTACAACCGCTGTACATGGATGGCCTGCCACTCCCCCGGGTGGGCAAGTCCCCGCCCCGGGGACACGCTCCGCGTACGAAGATCCCTGGAACGAGACAGCCAAGATGACGAAGCCACGGCCGACGATTCTCGTGGTGGACGACGAGCCCGAGTTGAGGGAGGTGTGCCGTGCGGCACTCGCCGGCCAGGGTTACGACGTCCTCCAGGCGGGAGACGGAGTGGAGGCCCTCGACCTGCTGGAACGGAACGCCGGCAGGATCGACATGGTGATCTCGGACGCCGTGATGCCCAGGATGGGCGGACGGGAACTCCTCTGGGAGGTCGCCCGGCGCTACCCGCAGATCCCGGTGCTGCTCGCCTCCGGGATCCTCAACGATCCGGACGTCTCGTACGGGCTCGAATCTCCGCCTGCCGCGTTCGTCTCCAAGCCGTTCGATCCCCGGGCCCTCGTCCAGACCGTGCGCGAGACGCTCCGGGGCACCTCGCGGCTCGACGGCGACGCCCCCGCGTAGCTCCCCCGGCGGCCCCGGGCTCAGAGGAGACGGTGCCGGAGCGCGAGGTCCCGGGGGACCGGAACACGGATCAGTTCGGGCGCCGCGTTGGGCACCGCGGTCGCCCGGGTCGAAAGGACGCAGCGTCCGTCCGAATCGTACACCATGACGTACAGCTCCGGGAGCGAGCCCCCCAGCCGGTCGTCCACGTCCATGAACTGGTCCTCAGTGAAGCGGAACGTGGCCTCCCCGTACACGTCCGTCACGTCGGTGCCGAGGTGGTCGTCGCGCGAGATCCGGTCCCGGTCGTACAGGCAGACGATGGCGCCGGAGATCCACTCGGTGGGCGCGTCGGCGACGAAGAGCTTTACCCGGGTCCGATACTCCAAGACGGTCCTCGACTCCTCGATGTCCATGGGACAACCGGAACGGGGAAGGTGGGATCCTCCCGCCCCCGCTGCGGCGCGAGCGCTCCAAGCTCGGTCCGCATGGGGCCGGGCGCAAGGATCCGCCCCGGTGGCGCCTAGCTTGCAGCGCCTCCCCGGGGACACCGAGTACGGGAGGAGGGGACGATGTACGACGCACAGAAGGCCAGGATCGACCAGGCCCGAGACCGGTTCGACCGCGAGGTGTCCGCGCGCTCTCCGGAACTGCGACGGACGGCGTGCGAGTACCTGGGAGTGCTCTCGGAGTTCATCCGCACGTTCAACGACGGCCCGGCGGCCGATCCGGCCATCGTCCACGTGGATACCACCGGCCAGCTCAGGCAGGCGGAAGATCTCGTCGTATGGGCGGAACAGGAGAGGCAGCGGGTACGCACGACATTGAGCGACCTGCCGTGAGGGTACCGGGGCTTCGACCCGGTGAAAGCGCGCAGGATCACCGAATCAACGGATCTACCGATTGAACGTGATGGGGTGGATGACGGGCGAACATGATGGGCAGGGTGACGTTCACGGGGACCGGCTCGCCTTCGATGAGCGCCGGGAGGAACCGGAATAGTCCGGCAACCCGGAGCGCTTCCTGGTCGATTGCTACCGTACCCGTAGATCGGAGCAGCCGGATCTGCTCCGCCCGACCCTCGGGGCTCAGGACGAACTGGACCATCGCCGTCTTCGAGCCGTCCACGAACATCTCCCCGTTCTTGCGCGCGAACGCATTGATGATCCTCGTGATAGCCGCCGCGTTGCGCAGCACCGGCACTCTCGCTTCCGGAGCCGAGAGGGACACCCGCTTTCCCGTCGCGAGTGCGATCAAAGTGCTGCGCCTCGTCGTGTCCGGCGCGAGCGTCCGGACGTTGGCCCACACCGCTTCGAGCAGGAGCGGCCGCATCTCGGGCGAGACTCGGTCCAGCGTGCGCACTTCCACCGAATCCGCTTCCCCCGACGCGGCGAACGAGATTTTTACGAGCGCACGCTTGCGAGTGGGCAGCTCGGGAAGCTCCCGGAGCCGTGCGGTCAGCCCTGCCGAATCGAGCGCCTCCGAGATCACGGTGTACCCGGCGATCTGCTCCTGCGCAGACAGGCCGGAGGCAGAGAGAAGAAGGCCGGCGAGGAAGAGAGCGGGGCCCCGAAACGAAAGTCCCATAGTGTTTCCGGTGGAGAGGTTGGAAGGCGTCGCTTCCAGGTTGCATGGATCGGAGGGGGCCGGACGGAGGACACAATCCGGGCGGGCGATGGGGCAACGCCACTCCCGGAACGCCGCCTGTTTCACGTAGAAGGCGAGGCGACCCTGCGACGGCGGGGAAACGACCGCGGGGGAGCGCGCCGGACGGCGCGCTCCCCCGCACAGTCTCCGTCCCCGCATCGTGCCGCGACGGAAGCGGGAGGGCGGACCCCGACTACTTCTGCCGGCTCGCGGCGGCAACCGGGGCGATCGCCGCCTCCAGGCGCTCCAGCCGCTCCCGCAACGCCGCGTTCTCCTCGCGAAGCGCGCGGATCTCATCCGCCTGCGCGCTCGTGCGGCGCTCCAGGGCCTGGGCGGCCGCGAGGGCCACGCCGTCGGCGTCCACGGTGCCGATGCTCAGCTCGTCGCTTCCCAGGCCGAAGGTGGCGCGGAAGTCCTGCGAGGTGGGGCCCAGGTGCCGGACGGCGGCGTCTTCCGACAGGTAGCTCCAGGAGGAGATGGGCAGCGCACGCAGCCGCACCAGCACGTCCTCGCCCGACACGCGCTCGAACAGGTGCTTGCGGTTCACGTCGGATGCGTTCTGCCACACGCCGCCCGTGGTGAGCATGGCGCCGGTGCTGGTGCTGATCACCGCGCTGGACTGGCCCCAGTTGCTCACGCTGGCGCCGGACTGGAGCGTCACCCCGGTGGACAGGTTGCTGCTGGTGAAGATCCGGAACCCTCCCGACACGCGCCAGTTGGCCGAGTGGTTCACGCCCGCGCGCAGGGTGTCCACCGTCGACCGGTCGGCGAAGACGAAGCTGCCCTGCCTCGCGTTGGTGTGGGCGTGGTACCCGAGCGCCACGGAGGCGGCGCCGGAGGCCGTGTTGTCCTCGCCCGCCGCGAAGGAGGACTGCTGGGCTGCGGTGGTGCGCAGGCCGAAGGCGACCGCGTGGCTGGCGCTGGCGCGGACGTTCTCGCCGATGGCGACGGAGTAATCCCCGATGTTGGCCGCGTCCCACTGCGTGCCGTTGATGGCGCCGGCACGGAAGGCTCCCTTCCGCGGGTACCACATCATGCGGGTTCCCGCGCCCTCGGCGGGGATCCCCGAGCCGGCGAAGTCGCCGTCGTAGATGCCGCCGAAGAGGGTGCCGCCGTCCACGTTCACGCGGAAGAGGCCCCTGCCGCTCCAGCTGGCGGCGAGCACGGAGTCGGGCGTCTGGGAATGCAGGGAAGGTGCACCGGCAAGCAGGATCGCCCCCGTGGCCAGGAGCGTGCGAACCATGACTTTCATCGGATCGGGTACGTGTACGGGAAGGTTGTGGGGTCGCCCACGAGAACGGTTCCAGCCGACGCCGGAGGGCCCGGGGCCGTGTGTGCCGTCCTGAAAAGGAGGGACCCCTTCGGGGAGGGGTGTCGCGATTGTGGCTGGATTATAGGGGCAGCGCCGGTTTTGCGGTAGGTCGGGCTATCCCCGCTGCCGCTCCAGCAGGAGCATCATCAGCAGGCTCAGCACGGCGAGCGTCTCGTCGGAGCCCGGATCGCCGGTCCGCTCGATGGAGTATCGGCCCTCGAAGAACGCGGGCTCCTTCACGGCGCGCAGCACCGGGGGGGCGTCTTCCGTGCGCGCGACCCGGTACGCGGGGTGGAGCACGTAACCCGTGAACAGTCCCACCACCGGGATCCCTCCCAGCAGACCGTCGAGCACCTTCACCCACGGGTTCTCCTCGCGGATGGTGAGAACGGGTGCGCCACCGCGGTGGATCTCGTAGTGCGCGCGCCACAGCGAGCGCATCCCCCGGCGCTGGACGACGCCGATGGGCGTTCCGCCCGCGTCCTCGACGTGGTACCGCGCGGAGATGTCGAGCACGCGGTCGGCCGAGATGCGGTACAGGGGGCGGGTCTGCGCCTCGTCCGCGAAGACGGTGACGGCCTCCTTCAGCTTGAACGCCTTCTGCTTCACGAAGAAGACGAGGCGCCCGGACGCGTCGGTGACGGAGATCTGGGGGGAGATCGCGACGAGCTTGAAGTTGAGCTGGAGCGGGAAGTCCATGTCGGTGGGGTGGGCTGGAGAGTTATGAACGGAGGAGGGACGGATGAGGGCGCCGGGCGGCGCCCTCATCCGCATCGAACCCCTGCGCGGGCGGCTTACGCCCGCACCAGCTTCTTGTACCGGATCCGGTGCGGCTGGTCGGCGTCCGCGCCCAGGCGCTTCTTCCGGTCCGCCTCGTACTCCTGGTAGTTGCCCTCGAAGAACCTCACCTCGCTCTCCCCCTCGAAGGCGAGGATGTGCGTGGCGATACGGTCCAGGAACCAGCGGTCGTGCGAGATCACCACCGCGCACCCCGCGAACTCCAGGAGCGCGTCCTCCAGCGCCCGCAGCGTGTCCACGTCCAGGTCGTTGGACGGCTCGTCCAGGAGGATGAGGTTGCCGCCCTTCTGGAGCGTCTTCGCCATGTGGACGCGGTTCCGCTCGCCGCCGGAGAGGTGCTTCACCAGCTTCTGCTGGTCGCTCCCCTTGAAGCCGAACCACGAGCAGTAGGCGCGGGCGTTCACCTCGCCGCGGCCCAGCTTGATGCTGTCCAGGCCGCCGGAGATCTCCTGGTACGCCGTCTTCTCGCCGTCCAGCGCGTCGCGGCTCTGGTCCACGTACGCCAGCTCCACCGTGGAGCCCACCTTGAGCGAGCCGCCGTCCGGCGTCTCCTTCCCGGTGATCATGCGGAAGAGCGTGGTCTTCCCCGCCCCGTTCGGCCCCACGACGCCCACGATCCCGCCCCGCGGGAGGCGGAAGGTGAGGCCGTCGATGAGCAGCCGGTCGCCGAAGCCCTTGGACAGGTTCTCGGCCACCACCACCTCGTCGCCCAGGCGCGGCCCGTTGGGAATGACGATCTCCGCGCGCGACAGCTTCTCGCGCGGGTCCTCGCCGAGGAGCTGCTCGTAGGAGCTGATGCGCGCCTTGCTCTTGGCCTGGCGGGCGCGGGGCGCCATGCGCACCCACTCCAGCTCGCGGTCCAGCGTGCGCTGCCGGGCGCTGGCCTGCTTCTCCTCCTTGCGGAGGCGCTCCTGCTTCTGCTCCAGCCAGGAGGTGTAGTTCCCCTTCCAGGGAATCCCCTCGCCGCGGTCCAGCTCCAGGATCCACTGCGCCACGTTGTCCAGGAAGTACCGGTCGTGCGTGATGGCGACGATGGTCCCCTTGAACTCGGCGAGGTGCTGCTCCAGCCACGTCACGGACTCGGCGTCCAGGTGGTTGGTGGGCTCGTCCAGCAGGAGCATGTCCGGCTCCTCCAGCAGCACACGGCAGAGCGCCACGCGGCGCTTCTCGCCGCCGGAGAGGTTCTCCACGCTCGCGTCGCCCGGCGGGAGGCGCAGGGCGTCCATGGCGATCTCGATCTTGCGGTCGAGGTCCCACAGGTTCTCCGCGTCGATCTGGTCCTGCACCCGCGCCTGCTCGTCGATCAGAGCCGTCATCTCGTCGTCCGACATGGGCTCCGCGAACTTCATGTTGATCTCGTCGAAGCGGCGCATCAGGTCGCGCTGGTGCTTGACCGCCTCCTCGACGTTGCCGCGCACGTCGAGCGCGGGATCCAGCTCCGGCTCCTGCGGGAGGTAGCCGATGCGGGTTCCCTCGGCGGGCCACGCCTCGCCGTTGAAGTCCCTGTCCACTCCCGCCATGATACGCAGGAGCGACGACTTCCCGGAGCCGTTGGGGCCCACGACGCCGATCTTGGCGCCGGGATAGAACGAGAGCCAGATCCCCTTGAGGATCTCCCGGTTGGGGGGGACCACCTTGCGGAGGTCCTTCATGACGTAGATGAATTCCGGTCCGGCCATGTCTGAGTGCCTCGCTGGATGCGCCGGGGCGCGAGCACCGGGCGTTCACGTGGGTTCGAGCCTGGGCGGCGGCGGCCACCCGAGACGCAACAACATATCAGCCCCCCGCTTCGGTGGGGAGATGCGGACGGGGCGTATCGCACGGGTCCGCTTCGCGGAATACCCCCGAAGGACCGGTCCCTACCCGAAAGGCGGCGAGCCGGGACGTGGGTCACGCCTCGTTGTGCACGGGCCGCCGGACCGTTACCATCGTGAGGCATTTCCGGCCACGGTGCCCCTTCACCTCTTCCCTGGATCGCGATGCGTACTCTCCGCCCGCTGTTCCTCGCCCTCCTCGCCCTCGGCGCGGGCTCCCGCCCGCTCGCCGCCCAGACCCCCGCGGAAACGGAGGTCCGGCAGGTGATCGACCGCCTCTTCGCGGGGATGCGCGCCGGCGACAGCACCGCCGTGCGCTCCGTGTTCCACCCGGACGCCCGACTGCAGTCGGCCTCCCTCCGGGACGGGGCGCCCGTGCTGAACACCACGCCCATCGACGCCTTCGTCCGGGCGGTGGGATCCCCTCACCCGGAGCCCTGGGACGAGCGGATCGCGAACGTGGAGATCCGGGTGGACGAGCCGCTCGCCACGGCCTGGATGGACTATGCCTTCCACGTGGGAACGCGCTTCAGCCACTGCGGGGTGAACGCGATCCAGTTCGCCCGCGGACCGGAAGGCTGGAAGATCATCCAGGTCGCCGACACGCGTCGCGCGGAATGTCCCCGCATTCCGGGAGCGTCCCCCTCGAACTGACCCGGCGCCGGGGGCGGCGTGCCGCGGCCGGAGCGACCCCTTCTCCGGGCGTGAGGGTTCAGTACGCGCTTGCGTGCACCCCCCGCACCGCCCGCCCCGAGGGGTCCGTCACCGCCGCGAGCGACGCGTCCCACGCCAGCGCCTCCGGGGTGCTGCACGCCACGGACGGACCGCCCGGCACGCACTCCGCGCAGGCGTCCAGCGGGAAGTGCTCCGCGAAGAGCGAGCGGTAGAAGTACGCCTCCTTGGTGGCCGGCGTGTTGTGAGGGAAGCGGTAGCGCGCACCCTCCAGCTCCCGGTCGCTCACCTGCGCCTCCGCGTGGGCGCGGAGCGAGTCGATCCACCCGTACCCCACGCCGTCCGAGAACTGCTCCTTCTGCCGCCAGGCGACGGACGCCGGGAGCGCGTCCGCGAACGCCTCGCGCAGGAGGTGCTTCTCCATCCGGCCGGGTCCCGCCATCTTCGCGGCCGGGTCCACGCGCATCGCCACGTCCAGGAACTCCCGGTCCAGGAACGGGACGCGCGCCTCCACGCCCCACGCGGCCATGGCCTTGTTGGCGCGCAGGCAGTCGTACAGGTGGAGGCGGTCCAGCTTGCGGACCGTCTCCTCGTGGAACGACCGGGCGTCCGGCGCGCGGTGGAAGTAGAGGTAGCCCCCGAAGATCTCGTCCGATCCCTCGCCCGAGAGCACCATCTTGATCCCCATCGCGCGGATGCGGCGGGCCATGAGGTACATGGGCGTCGCGGCGCGTACCGTGGTGACGTCGTAGGTCTCCAGGTGGTGGATCACGTCGGAGAGCGCGTCCAGCCCTTCCTGCACGGTGAAGTGGAACTCGTGGTGGACGGTGCCGATGTGCCCGGCCGCCTCCCGGGCGGCGCGAAGGTCCGGGGCGCCCTCCAGCCCGATGGCGAAGGAGTGGAGCCGGGGCCACCACGCCGGGCTCCGCCCCTCCTCCTCCACGCGCCGGTCCGCGAAACGCTTCGCCGCGGCGGCGATGATCGAGGAGTCCAGCCCGCCGGAGAGGAGCACCCCGTAGGGAACGTCCGTCATGAGCTGCCGCCTCACGCTCTCCTCCAGCGCCTCGCGAAGCGCCGCCGGATCCGCCGCCCCCCCGCGGACGGCGTCATATTCGCGCCAGTCGCGGCGGTACCAGCGGCGCGGCTCCCCCACCTCGCTGTCCAGCACGTGCCCCGGAGGGAACTCCTGCACGCTCCGGCAGACGGGAACCAGCGCCTTCATCTCCGAGGCCACGTACAGGTTCCCCTCCTCGTCGCGCCCCGTGTACAGCGGAACGATGCCCAGGTGGTCGCGGGCGACGAGGTATCGGTGGCGCTCCGCGTCGTACAGCACGAAGGCGAAGATGCCGTTCAGCTCGTCCAGGAAGTCGGGGCCGCGCTCCCGGTACAGCGCCAGGATGACCTCGCAGTCGGACTCCGTCCGGAACGGGTACGGATCCCGCAGCCCCGCGCGAAGCTCCCGGTGGTTGTAGATCTCCCCGTTCACCGCCAGCGCGTGCGTGCCGCCTTCGTTCAGCAGCGGCTGCGCGCCGTGGAGCACGTCCACGATGGCGAGGCGCTCGTGCGCCAGGATCGCATCGTCCGTGGCGTAGATCCCGGACCAGTCCGGGCCGCGGTGACGCTGCAGCTTCGAGAGGCGGAGCGCGCGGGCGCGCAGCACCGAGGGGTCGCTCCTGAGGTCCAGGATTCCGAGGATCGAGCACATACGGGACGGCTCCTGCGTGGGGGACGACCGCTCCCGACGGGAAACGGCACAAGAAAAAGCGGCTCCTCGATGGTCGAGGAGCCGCTTCGGCTTCCGGATGCGTCGTTCCGCTATGGCAACGGACAATCCCGGCCGCGACTCCTCGGGGAGGGCGGATTGCGATTGTCGCTGCGATTGCGGAAGGTCGCGGTCATTCGGACGATGCGTACGGTTCGTCTGGTCGTGTCCAGCAACGATAACGCCCCGGCCCCGCGGGCGTCAACCGCCGTGCTCGCAGCAAGTTGGCGAAGGCCAGCGGATCCCTCCGCTCACCGTAGCCCCGCCGCCAGCCAGTCGGCCAGGGCGCCGAGCACCTCCGGGACCACCTCCAGCGACGGGAGCGACGCGTACCCCTCGTAGGCGCCGACCGGGTCGCGGACGAGGAGGTGGTTGACGTCCGGGAAGAGCCGCACGGTCACCTCGCGGTTCCCCCCGCCGCGGATGGCCTCCGCCAGGGCGGCGGCCTCGGCGGCGGGAACCTGGGAGTCCGTCTCTCCCTGGAGGATCAGCACCGGCATGCGCAGCCGCCCGGCGAACGGGATCGGATCGTGGTCCAGGAGGGAGCGGAACCACGGCACGGTGGCGGCCACCGAGTCCACCCGTGCGAGCGCGAGCGGGAGGAGCGAGTCGGCGACGGGGGCCAGGACCGGGTTGCGCTCGATGACGCTGCGGTTCTGGTACTCCACCAGGGCGCGCCCCGTCCGCGCGGGCGCCGCGACGAGCACCAGCGCGCGGAGCGCCGGGTCCTCCGCGGCGACCATCGGGCCGACGTAGCCTCCCTCGCTGTGCCCGACGATCCCCACGCGCCCGGCGTCCACCTCGGGGCGCGAGCGAAGGAAGGCGAGCGCCGCGCGGGCGTCCTCCGCGAACGTGGGGAGCGTGGCCGCGTTGACGTCCCCCCCGGAGCCGCCGACCCCGCGGTCGTCCAGGCGGAGCACGGCGATCCCGCGCCGGCCCAGCGTGTCGGCGACCTGCCGGAACGGCCGCCACCCCGGAAGCATCGGGTTGGCCTCGTCGCGATCCTGCGGGCCGGAGCCGGTCAGGAGGAGCACGGCGGGGACCTTTCCGCTATCGCCCGTGGGGACGGTGAGCGTCCCCGCCAGGGTGACCCCAGAGGGCGTGACGACCCTCACCTCCTCGGCGCGGTAGGGCGCCCCCGGGGGCGCGGAGTAGTCCGGGGGCGGGGCGGCGGCCAGGTTCAGGTCCGTGGCGTCCGTGCGCGCGACCGTGATCCCCTGCGCGGGGATGCTGCCGCCCAGGACCCGCCCCTCTGCGTCGGTCGCGAGACGGATCTCCAGCCCGGGCTGGAGGAGGATCACCGTCGAGTCCGCGCCGGCGCGGGCGACGGAGACGGTGAACGAGTGCCCCGCGGATACGTTGAGCATGGGGACCCGCGCCGGGTCGCCCCCCAGCACGCGGGCCCGGCGGACCACCTGCTCCATCACCGCTACGGAGAGGTTCAGGTAGGGGAGCGCGCCGGGACCGGGCTCGAAGCTCTGCCGGGGCGGCGCCCCGGCCGCCTGGACCTCCAGGTGCGCGCTGTCGCCGCGGAAGTTCGCCGCGAGGCGCGCGGCCGGCTCCGCCTCGCCGGAGAGGCCGGGGAGCACCGCGAGGCGGACGGAGGGTGCGAGCCCGTCCGGGGTCAGCTCCGCTTCGAGCCGCTGCCGCACGGGAGGCGTGCGCGTGACCACTTCCGTCTCCAGGCGCGTGGCGCTCCGGGTGAACGGCTCCACGGTGATCGTGTCTCCTCCGCGCAGGAGCATGAACGTGCCACGCTCCGGCACCTGGGCGGCGGCGCTTCCGGCCGCCAGGAGGACGAGGGCGGCCGCGACGGCGGCCCGCTGGATGTTCATCGTCGAGTCCTCCGCGATTCGTCGTGGAAGTGGGACGGGCGTGTCCCGGAGCGGCGGAGCACCGGCCTCACCGCCGCTCCTCCCGGCGCCAGCGCAGGAACGAATATGCCACGGGCACCACCGCGGCGAGCAGCACCGCTCCCCCGCCCACGAAGGGCCGGATCCGCACCGGCAGAAACATCGCCGCCGCGGTGAGCAGGCCCGCCGCCACGAACGTCCACCCCGCCAGGCGGTGCGTCTCTCTCCACACGGCGTCGTTCGCCAGCGTCCACGGAGTGCGGACACCGATGAACCAGTTGGGGCGCACGCGCGGCAGGTAGTTGCCCATCGCCACGAGGAGGAGCCCCAGGAGCGGCCACAGCGCCTCGCCCATGTCCAGCGGCCAGCCGAGGGCGATCCCCAGGGTGAGCACCTCCAGCACCGCCATGAACGCCACGAGGATCTCCGCCAGGAGACTCCGCGTGCGGGTGGACCGCTCCACCTCCTCGCGGCGCGGGTCGAAGCGGGCCTGGAAGCGGATCAGCAGCCAGAGCACGGTGGCGACCGCGGGAGCGATGAAGGCTCCCGGGAAGCGAGGGCTCCACCCGTCCACCTCGCCGGAGAGGTTCCAGTGGGTCGGGATCTCCGCCGGGAGCCTGTGGAACACGGCCAGCGCGAAGACCCACATCGCCACCAGCAGCACCGGAGCGAGCCACCTGCGATTCATCGTTCCTCTCCCTTTCCGAACAGGTCGAGCATCCCCTGGACGAACTCCTGCAGGACCGTGGTGTTCACCGAATAGACCAGGCTCTTCCCCCTGCGCTCGACCGTGACCAGTTCCGCCTCCCTCAGCACCGACAGGTGGTGCGAAACCGAGGCTGCGGTGATGGGGAACCGGGCCGCGATCTCCCCCGCCGCCAGGTCTCCCTGCCGGAGCACCCGGAGGATCTCCCGGCGCGTGGGGTCCGCCAGGGCGCGGATCGTCTGGTCGAGCATGGAGGCGAGAGTGGAGGTCGAACAATTAGACAACTCTCTAAATGTTCGACATGTCGGGCCGGGCGTCAAGGGCGGGCCCCGCGGAGGGTCCGGGGCCGTCCGCACCGCCGCACTGGCGCGTTTCTGGCACCTGCGAGGCCCGGAGAGAGTATCGAAGCGTGAAATCGCCGGCGCCGAGGCCGCTTCCCCGCCTCCGAAAGGCCCGTTTCCGACCGCGGCCGGCCCGTCTTCCGTCCGCGGCACGCGATCGCGGCGCGCGCCTCCGCTTCGGCCTGTATCCCCGCATCCGTTCCTGGTCGATGTTGAAATCCCTTGTACTCCGCTTCGGACCGAGCGGAACCATGTTCCCCCTGGAGTTCGCCCCCGGGCCGATGACCGTATTCGTGGGCCCCAACAACTCCGGGAAGAGCCTCGCCCTTCGCGAAGTGGAGGAGTTCCTGGAGACCGGAGGTACGGGGGGCCGGAGGATCGTCGCCCACATGGAGCTGCACCTCCCCGACGTGGACGACGCCGAGCGGATGGTGGAGGCCCGGCGCGTGGAAGGAGAGGCCACGCCGGAGGGGTGGATGCGCGTCTCCCGCCTGAAGCCCGTGGGGGAGTACGTGAAGAAGCGGGCGACGGACGTGGAGGACCCTCCCAGCGAGCAGCTCATCGACCTGGGCGAGGTGCTGCGCGTCCTGGGCTCCGCCGAGCCTCCGGACGAGGAGGAGCTGGTCCGGCTCCGGCGCGACTTCTTCACCCTCTTCACCATCCGCCTCGACGGGCGGACGCGGCTGGCGCTCACCTATCCGCGTCCGCTGGGCGACCTCCAGCTCCACCCCACCAACCACCTGGCGGCCCTCTTCCGGGACGGCGGTGCGCGCGCCCGCATCCGCGAGATCACCTCGGAGGCGTTCGGGCTCTACTTCGTGCTGGACCCCACGGGAGGGTCTCTCCTGCGCATCCGGCTCTCCTCCCGGCCTCCCGTGGACGACCTGGAGGAGCAGGCGCTGGACGAGCGGGCGCGCGTGTTCCACGCGGGCGCGGCGGACATCCAGGAGATGAGCGACGGCGTGAAGGCGTTCACCGGCCTCACCGCCGCGGTGCTGAGCGCGGACTACCGGATCATGCTGGTGGACGAGCCCGAGGCGTTCCTTCACCCCCCGCTCACCCGCAAGCTGGGGAAGCGGCTGACGCAGCTCGCGGCGGAGCGCGACGCGCGGGTCCTCGCGGCGACGCACAGCCCGGAGTTCCTGATGGGGTGCGTGCAGGCGGGAAAGCGCGTCAACATCGTTCGGCTCACCTACAAGGGCGACGTTCCCAGCGCCACCCTCTTGCGCTCCGACAAGCTGCAGACGATGATGCGCGACCCGCTCCTCCGCTCCACCGGCGTGCTGGGCGCCCTGTTCCACGAGGGCGCCATCGTCTGCGAGTCGGACGCGGACCGGGTGTTCTACCAGGAGGTCAACGAGCGGCTGCTCGCGGAAGGGCGCGGGGGCGCGGACGGGTGCATCTTCCTTAACGCGCAGAACAAGCAGACCATCCGGCGCATCCTCCGCCCGCTGCGGGAGATGGGGATCCCGGCCGCGGCGGTGGTGGACCTCGACCTCTTCAAGGGCAAGGACGACTTCCGCGACCTGCTCCGCGCCGCCTTCGTCCCGGAGGTCTTCCAGGAGCACTGGGACCGGACCCGGGCGCTCCTCCAGCAGAAGCTGCGCACGGACGACTACAAGGCCGGCGGGATCTACAACCTCCCGCGCGAGCACCGCGCGGCGGCGGAGATGCTGCTGGACAGCCTCGCCGCGTTCGGGGTGTTCGTGGTCCCCCCGGGCGAACTCGAGTGCTGGCTCACGCACCTGGAGGTCGGCGGACACGGGCCGGAGTGGCTCACCCAGGTCTTCGAGCGGATGGGGACGGACTCCTCGCAGGAGAAGTACCTTCGCCCCGGCGACGGCGATGTGTGGCGCTTCATGCAGCGGGTGGGCGCCTGGATCGGGGACCCGCTCCGCCGCGGCATGGCCGACGACACGGTGCCGCTCGACCATCTCCTGCCGCCGCCGCCGGAGGAGACGGAGGAGCCCGCCGGGCCCGAAGACGATGGAGCGCCCGGGGTGGACCCGGAGCCGTTCCCCCAGTCCGCCGCCTGAGCAGGCGTCGCACCTTCCCACCCGGACCGGCTCGAATCTTGCGCTTACGACCGTACGTGGTGCCGTTCGGCGAAACACGGATCCGATCTTCCGTCCGTACCCGGAGCCGGTTCGGAGGGGGTACGAGCAGCGGCCGCCCACCGTGCAGGAGCGTCGGGGGGGTCGCGAGGGAGAGCCGGCGTCCGGAGTCGAGGCACCCGTGGGGCGCTGCGGCGTGGTCCGGAAGACACGCGGGGAGAGAGGAGCAGCGACGAGGTCTCCCGCGGCGGCGTGCAGGTGATTCGACCGTAGGCCCTGTATCGCCGCTTGCCGGTTCGAGTCCGGCCGGCGTTCCCTGGGACCGGCCCCCGTCGAGGGGGGCCGGTCCCTTCGCGTCTGTAGGATGGAGGGTGGCCCGAGCCCGCCCCGTGTTTTTCCCCGAAGAATCGGAATGAGTTCGGCACTGGTCCTGATCCTGGTCGTCGTCGGGGGCTACCTTGCGGCACACGTCGCATCCGACTGGCTGGGACGTCGCTTTCTCGTGGTCTCCGGTGCGGAGTACCTGCTCCTCGGGGTCCTCCTGGGCCCGCAGGTCTCGAGCGTCATCGGCGCCGACGTCTTCGGAGGCTTCGCTCCCTTCCTCACGCTGGCCCTGGGATGGGTGGGGGTGGTGGTGGGAGCGCAGTTCTCGCTCCAGGAGCTGGTCCGCCTCCCCGCCGCCCCGTACAGGATCGCCTTTCTGGAGGCGTTCCTGACCCTCGCCGCGGTTTCCGGCGCGATGACGCTGGTCTTCACGTGGATGTTCAGGATGGAGCCGGCGACGGCGGTCGTCCCGGCCGTCGCGCTGGGCGCGGTCGCCACCGCCTCCGCGCCGACGGGGATCGGGCTGGTGGCCCGGCGGCTGGGGTGGAGGGGACCGGTGGTGAAGCAGCTCCAGCTCACCACGGCCATCGACGCGCTGATGGCGATCGTCGCCTTCAGCCTCCTCCTCACCGTCAACCACGCGCCGCCCACCGGAACGGTGCGCCCGCCCACGCCCACGGAGTGGGCGGTGATCAGCGTGGGGATCGGGTGCGTGGGGGGGACGCTCTTCCACCTCTTCCTGGGGAACGAGCGGAAGATCGACCGCCTCGCCATCGGGCTGGCCGGGGCGACGATGCTGGCGAGCGGGGGCGCCGCGTACCTCCGCCTCTCCCCCCTGCTCCCCACCATGCTCATCGGAGCGATCCTGGTGAACACGTCGGGGAGCCGCGAGGAGATCCGGCGGGTCCTCGCGATGGTGGAGCGCCCTCTCTACTTCGTGCTGCTGATCTTCGCGGGGGCGGCGTGGGTGCCCAGCACCCGCGCCTGGCTGCTCCCCGTGCTCGTCTTCCTCGTCGTCCGCACGGGGGCGAAGGTGGGGGGCGGGTACCTGGGGGCGCGGTTCAACGACGCGCTCCCCACGCTGGGGTGGGGGTGGGGGCGGGCGCTCCTGGGACAGGGGGGCCTGGCGGTGGCGATCGGGCTCAACTACCTGCTGCAGGAAGAGGTTCCCCTCGCGAACCTCGTGTTCACGGCGGCCCTCGTCTCGGTGATCGTGATGGACGTGGCATCGGCCCGGCTCGCCGAATCCGTGGTCGGGTCGGCCCGGCGGCGGCGCGCGGAGCTGTACGTGGCCGCACAGTCCGGCAGAACGGAGGAGGCGTAGGGTGCGGAGGCTCTTCATCCTGGTGCTCCTCCTGGGAGGCACCCAGCTCATCCTCCCCCTCGGCGCGCAGGGGCAGGGATCGCAGGCGCTCCTCTCGTTCGGCTTCCTGATCCTCGCCGCGTACACGGTGGGCGAGCTGGCGACCGCGGTGCGGCTCCCCAAGATCGTCGGCTACCTGGTGGCGGGGGTGATCTTCGGCCCGCACGTCCTGGGGACGGTGACGCTGGAAGGCGCGAGCCAGCTGGCGCCGGTGAGCCAGCTCGCCATCGCCCTGATCGCCTTCCTGGCGGGCGCGGAGCTGCGCTGGGGCGAGGTCAGGGACCGCGGGCCGCTCCTCCTGAAGATGATGTCCGCCGAGCTGGTCTGCTCGTTCGCGGCGCTCTTCGGGCTGCTGTACGTCTTCCGTGGCTTCGTCCCGTTCCTGGCGGACGCGCCGGAGCCGCAGGTGATCGCGTTCGCCCTGCTGTTCGCGGCCATCGCGATCGTCCACTCCCCGGCGGTGACCATGGCGCTGCTCACGGAGACGAGGGCGCGCGGTCCGGTCACCCGCACCACGCTGGGGATCGTGCTCCTCTCGGACGTGGCGGTGGTGGTCTTCTTCAGCGCGGCGCTGGGGATCGCCCGCATGCTGGTCCCGCCCACGGGTGGGGGGGCGGTGGTGTCCGTGGGGATGGTGGTGTGGGAGATCGGGGGGGCGCTGCTGGTGGGCGCGCTCCTCGGCGGGGTGGTGGCGCTCTACCTCCGGTACGTGGGGAAGGACCTGGCGTTCTTCGCCATCCTGGTGGCGTTCTTCGGGCAGGAGATCGCGCGCCTGGCCCACGTGGAGGTGCTGCTCACCCTCCTCACGGCGGGGTTCGTCACGGAGAACGTGTCGCGCGAAGGAGAGGGAGTGGAGCTGCTCCACGCCATGGAGCGCTCGGCCGCGCCGGTGTTCGTGGTGTTCTTCGCGCTCTCGGGGGCGAAGATCGAAGTGCAGCAGGTGGCAGCGCTCCTCCCCCTGGTGATCCCCATCGCGCTGGTGCGGGCCGGCGCCATCTGGACGGGGATGCGGCTGGGCGCCCGGTGGGCGGGGGCGGGAGAGCCGGAGCGGAAGTACGCCTGGATGGGGCTGATCTCCCAGGCGGGGGTGGCGATCGGGCTCGCGAGCATCGTGGCGGAGGCGTACCCCGAGCAGGGAGCGGTCCTCGGAACGCTTCTCCTTGCGCTCATCGCCGTCAACGAGACCGTGGGCCCCATCCTCTTCCGCCGCGCCATCGTCGCCAGCGGCGAGGCGGCTCCGGACGGCGAGGGCGCGAAGGCCGCCCGGGCGCCCGGCGCCGCCACGGGACACTAGAAGTGGGTAGAAGCCGGGCCGGCGGAGAAACCGTGTGAACCGGGGCGGACCTGCACGATTCCTCGACGGCCTTCAGATACGGGGCGGCGGGAAGTAGGCATCCACCGCCCCGGCCGCGGCCACCATCTCGCGGGCGGCGGCGGTGTACCGGGCGAGCGAGAACACGCTCCCGCGCGTCAGCCGGAGCTTTCCGCTCATCACCGCCGTCACGGGGTCCAGCTCGCCCTCCAGCATGTGCCGCCAGGCCGCGGGAGTGGCCCGCATCACGTACGGGGCCTCCGCCAGGTCCGCGTCGGTGGCGGGCCGGGCGCCCCGGCACTCCCCGCGGTACATGTCGAGCCGGAACGCCCGGTCCTCCTCCACGCCCAGGGCGGGGTCGCGCTCCATCACCAGCACCACCGCGGCCTCCCACTCCGCGGCCGCCGTACGGTACGACTCGCGCCGGTTCATCTCCTCGCAACAGGCCCGTCCCCACTCCTCCGTGAACACCTCCATCTCCGTCCTCGCGCGCGGGTTCCGATAGGCGCCCCCGCCGGCCGGGAGTGCGCTCCCGGGAAGGGTACGTGGAGGCGCCGCCCGGAGCAACTCCGGCGCGCCGTCCGGGATCGCTCCACGGTCGCCCGTCACAAAATCCGGACACCTCCGTGCCACCCGGAGGACGCCCGGAACGCCCGCACTCAGAGCAAACCCTGTCGCCGCTTCACTTTCCGATCATCCCCGCTGGCACGCATCTGTCGATGACGATTCCGGGGAACGCGAATTCCCGTCATTTCTCCCCTGGACGGAGGGAAAGCGATGGCATACTCCGGTGAGGATGCGGACCGGTTCGTGCCGGCCGACGTGGCATCCGGGGATCCCCGGGACGCGGCGGCGGAGTTCCTGCGTCGGGAGCTATCGGACGAGGTGCAGGAGCAGTTCCGGGAGGTCATCCGGGTGGACTCGCTGGGCGCGCTCGACTCCATCGTGGGGCGGGTCGTCCAGCACATGCTCCGCTCGGCCGGCTACGACGAGGAGCAGCTGGGCGTCGAGAGCCTCGGCACCGCCTGGCACGACCTGATCCGCCGCGCCGTGGCCTGACCGGGCGGCGGATCTCGAAGCAGACGGGGCTCCCGGTCCGTTCCGGGGGCCCCGCGACGTTCGAGGCCGGTTCCTTGCGGAGGCGCGGGGCCGTCGCCGGGCCGCGCAGGCTCCTCACTCACCGGTTCCACGCATCATGGACGAGACGTCCCCCGGAGGATTCCGCTCCCCGCCGGAGCAGCGCTGGTTCGAGGACTACGTGCCCGGCTCGGTGCACGAGTTCGGCTCCCTCCGCGTGGAGGAGGCCGAGGTGAGGGCCTTCGCGCGCCGCTTCGACCCCCAGACCTTCCACACCTCCGAGGAGACGGCCCGGGAAACCGAGTACGGCGGCCTGATCGCCAGCGGGTGGCACACGGCCGCGATGATGATGCGGCTGTACTCGGAGCACTACCTCCCGCGCGCGGCGACGCTGGTCTCGCCCGGGGTGGACGAGCTGCGCTGGACCCTCCCGGTGCGCCCCGGCGACGAGCTTTCCATCCGGGTGACGGTGCTGGAGGCGCGGCCTTCACGCTCCCGCCCCGACCGTGGAATCGTGCGCTCCCGGGTGGAGGTGCTGAACCAGCGGCGCGAGGTGGTGATGACCCTCACCGCCGCCAACTTCTTCCTGCGCCGCCCTCCCGCCGGGGGCTGACGCCCCCCTCCCGCTCCGCGACGATCCGCGGGAACCTCGCCTCCACGGAACAGTTGTTGCATTTCGAACACGCTGCAAAGCAACGACTTACAGAAACAGGCGCCTCCCGGGGCGCATCACGTGGAAGAGAGGCCGCCATGTTCAACAACCTGATCGCCTCGGAGTCGAAGAAGAAATCGGTGGTCAACTCCCGGACCCTCCTGGTGTCCGGAGTCGCGCACGTGTTCCTGCTGGGCGGGGCGCTCTACGCCGCGGCCAACGCGCCCGATCCCGCCGAGCGGGCGTCCGAGGAGCAGGTGACGTTCATGGAGATCGAGCCGGCGCCGCCGCCCGAGCCGGTGGAGCCGCCGCCCCCGCCCGAGATGGAGCCGGAGATCGCTCCGGAGCCGGAGCCCGAAGCGCCCCGGCCGGACGAGCCGCCGGCGGTGATGGAGGCGCCCCCGGCACCCGAGCCGACGCCTCCGGTCGCCCAGGGCTACCAGGAGATTCTCCCCCCGTCGGACGTCCCCGACCGCCTGCCGGACGTGGACGCCAGCGCGCCGGCCGTGCGCGCGGAGGACTTCAGCGGGATCGGCGTCGCGGGTGGGGTCGCGAAGGGCGTGGAGGGCGGAGAGGCCCGGAACACCGCCAGCGCGCCCCCGACGGGCTCCGAGGAGGGATCGAGCGGTCCGGTGGACGTGAACGTGGTGGAGGAGCGCCCGCGCCTCACCAACGCGGCCGAGATGGAGAGGGTGCTGCAGAGGCTCTATCCGGCGATGCTGCGGGACGCCGGGATCACGGGCCAGACGACGCTCTCGTTCGTGATCGACGCCAACGGGCGCGTCGAGGGCGGCTCGGTGGAGGTGGTTTCGACCACGCACGACGGCTTCGCCAACGCCTCCATCCAGGCCGCGGACCGGTTCCGCTTCCGCCCGGCGAGGATCGGCGGCCGCCCGGTCCGGGTGTCCATCACCATGCCCATCAGCTGGACGCTGGACCGGGCCTGATCGCCCTCCCGTAAGGCACGGCGCCCCCACCGGGACCTCTTCCCGGTGGGGGCGCCGTCGTTCGGTCGGCCGGGGCGTCCCGGGGTACCGGACCCGGGGACGCCCTACTCGTCCGGGGCTCCCTCCGGGTCCAGGCAGGCCAGGCACCGGCAGAGTTCCCGAAGCAGCGCGAACGGGTAGATCCCGGTGCGGTGCCCGTCGCTCCAATCGAACCGGAGGGCGTACCGCCCCACGTACTCGACGGTGCGCGGATACACGTTCTGCGGGACGTGCGCCGGGTTCAGCAGCGGCCGCCCCGACATCTCCTCCACGCACCCGGCGCACGGGCAGCTCAGCCGCAGGAAGCGCGGCGTGTACTCGGAGACGTGCCCGTCCCGCCAGCGGATGCGGAGCTGCGTCCCGTCCTCCGTGGGCCCTACCTCGGCGGGTACGACCCGGTCTTCACGTTCAGACAACCAGACCTCCGATAATCGGGGTTGACCGGACCGGCCGCGTGCCCGGGTGCCGGGCGCGCGGCCGTCAGGCGAACGACGGCGGGCGCCGCAGGTGGAAATCGGTGGCGCGCTGGTAGGCGCTCGCCACGGCCAGGAGCTTCCCTTCCTCGAAGAGCCCGCCCAGGAAGGTGACGGACACCGGGGTACCGTCCTCCCGGAAGCCGTTGGGGAGGATCACCGCGGGGTGTCCGGTCAGGTTCGTGGCGACGAGCTGCGTCCCCGACGTGGGCGCGACGATCACGTCCACCCGGGAGAACAGCTCCGCCCACGCGCGCATGGCGAGCGTGCGGGCGCGGTTGGCGTTGATGTACTCCACCGCCGGAATCAGTCGGGCGGCGCGGAAGGTGTTGGGCCAGGCGTTCGGCCCCTGGTCCGTCAGCTCGTCGTCGCGCCCGGAGCGGGTCAGCTCGTCGAAGGCCGCGCCCGCCTCCGCGGTGAGGATCAGGCGCATGGCGTTGTACCCCGCTTCCGGCAGCTCCACCGGGACGAGGTCGGCGCCCTGCCGCCGGAGCACCTCCAGCGTCGCCTGGTCGAAGGGCCGGTTGGGGTAGTCCTTCTCGTCGCGCTCGAACGCCGCCCGGAAGTAGCCGATGCGGAGGTCGGAGATACGGGTCCGCGCGTCGTAGCGGAAGGGCGCGGGGCGAACCGTGGTGTCCTCGCCGTCCGGGCCCCGGATGGCGTCGAACACCAGCGCGCAGTCCTCCACGCTCCGGCACATGGGGCCCAGCTTGTCCATCGTCCAGGAGAGCGCCATCGCCCCCGTCCGCGGCACCCGCCCGAAGGTGGGGCGCAGCCCCGTGACCCCGTTGCGGGTGGAGGGCGAGGAGATGGAGCCCAGCGTCTCGCTCCCGATGGAGAACCCCACCAGCCCCGCGGCCGTGGCGGACCCCGGCCCGGCGGACGAACCGCTGGAGCCCTGGTCGGTCTTCCACGGGTTCTTCGTGACGCCCCCGAACCACACGTCGCCCATGGCGAGCGCGCCCAGCGTCAGTTTGGCGACCAGCACGGCGCCCGCCTCGTCGAGCCGCTTCACCACGGTGGCGTCCTCGTCGACGACCTGCTCCCGGAAGGGCGCGGCGCCCCAGGTGGTGGGGTACCCGCGCACCGCGAGGAGGTCCTTGGCGCCCCAGGGGATGCCGTGGAGCGGGCCGCGGTACCGCCCCCGCGAGATCTCCCGGTCCATCTCCTCCGCCTGCCGGAGAGCGCGCTCCTCGGTGACCGTGACCGCGGCCTGGAGCACCGGGTCGAACCGGCGGATCCGGTCCAGGTACATGCGGGTGAGCTGGACGGAGGTGACCTTCCGGGTGCGCACCAGCTCGGAGAGCGCGGTCACGGGGAGGAAGGCCAGCTCGTCCCGCGACTCCGGCACGCGCACCGCGGGGGCGCGGGAGACGACGACCGCGTCAGGCTCCCGTTCGGGGCCGGAGGGGATGCGCGTCCCGGGCGGCACCGGGTCGAAGACGAGGGCCGGGGAAACGGAGTTGGCGAGCGGGATCCGGCGCAGCTCCTCGATCTGGCGCTGCTGCTGGCGGAGGTTTTGCACCATCAGCCTGCGCTCGGCCTCGTCGAACTGCAGCCCCGCCACCTCGGCGGCGCACTCGACGGTCTCTTCGGTGATCTCCGCGCCGTCGGCGACCTTCGCCCAGAGGACGCCGGGGAGGAGCGTCCCCCCCAGGCCGATGCTGGAGAAGTAGCCGAGAAAGGCGCGGCGATCCGGGAGACGGGGGGTGGTTTCGCTGTCGTTCATCGGGGTCTTCGAGGTTGGCCCGGCCGCTCGTAGAGGCCCGGCCGGAACGAGGGAATTGCGCCCTGAAGTGAGGTCGTTATCTTGGGAGTAGCCCTCCTCCCATATCAGCTCATGAAACTCGGCACGGCTCCGGCTCCGCTCGCCATCCTCACCCTCCCGGGGCACCGGCCCGCCCCGGCGAGGATCGAACTCGTGTACCAGCCGGCCACCGGCCGGCTGGTACGGACGATCGGGAGCCTCGTCCTCTTCTGGGGCGTCCTGCCCCTGGTGGTCTGGATCCCCCCGCACTACCCCTGGGCCGCCGCCTCGATCGCCGCGGGTGCGTACCTCGCCCATCGCGTCTGGACGGGGCGATTCCGGGTCCGAGCCTTCGCGGGGATCTGTCCCAGGTGCGAGCAGGAGCTGTCGCTGTCGCCCGGAGCGGGGATCTCCCTCCCCCACACCCTGACCTGCTATTCCTGCCACTTCGAGCCGCAGCTCCGCGTGGTCCTGCGGGCTTCCGCCTCCGAGGGCACGGTGGAGCACTGGGACGCGGACTGCGTGGGCCGCTGGGGGGAGCGCTGGCTCGCCGACGAGGCGTACCTGGTGTGCGACACCTGCCGGGCGCACCATCCCGCGACCGAGGCCGCCCGCCTGGCGGCGGACGAGGAGAACGAGCGGGGCAGCCTCCTCTCCCGCCTCACCGCCGAGGGCGACTTCCTCGCCTGACGCTCAGAAGTCCGGCTCCTCCTGGTCCGGGACCGCGCGGTCGGTACCCATGCGGGACCTCTGCTCCGGCGTGAGGGGGCGTCTCCCGGCGAACCCGCCGTCGACTTCGTGCCACGCCGTCACTTCCCGCTCTCCCCTTTTCCAGCACAGGTAGACCCGCCGCCCTTCCCAGGTGCTGGGGAAGTCCAGCAGCTCGTGCTCCAGCCCGCCCGGCGGAAAGCGGATCCCCCGCCGGGTGATCTCCAGGTCCACGATCCGCCGCACCTCACGGAACGCCGCCGCCACCCCGGCGCGGTGCGCACGCCGCTCCGCGTGGTCGGGACAGCTTCGCTCCTCCAGCCGGCCTCCCCACAGAAGCTCCAGCACCTGGATCTTGTCCTGGAGGACGCGAACCGTCTCCCGCTGGGCTTCCAGCGCGACCAGCGCCCGCTCCAGGACGGGGAGCAGCGCGTTCGCCTCGTCCACGCGGAACGTCCGACGCGGCATCGGTCTTCCTCGTGTGGCTGGGATGGATCGGGTGATCGGGCGTAACTTACGTACGTCGCCCGTCCCGCGGAAGGCTGTCGTCGGTCAGGGCTCGATCCAGGCGCGGAACAGTTCCAGGATCTCCACGAAGCTGTGGGGGCCACCGCGCCCCTCGAACCGCTCCTCTTCGACCCAGCAGTACACCCAGTCGCGCTCGTCCCGGTCCAGGTTGACCGTGTCGAACGTCTTGCCCTCGGCTCCGGTCCCACGCAGGTCGATGGTGACGCTCCAGCCGGGGTTGTCGAGGGTGGTCACGCGGATCCCGTAGCGATGCTCCCAGCCGTCGGTCGCCTGCGCTTCGTACCAGTTCTGCAGCCAGTTCAGGAGGTCGTTGTCCATCACCAGGGACGAGCCGGGATTTCGTGGGGGAGGGCGGCGCGGACGCCCCCGGGGACGGAGGAGTCGTGGACGTGGGGTGGGAGGACGTCGGTACGGGTGGCGCGGTTGAAGCTGGGATTGCCGTCGAGGTGGAAGTGAAGGGTTTGGGTCCACTCTATCGATCTACCAGCATCCAAATTAGGGTGAAACGTTCTGTATTCATTCATCCACGCAACCCCATGAATGCAGGCAAATGTGCTATGAGGCCCTTGAGCAGAGCAATGGGGGATAGTTATCCGCTGAAGGGCATCGCGCTCTACATTCGAAGCCTGAATATGGCTTGACCCAGGAACACGCTCAAGCGAGTCAACCACGTTCTGAACTACGAGGCTGCGGATCAATTGGTCAGCAAATTCCTTCGAAGAATGTTTGCATTTACTGCCAGGGCCAACTCGCGCATCCGCCAAAGACTTTCTATCTTTTGCATGCAAAAGAAGAGACTCCGACTTAGCGATCATATCCATTTCCCTCCGCTCCGAACTAACACGAAGAGCCCTTTCAGCCGCAATACATGCACGCTCCCAATCTGAAATCAGAACAGCACCTTCGGCCAAGCGAGCTATAGCAGTTGGGAGCATATAGTGATTGGAACTTAAATTCTCCATCAACAGCCATGATTCTTCCCAAATCAACAAAAACGCTTCTTTTTGCCTTTGACCAGCTAAAGCAACCGCTAGATGAGCCAACGCTATCAGTCTCTCAGAAGGGCGCAACAAACGGCGAACAAGGCAATTCAATACAGAAGCAGCATATTCATAGTGTCCCTGGTCGAGCCATACAAGCACAGCATCATGTGCGAGCTTTGGTACATTGCGATGCTGAGGTCCGTAAGCACTTAGAGCCGCTTTAGCATATTTCTCGGCACGCTCAAAATCTCCAGCACAAACAGCAACTGCGGAAAGGTCGTGCAAAATAAAACCTTCCACTTCCTTGATCTTATGCCGACGAACAAAATTCAACGCAGCGGTATGCCGAACCACTGCTTCACGGTAATCCCCTTTGTAGAAATAGACATTTCCTATGCTATTCATCCCCACAGCCACGACATGCTTTAACTTTTCATGTTTTCCTAGCGCGATAGCGTGATCGAACCATGCCTCTGCCATTTCCCATCTTGCAAGATGTCGTGCGAATCGGCCAACCTTCATAGCTTGCATGGCATCGCCTTGCGCACACAATCCGGCCAAAACAGCAAATGCAAGACCTGCAAAATCAAGCCCTTCGTCTTGGAGGAAATTCGACAATCTATCGCAGAAACCAACTATACACTCGCGCCCATCGAACCCGGTGGCGCAAGATGCCAAGGCTTCGAGCATTTGGTTTATTTCAACTGGCACCCATGACAAAGACATTGCTTCTATTTCACCAAGCATGGACGCACTCACCGTCCACGACGGAGGGGCTTCAATGATATAAGTAGCAGTCAGCCATTCTTTGACCACCCGGAAAATAGTTACAATTAACGCTCGATCCTCCCTTTCAGCAAGCTCATCGACAAATTCGCGCTCATCGAGCATCGCAGCCAATATTCGAAGCGATTTCAACCGAGACATCCGACCTGCCTTGGAACTTCTGAGATGAGGAGTATCCATTTCTAATCTAACCCGATGGATGATGCAGTCCGCATCGAAGAATCGCCCGATTTCCCGCGCCCTACCTAGCGTTTTGGCGATTGCCATGGTCCGATCGACAGGATGAATCTCGATCTTACAGATTATGGCAGGAGGCCAGAAGAGAATCTGCGAAGCTTGCCGGCCCGTCAGCCCCCCGCGCCCACCACAGCCCCTTCCCTCCTCTCCCGCAACTCCGCCAGGAACCGCTCCGAAGCCGTACGGAGCGCCCCCCGCCTCCGCAACTCCGTGATCCCCATGCCCAGGAAGCTCTGCATCACCCGACGGAGCCCCGCTTCGGTGGCGTAGCCGCACGCACAGGCGACGCTCTGCGAGGTCCGGGCCGAGTCCTCCAGCAGGTGGGCGGCGAGCAGCACCCGCATCCAGGCGAGGATTCGCCGCGGAGGAGGAAGGCGGAGCCGTTCGCACCGGCGGATCACGGTGGTCTCCGTCACTCCCAGCGTGGCCGCAAGGTCGGGAGAGTGGCCGCCCAGCGCAATGGCCTCCGCCGCGGCGAAGAGGAGCCGGCGCACCCGACCGGGGAGGTAGAGGGGAAGCATCTCCTCCATCAGCGCCTGCAGCACCTTCCCCTGCGCGAAGCGGATGGCCTTCGCGATCCCAAGCGGGTTGTCCTCCACCCCCCGCACGATCACCTCCGATACGCCCCAGCGGCCGAGCGTCCGCAGACACTCCGGCATGTCCGGCCCGGGGCACACCGTGGCGACCACCGGGAGCCAGGAGAACTGCGCCAGGAAGTCGCGCAGCTCGGCCGAGGCGCAGCCGTCCGGGCTCCCCACCCGCGGGTCCACGATGGCGAGGGTACTGGTCGAGGCGTTCCGCGCGGTCTCGCGCATGGCAGACCAGTCCGGAAGGGTCCAGCAGCCGAACCCCACCGGAATGCAGGAACGAACCCTCTCCTGGAAGTCGCCGTCGGGGTGGAGGAGGAGAATCTGGCGCCCGGAGGTGGCCCTGTTCATCGAAGAGGCATCGGTGAGCCGTTCATTTCCAAGACATGCGTTGACGAAATCCCGGGAACGCTTCAGGTTAACGGGGTGTCACTCGCGGGGCCCACCTTCACACCCCACCGGAGCTTCCCATGCGCGTTGCCCGCATAGCAGTGACCCTGGCACTCATAGTATCCGCCTCGGCATGCAGTGCCCGATCCATTGCCGAACCGGACCGGACTGAACCCAGCCAGCAGTTGTCGCAGGAACCTCCAATAACGGATCCTCCTGAGGATTCCGGCGTCCGGTGGGGAGGAAGCATGCTTGGATCCGGTTCCTGAGGCAGTGTAGGGACTCTCTATCCGAGTGGTAGGAGCGCCGCGCAACTCTCCCTGGTCCGAAGGCAGTGTACAATCCTGTCGGCAAACTCGCCGGGCTCCCCCGCACCGGTCTCGCCCCCCCCCCCGACCCTCGGCGGTCGCAAAGCGAATCGATGTCGAATCGTCACCACCCGCGCGATCACGTCGGATTCCCCGCGTTCGTCTGCCACCTTTAATGCCCCATCAAGCAGTTCGCGCGCTCGACCCATCCGACCAAGCAGGAATGCGCCGACGGCCGTCTCTACCAAAGCAGTTGCGATACCGGCCCTTGTGGCCGGATCATGAGCCGACTGGCTCACCTCTTGGGCGAGTTCGGAGAAAATGGCGTAATTGCCGAGCCCACCGGCAGCGTGGGCGGCGTTCGCGAGTACTCGCACCCGGGAGTCAGGGCGCTGTCTCACATGCGGCAGCACGGCCTGCAGGACCGGCAAGGCGCGCCAGTAAGCTCCTTCCGCCAGCCAGAAATAGGCGACGTCGTGCGCGAGGGCAGGCACCAGAGGATGCGCCGGGCCGTATGCCTCAAGGGCTTCGCGGGCGTACCCTTCCGCCGCTGCCGCGTCGCGAAGCTCCACCGCGGTCACGAAGAGGTCGTGGAGCGCCCGTCCACGGTGCTCGCGCAGACGGTACTTGCAGGCGAGGGAAAGCGCCCCCAGGTGAGTATCCCTCGCCTTGCGGTAGAACCCCTGCTGGTAGAACAGGTTGCCCAGCCCCAGCACCGCGAGGGTCTGGGTCTCCCGGTCGCGCCCACGCTTCGCTGCGGCGACCGCGTGCTCCAGCCACACCTCCGCGGTGTCCCAGCGCGCCATGTCGCGCGCCATGCGCCCCGCGTCGTACGCCTGTCGCGCGTCCGAAGGGAGGCACGCCCCCGCCGCCGCCGCGAAGTAGAACTGCGTCTCCGGCCTCCCCCTCTCCCCCGCCCAGGCCGACAACCGCCGACAGGCCAGCGCGACCGTGCGCTCCCGGACCCCGCCCGGACGGGCGACCATGTCGCGAATGGCCTCCAGCGCCGAGCGAGCCCCGTCGTCCAGCCGCTTCGCGCAGGCGATCTGGCCCGTGCGGCGCTCCGCGGCAGCCGGGCCGAACAGACCGCACCGACCCGATCGCGGCGTGAACGCCCAGTCTCCCACGTTGCGGTAGGACTCCCAGAGCAGCGGTCCGTGGTCCGGGTTCTCCTCCAGGATCGCCAGGCCACGGACCCGCTCCGCCGGATGGAGCGAGAGGAACGGGATTCGCGGGGGGCGGGAACGACGGCGCGGAGCGGGGCGAGAGTCGTCCATCGGGCAGGCTCCTGGCTGTGGCTCGAGGCGTCGCGGGCGGCGGCTCACCGGATCGAGTTTCGTATATGGTACACGACCGGGATTCAGCACGCCATATCTATAAATGTACGCGCATTATCGGACAGCATAACTTAACACCGGCGTGCTTACTACTCCAATAGGGGGCTCGCACGGACCATGCGTGTACCGGCGCCGCAGGTGAAGCACGGAATCACTCCGACAGGACAGGTCGAGAAGCGATGGCATACGCGGTGATCCAGTTCGTGGAGTCCGGGGAACGGAAGGCCACCCTCTGCCGGACTTCGGAGGGGGAGCCCACGGGAGAGCGCGGGGTGATGGACGCACTCAGCGCGTTCATCGAGGAGTCGTCGCCCACCATCCTGCGGCAGGGATCTCCCGGCGCCCTCCACATGGCGATGCTGTTCGTGGACCGGGAGCGGAAGGCCGGACACCCGGTCCGGGTAGTGGGCGGGGACGGCGAGCTGGGCATCACCGCCGAGGAGGTCCGGACGATGGGAGGAACCGGGTACTTCTACGAGGCGCACTTCGGACGCCCGGGGGAGCGGACCATGCCGCTGGTGCTCCAGCACGCGCTGGAAGCGCCCCGGAGGGACGGGCAATGAGGCGCTCCGTCCTCGCCCTGGTCCTGCTGGCCGCCACGGCCTGCGGCGCGCCCCCCGAGCCGGGCGGCGGAGCCGCCGCAGACACCTCCGTCCCCCCGGTCGCCGCGCGGCCGGAGGCACCCGCGGCGGAAACCGCCGGGGCGGAGCGCCCCGCCGGACCCACGGCCGAGGCGCGCACCGACACCCTGCCGGAGCTTCGCCTGGTCTCGCGCGAGCCGCTACGCGGGCGGATCCCGACGGACCTGGGGCTCACCGGCCGGAACAAGCTCAACCCGGTAGAGGAACGCTTCCGCCGCGGGATCCCACCGGAAACCCCGGCATGGGTGCCCCGCACCCACGGCGGGCTGGAACTCTTCCTCGCCGACTCCGTGGAAGGAGGCTGGCTGGCGCTCTACCGGGGGCCCCTGGTGATCCGGCCGGGCGCCCGGAACTCCCCCTACCGGGCCGCGCTCTTCGAGCCCGGGGGCGAGGCGGCCTGGGACGTGGACCTCGGTGCCATCCTGTCGCGTCCCGACCACCTGGAGGTGCAGGACCTCCGCTACGCCGACGGTGCGCTGTACTTCAACGAAGCCTGCCAGTCGTACGCGCGCGAAGCCGGGGGAAACTGCTCGTCGCTGGTGCGAATGGACCCGCGGACGGGGCGGGTGGCATGGCGTACGCGGCCCCGCGTGTCCAACAACGTCTTCATCCTCCACGGGCCGTGGGTCGTGGCCGGGTACGGGTTCACCGCCGAACCAGACTCCGTGTTCCTGGTGGACCGGGACAACGGACGGATCGTGGCCCGCGCGCCGCTGGACACGGCCGCGTCCTACCTGGAGGCCGACGGGCCCCGGCTGACGGTGCTCACCCGGGAGAGCGTTTACACCTATCTCGTGGAGGGGCAGGGAGTTCCGTCGAGTTAGGAAGCCACGCTGCGTCGCGGCAGGGCTTTTGCGTTGAAAAACGGGCTCATGAGGTACGCGGGGTGAGGTTTTCCCCCGACCCTACGACCCGTAGTTCCGACCGATGAAACCGACTCGACGAAACGCGGCACGAATCCTGGCCGCCCTCTGTCTCGCAGGACTCGCGCTGGCGGCCCCCGTGTCCGAAGCGCTCGCGCAGGCGCCGTACCCGCTGTCCATCCGCAGCTCCCGCACCTCCCCGGGCCTCTCGGCGGGGAAGTACGTGGTGGTGATCGACCTCGACGCGCACCTCCTGCACTTCACGCGGGACCGGCGCATCCTCTGGTCCGCCCCGGTGGGGACCGGCACCGGCCTGCGCCTCGAGGGGCCCGACGGAGAGTGGGACTTCTCGACCCCCAACGGCATCTTCCACGTGCAGTACAAGGAGGAGAGCCCCGTCTGGATGGCGCCGGACTGGTACTTCATCGAGAACAAGCTCCCCGTTCCCCCGCCCAGCGACCCCAAGCGCCGCTTCCCGGGCGGGCTGGGCGCCGCGGCGGTGTACATCGGCGAGGGGCTCGCCATCCACGGGACGGACAAGCCGGACCTCCTGGGCCAGCGCGTCTCCCACGGGTGCATCCGTCTCCACAACCGGGACGCGGTGCGCCTGTTCCACAACGTCCAGGTGGGAACGGAGGTGGTCATCGTCGGGGGGGACTCGGACGAGGCGGACGAGGCTTCGAAGAAGGTCGTCTGGGACCGGCGTCCCGCGGCCCCGCAGAAGGACACGTTCGTGGAGTACCTGAAGGGCCTCTCCACCGAGGAACTCCTGTACGAGCTGGACGACCAGATGCGAGACGCGGACGGCGCCCGGGAGGCCCGCTGGCCCGCCGTGGCCGCGACGCTGCTCCGGCGGGGCGTGAAGGAGAGCGACGGCGCCGCGCTCCGGGGCCTGCTCGCGCAGCTGGAGGTCGTGGAGGGGACGCAGCTGAAGCAGGAGTACGCCACCTTCCTGGTCGACGCATTCTCCCGGGGCCCGCGGCAGACACTGGAGGCGCTGGGGCGGCTGGACCGGCGCGACCGGCTCCGCGTCGCCACGGCGATCGTGGACGCCACCATGACGCTCTACCCGGGCTCGCTGGACGACCGGGTCGCGCCCTGGCCGACGCGCCGGATCCCGCGCGACGCCGTCGGATACGCCGGCGAGCGCGCCTGGGACACCCTCCACGACGTGGAGCGGTCGTTCCGGGAGCGCCACGGCCGGGCCTCCCGGACGGCCCGCTGAGCGCTCGCCCGGCAGGCGGTCACGGGGGGACCCTCGCCGACGGGCGGGGGTCCCCTTCGTCTTTCTATCCGCGCCTTCGCGGCCTCAGGATGGAACCGATGTGCTCGTCGACGCGGTCCCGGGTCAGCAGGAGGAGAAGCGCCTCGGTGGCGGCGAGGACGCAGGCGGCGAACACGAGGTGGAAGACGGCGGGCCGGTAGCTCCCGAGCACCAGGAGCGAGATCCCGAAGAGGGTCGCCGCGAAGCCCGCGGCCTTGGCGGAAAAGAGGTGGAGGTCCACCACGCGCCGGAACTTCACCCAGGAAACCACCAGCACCACCAGCGCCAGCGCCATCCAGGCCGCGAGCAGGATCCACTGCTCGCGGAAGAACCCGGGGCGCAGGAGCAGGAGCCAGCCCAGTCCGGAGGCCGAGAGGAGGTGGTCGGCGAGGGAGTCCAGGCGGCTCCCCAGGGCCGTGGTCTGGCCGGCGCGCCGCGCGACGAAGCCGTCCACCAGGTCGGTGGCGCCGGCCGCGGCCCACCCCACCCCCACCGCCACCGGGTGGCCGAGGAGCGCGACGACCCAGAGCACCGGCACCGCGCAGAGCCGGACGACCGAGAGGAGGTTGGGAACGGTGCGGAGCCCCCGCAGGCCGCGCCTTCGAGGAGGACGGCGGGGAGGGTCAGTTCCGGGACGGTCCGATGGGTGCGGCATGTAGGCTGCGCGGGAGTGAGGGGCTTCAGGTCCGGGCCGCGCGATGGTGCGTGGTCGTTCTCCCCGCAGTGAGCCGCACGGGGCCAGGCGCCGGGCCCGCGGTTCATCCACGGCCTTCCAGCAGAGGAGGAGACGATGTCGCGACTCATCCGGACCGTCGTTGTCGGGGTGTCCACCGTGCGGGAGCCGGACCGGATCCTGGCGCACGCCATCGAACTGGCGGAGGCGCTCGGGGCGGAACTCCACGTGGTCTACGCCTTCGACATCCCCGAAGCGCTGGAAACGTACCCGGAGCTGGCGACGGCCGAGGAGAGCCCCCTCGCGCGGTACGCACGCCAGGAACAGGCCGTGCTGGAGCGGCGAGTCCGGGAAGCGGCCCCCGGCGCCCGGGTCACCGTCCATGCCGTCCCCAGTCCCGCCGAGAATGCCCTCCTCCACGAAGCGGAGCGGGTGGACGCGGGGCTCCTGGTGGTCGGCGCCTCCCGCCACGGCAGGCTGGAGCAGGCGCTGCTGGGAACGGTGGCGGATCGCGTAGTGCGCGGCGCGCGGACCCCCGTGCTGGTGCTCCGCACCCCCATGTGCCGTCCGGAGAAGGTGCTCCTCACCACCGACCTCTCGGAGCTGAGCGCGGCGGCGCACGAATGGGGCGCGGAGGTGGCGGCGGCGCTGAGCGGGACCGAGGCCCCGCGGCTCCGCTCCCTCCTGGTCATCGGCGCGGGGATCGCCCCCCCGCCCCTGGACGACGAGGCGATCCACGACGCGGCGCGCCGGGAGCTTTCCGTGTTCCTGGAAGCCCACCTCCCGAACGACCTCCAGGTGGAGCCCGTCGTGCGCACCGGCATGGCGGCGGACGAGATCATGGCGGAGGCGAAGGCGTGGGGCGCCGACCTCGTGGTGACGGGCACCCACGGCCGCTCTGGGTTCTCCCACCTGGTCCTGGGAAGCGTGGCGGAGTCCGTGCTGCGCCACGCTCCCTGCAGTGTGCTGGTGGTGCCGGCGCGTGCCCTCGCCGGGGACTCCGGCGGGAGGCCCGGCGAGCCCGCGCCGCGGGCGGAGTGAGGGGCCCCGCCCCCGGCGCGCTGGACGGGGGCCGACGCCACCGGCTACCTTGCGGGATGCGCGCGAGACCGCGCGACCCGTCCGGGGCGTGAGGCGCCCTCCGGCGGGAGAACGGACGCGGCCCAGCGAAGACCCGAACCGGGAGACGGCCATGATCTTCAGGCGATTCTACGACGAGAAGCTCGCACAGGCGAGCTACCTCGTCGGATGCGCGGCGACGGGAGAGGGACTGGTCGTCGATCCCAACCGGGACGTGGAGGCGTACGTAACGGCCGCCGAGCGCGAGGGACTCCGCATCACCCACGTCACGGAGACCCACATCCACGCGGACTTCGTCTCCGGGACCCGGGAACTCGCGGAGCGCACCGGGGCGACGCCCTACCTGTCCGGCGAGGGGGGCGACGACTGGCGGTACGCCTTCGCAGAGGCATCCGGCGCGGTGCTGCTGCGGGACGGCGACTCCTTCCGGGTGGGGAACGTGCGCATCGACGTGCTCCACACCCCCGGCCACACCCCGGAGCACCTCTCCTTCGTCGTGACCGACACCGCGGGCGCGGACCGGCCGATGGGGGTGTTCACCGGCGACTTCGTGTTCGTGGGCGACGTGGGCCGCCCCGACCTCCTGGAGCGGGCGGCGAAGCAGGAGGGAACCATGGAGGCCGGGGCACGCACCCTCTTCCGCTCCCTCCGGAAGTTCGCGGAGCACCTCCCGGACTACGTCCAGGTCTGGCCGGGGCACGGCGCGGGCTCCGCGTGCGGCAAGGCGCTCGGGGCGGTCCCCCAGTCCACGCTCGGCTACGAGAAGCTCTTCAACGGGGGGCTCGCGGCCACGGACGAGGACGAGTTCGTCCGCGCCGTGCTCGCCGGCCAGCCGGAGCCGCCGATGTACTTCGCGGAGATGAAGCGGATCAACCGGGAAGGCCCGCGGATCCTGGGAGGGCTCACCCTCCCGCCGCGCCTCCCGGCCGCGAGCCTGGACGCCGTGCTCGGCGAGAGCGCCACCGTGGTGGACACCCGACCCGGCCCGGCCTACGCGCGACGGCACGTCCCGGGAGCACTCGGGATCCCGCTGGGGAAGAGCTTCACCACCTGGGCCGGGTCGGTGATTCCCTTCGGGCGCGACTTCTACCTGCTGGCGGACGACGACCGGGCGGAAGAGGCGGTGCGAGACCTGGCGATGATCGGGCTCGACCGGGTGGCCGGCCGCTTCCCCACCTCCGCGGTGGACGATTGGATCGCGACACACGGACGCGCCGGCTCCGTGGCCTCCATCACCCCGGAGGAGCTGGAGGAGCGGCGTCTCACCGACGCCGTGGAGGTGGTGGACGTGCGCAACTCCTCGGAGTGGGAGGCGGGACACGTGCCCGGTGCCCGCAACGTCCCGCTGGGACGGCTCGTGGAGCGCCTCGACTCGCTCCCCCGTGACCGGACGCTGGTGGTCCACTGCCAGAGCGGCGCGCGCGCGCGGGTGGCGATCGGGGCGCTTAAGGCGCACGGCTTCCGCGACGTGCTCCACATGGACGGCGATTTCGCGGGCTGGAAGGGCGCCGGCCGGCCGGTGGAGGCGGGGACGGCGGAGGCCGCCGCCGTTTGACCCCCGCCGAGACAGAGGGGATGAGCGAGGAGGATCCGCGCCCGCGGCTGGCGTACGACCGCACGCTGCTCGCCAACGAGCGGACCTTCGCGGCGTGGATCCGCACCGGCCTCTCGGTGGCGGCGGTGGGGCTGGCGGCGGGGCACCTGATCCCGCTCTCCCCGGGGCGGCGTCCCGCGGCCGTCGCGCTGGGCGTGCTCCTGGTGATGACCGGGATCGGGCTCATCGCCTTCGGGGCCTGGCGGTTCGCCGTGGTGAACCGCGACCTGCGCAATGCGGGCTCGCCGTCCACGCCCGTGGAACCGGCCGCGATCTACGCGCTGGCCGGGCTGGTCGCACTGCTCCTGGTGGGGCTCCTCTTCGCCTTCTGACCCGCGGCCTTCCCTACGCCTTCGCCGCGGCGGGGACCAGCTCCGAGGTGCAGTGGGCGCACCGGGTCGCGCTGAGAGGGATCTTGAACCGGCAGTAGGGGCACTCCTGATCCGTGGGCTCCGCCGGGCCGGTGTCGTTGTCCTCCCGGATGCGGTTGTACGCCTGCACCAGGATGAACACCGCCACGGCCACGATCAGGAAAGCGATCACGTTGTTGAGGAACACCCCGTAGTTGATCGTGGCCGCGCCGGCCGCCTTCGCCTCGTCCAGCGAGGCGAAGTCCTGCCCCGAAAGGCTCAAGTACAGGTTGGAGAAGTCCACCCCGCCGGTGAGCATCCCGATGGGGGGCATGAGGATGTCGTCGACGAACGACTTCACCACGGAGGTGAACGCCGCGCCGATCACGATGCCGACGGCCAGGTCGATGACGTTCCCGCGGGAGATGAACGTCCGGAAGTCCTTGATGATCCTGGCCATGTCGATCTCCTTCCCGTCTGATTTCTAGGAGTTGGGGGCGGCGGAACGGGCGCGGAGGGTCGCCGCGCCCGGCCGAAGTCTAGGCACGGCCGCGACGACCGACAAGGCGGCCCCGCCGGCGCGGGGCCGCCTTCCCCGTATCATCCCCCTGCGGGCGGGGCTTCCGGGAGCGTGTACTTCCGTCCCCGGTTCTGCTCCGCGAGCCAGCCCTGGAGCGGGGCGAAGTACTCCACCATCGCCCGCGCGTCCAGCTCCTGCCCGGTGGTCTCCCGCAGCACCTCCCGCCAGTCCCGGCTCGCGCCCGGGGCCATGAGGTCGTGGAGGAACTTCCCCACCTCACGGCTGCCGTAGTAGTCGGTGTCGTGGGGGTCCTGCTTCAGGATGTTCCGGGCGATGTGGTCGTGGAGCTGGAAGAGAAGCGCATACGACAGGGCGTAGTCGTAGTACTGCGCCGCGTCGTCGTTGATGTGCGTCTTGGTGAGCGCGTCGGCGAACTCCTCGCCGCGCGGGGCCGGAGGCGCGACCCCCTGGTACCTCGCCACGAGGTCCCACCACTTCCGGTTGAACGCGTCGGGAGAGAGCGAGTCCGCGTACAGCGCGTGCTCCCAGCGCGTCATGGTGCCCGCGGAGAACGGGATGAAGGGGATGTAGGCGAGGGCCTCGCTGAGGAGCTTGGCCCGCTCGTCCACCTTCGCGTCGGCCGGCACCAGCCCCCGCCCCGCCAGGAACCGCCGCTGAGAGGCCGCCAGCCCGATCATGCTCCCGATCCCCTCGTGGTAGGCGCGGTTGGCCCCCTCGCGAAGGAGGAGCGGCACCTCGGGACGGCTGTAGCTCATGTAGTAGTAGACGTGCCCCAGCTCGTGGTTCGCGGTCTCGAACCAGTAGGCGTTGGGCTCCACGCTCATGAGGGAGCGCACGTCGTCGGCCACGTCCATGTGCCAGGCCGAGGCGTGGGTGTTCTTCTTGTACGGCGCGCCGGCGGGCACGGGGTACAGCGACGACCCCGTCCAGAAGCTCTGCGGAAGCCGGGGGAAGCCCAGGCTCACGTAGAAGTTCTCCGCCTCCTTCACCACCCACTCCGCGCCCCTCGCCGCCAGCGCCGAGTCCACGTTCAGCCCCTGCACCTCCACCAGTGCGCTCCAGTCCTGCGCCCAGCGGTTGGGGAGCCAGTGGGCCGGGATGAGGTCCGGAACGGGAGCGCCGTACCGCTCCGCCAGCTCGTAGCGGGCCCAGGTGTGAAGCTCGCGGTAGAGCGGCCAGAGCTGGGAGACCAGCTGGTCGTTCAGGGCCAGCATCTCCGGGGTGGTCATCCCGTAGTCGGAGACCTGGAAGGTGAAGTAGTCGGGGTAGCCGAGCGCCCGCACCACCCCGTTGCGGAGGTCCCGGAGGCGGGTGATCCCGGGCTTCAGGGCAGGGCCCACGGCCTTTGACGCCTCCCAGACGGCCCGGCGCTCGCGCAGGTCGTTGCTGGTGCGGAGCAGATCGTCGATCCGGTTCGGCGTGACGGGCTCCCCGCCGAGGGTGAACGGGAACCCGTACAGCGTCTCGGTCTGCCGGGTCTCGGCGGCGATCCGCTCCCGCACCAGCTCCGGGACGGTCTGCGGAGCGGAGGCCGCCGTGTAGAGCACGCGCTCGAGCTGCAGCACCTGGAGCGGGTCCAGCGCGTCGCGCTGCTCCAGGAGGGAGCGGGCAAGCTCGATGTTGGCGACGCTCCCGGTGAAGTCGCTGTACGCCTCCCGGGCGACGCGGACGCGCGCCGCGTTGGTGGTGTCCCCCTCCACGATCCGCGTGTTGGAGGCCCAGTCGGCCTGCATGGCCTCGTAGGAGAGGGCCTGGTAGGTGCGCTGGTAGTCGTCGAGGAAGCGCCGGGCCTCGTCCCGCGCGGACGGAGCCGCGGCGTTCGCGCCGGTGCCGCCCGGCGAGGACGCCGGCTCGGCCTCCTGCAGCGCCGGGGCGCAGGCCGGGAGCGCGGCCAGCGACAGCAGCGCGAGCGCGAGGGTGGTTCGGTTCGCCTTCATGGGTTTCCTGTGGGGTGGGTGCCGGCCCCCGCCCCGGAAGCGGGCGGACGGGGATGCGCCCGAAAAGTATGCGACGCGGGCACCGTGTCCGCAAATGTTCGGACGAGGGGACGAAGGGGAGGCGCCGCTCCGATCCGGTAAAACGGACGCGCCCCCGGGGGTCCCGTGGGCGCGTCCGCGGCGGAGGAACCTCGCGCGGGCTACAGCGGCGGCGGACGGTCGTAGTCCAGGTGTCCGGGGTCGTAGTGGAGCCCGGACTCCTTCATCAGCGCGTTCCACTTCCCGCGGACGAAGCGCTCCAGCTCGACGCCCATCTCCCGCTCCTGTGCCTCCTGCACGGTGGGAGGCTCCACCTGCGGAGGGGCCTGGACCTCGGCGTATGGACGCCCGTCGTTGAAGACGAACTGCGCCACCTCGCGCTCGGGGGAGCCGTACCGCTCCGCGTCGCCCACGAAGTCCCGCCACCCGCCCGGAGCATCGGTGTTCCGCATGAACACGTGGATGCGATCCGGCTCCCGCTCCCGCCAGTCGAACCCGCCGTCCTCCGGCCCGAGCCGCGCGGCCGTCCTGCCGAGCTGGTCCCACTGCGCGAGGGTGACGGGGATCTCGAAGTCCAGGTTCCGCTCTTCCATGTCCACGCTCCTGCTCGGGTCCACGGGGCGAAGCGATGGAAACGGCGCGCAAACGGGATGCCGCGCGCGGAATCGCCGGATGCGGAGAGGCCCCACCGCCCGCTCGGGTGGTGGGGCCTCCGCCGACGGCCGTCGAGGTCCGCGGACCCGCGGCTCACCGGGAGGAGAGGCGCTCCAGCGAGAGCGTGTACGCGCCGGTGCCCATCTGGAGGGTGTTGACCCGGAGGACGTAGTCGCCGTCGGCCGGGAGGGTGGTGGCGAGGAGCGAGTCGTTGCCTCCCGCGCCGTCGTCCTGGGCCGTGATGTACTGGAAGGTGCCGTCCTGCGCGCGGCCGAACTGGAGGTACGCGTCGAACGCCGAGGAGCGCAGGGTGACGACGATCCGGTCGCCGCGCTTCCCGGAGTAGACCCAGTCCTGGAAGTGGGTCCCGTCGAAGGTGGTCGGGTCGCGGCCGGAGAGCGACCCCGAGACCGTCTGCCCCACGCGGATCGGACGCGTCTGCGGGTGGAGGGCCGCGCCGGCTCCGCCGGACGACGATCCGTTGTCCGAGCTGGTGAGGGACGCGACCCCGGAGGCCAGCTCCAGGGCGTACGCGCCGGTCTCGCCTCCCTCGACGGTGTTCACCCGGAGCGTGTACGTCCCGGTGGACGGGAGGGTGGCGCTCACGCGCGCGTCCGTTCCCCCGGCGCCGTCGTCGTCCGAGGCGATCGACCGGAAAGCCCCGCCCTCCATCCGGCCCAGCACCAGGTACGCGTCGAAGTCGTTCGAGCGGAGGATGGCGGTCACCTGCTGCCCGGCCCGCCCCTCGAACGTCCAGTGGGTGTAGTGAGAGTCGTCGGGCAGCTGGGGATCGCTCCCCGACAGCCTCCCGGCGACCGACTGCCCCATGCGGATGGCCTGCGTGGCGGACGCCGCGGAGCCCCCTTCCACGCGCAGCGTGTACGCGCCGACGTCCCCCGCGGAGAGGGTGTTCGCGCGGATCGCGTAGGTGCCGTCGGCGGGCAGCGTCACGTCCACGAGCGCGTCGGTGCCGCCCGCGCCGTCGTCGTCGGAGGCGATCCTCTCGAAGGTTCCGTTCGCTCCCACCCGCCCGAGAGAGAGGTAGGCGTCGAAGTCGCTGGAGCGCATCGTCACCCGGACCCGTTCGCCCCGGCGCCCCTGGTAGGTGTAGAGGTCGTAGAACGACTGGTCCTCGGCAGTCCGGCTGAGGTTGTTGAGGCGGCCGGACACCGTCTGCCCTGCCTGGACCGGGGTCTGGGCCACCGAGGGAACCGCGGAGAAGAGCAGCAGCACGAGGGGAAGGCAGGATACGGACGTACGGGCGGATCGCATGGTCTGAACCCCGGCGTGGTGTCGATGGTGTGGAGGAGAGCCGCGGAAGGGGAGTCCAGGGACTCACCTGACAAGATGGGCGGTCCTCCCGGTCCCGGCAATAGTCTCGCGGGGGGCTCCGCCCTCCGGGGCGGGGCCCGGCTCCCTTTGCGTAGAGGCTCCCCGCGCCCCAAGTTGGGGTACCGCACAACACCGAGAACGATCCCATGACGCAGTCCGCCACGCTCGCCCGGGCCGGTTCCGGGCACCCGGCCGATGCCGCTCCGGCCGCCGCACCCCCCGCGCGCCTCCTCTCCCTCGACGTCTTCCGGGGCATCACCATCGCGGGGATGCTCCTGGTCAACAACCCGGGTTCGTGGTCGGCGATCTACGGGCCGCTCGCGCACGCAAAGTGGCACGGGTGGACGCCCACGGACCTGATCTTCCCCTTCTTCCTCTTCATCGTCGGCGTGGCGATGGCCTTCTCGTTCCCGGTCCAGGAGAGGAAGGGCCTGACGCGCGGGGAGATGTTGAGGAAGGCGGCGAAGCGCGGGGCCACCCTCTTCCTGCTGGGGCTGGTGCTGGCCGCCTTCCCCTTCTACGACCTGGACCTTGCGACGCTGCGCATCCCGGGGGTGCTGCAGCGCATCGGGCTGGCCTTCCTGCTGGCCTCGGGGATCGTGCTCTTCGCGAGCCCCCGGGTCCAGGCGGCCGTCACGGCCGCGCTGCTCCTGGGGTACTGGGCCGCGATGAGGTGGGTCCCGGTGCCGGGGCACGGCGCGGGGAGCCTGGAGCCGGACTCGAACCTGGCGGCCTACGTGGACCGCGCCGTGCTGGGGACGGCCCACCTCTGGAAGTCGTCGAAGACGTGGGACCCGGAGGGGCTTCTCAGCACCCTCCCGGCCGTGGCGACGGTGCTGCTCGGGGTGTTCGCCGGGCGCTGGCTCCGGTCCGACCGCTCGCCCGCGGAGAAGACCGTCTGGATGCTCCTGGCGGGGAACGCCGGGCTTCTCCTGGGGATCGCCTGGAACGAGGTGTTCCCCATCAACAAGAACCTCTGGACCAGCTCGTACGTGGTGTTCACCGCCGGCATGGCGCTGCACTTCCTCGCCACCTGCTACTGGGCGGTGGACGTGAAGGGGTGGCGCCGCTGGGCCTTCCCCTTCGTCCTCTTCGGCGTCAACGCCATCGCCGCCTTCTTCCTCTCCGGGATCATGGCGCGCGTCCTCACCCTGGTGAAGTGGACCGGGCCCTCCGGCACGGTCACGCTCAAGGGGTGGATCTACGACACGCTGCTCGCCTCCTGGCTGGCGCCGGTGAACGCCTCCCTCGCCTTCGCCCTGGGCTTCGTGCTGTTCTGGCTCGGGGTGATGTGGATCTTCTACAAGCGCAACATCTTCATCAAGGTCTGAGCATGACACGACTTCGTTCCGTCTTCGCCGCGCTCGCCCTGGGCGCGGCGGCCTGCGCCGCGCCCGCGCCCGCTCCTTCGCCCGAGCCCGCCCCGCCGCTGAGGGTGCTGGTGTACAACATCCACGCGGGGAAGGACGCCGGGGGGGTGGACAACCTGGCCCGGGTGGCTGAGGTGGTGAAGGAGACCGGGGCGGACCTGGTGCTACTCCAGGAGGTGGACCGGGAGACGGAGCGCTCCGGCCGAGTGGACCAGGTGGCGGAGCTGGTCCGGCGGACGGGGATGCACGGAGTTTTCGGGAAGACGCTCGACTACCAGGGAGGAGGATACGGGATCGCCCTTCTCTCGCGCTGGCCCGTCTCCGGGGACACGCTGATCCACCTCCCGGTGGACCCGCCGCAGGAGCGCGCAGGGGGCTCCCGGGAGCCGCGCGGCGCGCTCCGGGCGCGCGTGGAGGCGCCGGGTGGAGCGCTGTACGTGCTCAACACCCACCTGGACGCCTCCGGCGAGGACACCTACCGGCTGCAGGAGTCCGCCCGGCTCCTCGCGCTCGCCGGGGAGCTGCGCGCCGCCGGGGAGCGGGTGCTGGTGGGCGGGGACTTCAACGCCACGCCGGAGAGCCCGGTGGCGAGGGCCATGACCGGGGCCGGGTGGCGCGACGGCTGGGAGGCGTGCGGCGGGTCCGGGGCGGGGCTCACCTACCCGGCGAAGGAGCCGGCCAAGCGGATCGACTACCTCTGGATCGCGCCCGGCGCCGCCTGCGACTCGGCGGCCGTGGTGGGCGGGGAGGTCTCGGATCACCGGGGCGTGCTCTTCCTCGTCGGGAGGTAGCCTCCGGCCTCAGCCGCGCTCCCGCTCGCGCAGGTCGAGGAGGAGCGCGGCGCTCGCGGCCACGCCGATGCGCTCCAGCGCCTCCAGGTCGTCCGGGGTGAGGGCGGGCTCCGCCCCGGGCTCCTGCCGCTCCACCAGCGCCCGGAGGTGGTCCCGAAGCTCCGGAGGCCGTCCCGCCAGGGCCCGCTCGAACTCCCGGACCGGGTCCAGCACGGCCGGACAGCGGGCGTCCCGGGTCGGCGGGTCGGCCCGGGACGGAGCCGTCGCCCCCACCCCGTCCGAGCACTCCCTCAGCAGCGCTCCGCCCACGCGGCCCAGGCGGGCGCGGCCCAGCGCCGGATCGCCCTCCCCCAGACGGCTCACCACCGCCCGCAGGGTGTCGCGTCCATCGCGCTCCGACTCCTCCGCAAGCCGGTCGAAGAGCTGCCCCAGGAAGCCGACCCGGGCCTGGTACTCCGGGCTCGGAACGCCGAGGACCGGCTCCTCGTCCGCCTCGCTCGCCTGGGCCAGCTCGGCCAGGACGTCGCGCCCGGCCTCGGCGGGGCTCGGCTCGACGGTGCGCCGGAGCGGGATCTCGCGGATCATCAGCGTCGCCAGGAAGGCGAGCCCCACGAAGGGGAGCCCGGCCACGAAGACCGGGTGCAGCGCCAGCGCGAGCGCCTCCCGGAGCCCTTCCACCGCGGCGGGGGGCAGCCCGGCCATCACCGCGGGGTCCAGGATCGCCCCGGCGCTCAGCTCGCCCGCGGCCATCTCCCTCCCCAGCCCCTCCAGCACCTCCGGGGGCAGGTGCCGGGCCGCCTCCCTCGCCATCCCCTGGGTCATCAGGGTCCCCAGCACCGCCACGCCCACACTGGACCCCACCGAGCGGAAGAGCTGCGTGGTGGCGGTCGCGACCCCCAGGTCTTCCCGGCGCACCGCGTTCTGCACGATGATGACGTACGTCTGCATCGCCATCCCCAGCCCCGCGCCGATCAGGATCATGTTGCGGACGATGGCGCCGTACCCCGTGTTCCGGTCCATCTGCGCGAGCAGCAGGTAGCCCACGCCGACCAGCCCGAGCCCCACCAGCACCGGGACCTTGTACCGCCCGGTCCGGGAGACGATCTGGCCGTTGACTGCGCTCATGATCACCAGCGACAGCATCATGGGGGTCAGCACCGCGCCCGACTGGCCCACGCTCGCCCCCACCACCCCCTGGACGAACACGGGGATGAAGTAGATGGAGCCGAACATCGCCATCGCCACGCACAGCACGGCCAGGTTGGAGAAGGTGAAGATCCCGCTGCGCCAGAGGTGGAGGGGAATCACCGGCTCCTCGGCCCGCGACTCGGCGAACAGGAAGAGGACCAGGGAAGCCGCGCCCAGGGCGTAGAGCCCCAGGACCTGCGGCGACGCCCAGGGATAGGAGCTTCCCCCCCAGGTGGTGGCGAGGAGGACGGCGGTAAGCCCGAAGGCGAGGGTGACGAAGCCCGCGAAGTCGATGCGGTGCGTCCGCCGGTGGTGGGGGATGCGCATAAACGGGACGATGAACCCGAGCGCGATCAGCCCCACGGGGATGTTCACGAAGAAGAGCCAGCGCCAGGTGAGGTGTTCGGTGATGTACCCTCCCACCAGCGGGCCGATCACCGAGGCCAGCCCGAACACCCCGCCCATGTAGCCCTGGTACTTGCCCCGCTCCCGGGGGGGGATCAGGTCGCCGATGATGGCCTGCGAGAGCGGCATCATCGTCCCCATCCCCAGCCCCTCGACCACCCTCGCGACGATGAAGGTGTTGAAGTCGCGCGCCATCCCCGCGATCACCGAGGAGACGAGGAAGACCAGGATCCCCGCGACGTAGAACTTCTTGCGCCCGTACAGGTCGGAGAGCTTCCCGATGATCGGGACCGTCACCGTGGAGGCGAGGAGGGTGGAGACGGCGATCCAGCTGTAGTGCTCCATCCCGCCCAGCTCGGCCACGATCCGGGGCATGGCCGGGGAGATGATGGTCTGGCTCAGCGCGGCCAGCAGCATTCCCAGCATCAGCCCCGCGAAGACAGTGGCGACGTTGCGGGGCGCCTCCTCCGGGGGCGCCCCGGCCGCGGTCGTGCTCATCTCGCTCCCTTCCCTGCGGGTCACCGTGGAAGGGTCGACGGCCTACAAGGCCCGTGCCGCGGGGTCGCCGCCCGGCCGGGCGCCCGCCACGGCGCCCCGAAGCGCCCGCGCCTCCGCCAGGAGTTCGCGCGCCGCGGCGACCAGGCTCCCGTCCACCTCCGCCGCCTCCGCGAGCGGGAGGGCGGGTGAGTCGTCCGGGTCGCCCAGCCCGGAGTCGCGGAAGCGGCGGACCCGGTCCCGCACCACGTCGCGGATCTCCTCCGCGTTGTCCACCCCGTGGAAGTACGCCTCGCTGAGCGACTCGCCGACCCCCTGCTTCTTCCCCTCGCCGCCCCCGCCCCCGGCCGTGCGCACCTCGACGTCGGCGATCCCGAGGAGCCTCTGCAGCGGCCCCTGCTTCACCGTGATGTTCTGGACGTTGGCGAACGTCATGGTCTTTTCCTTGACCGTGACGATGCCCTCGCGGATCCGGAGGCTCCGGTCCGTCACGATGTACCAGCGCAGGTCGTAGTCCAGCCGCAGCATCGCGAGGGTGAGAGGGATCTGGGCCAGGAAGCCGACCACGGCCAGCGACTCCACCCCGCGCAGCAGGAGGATCCCGGTGGAGCCGCCTACGTCGCGCGCCAGCATGGACAGCCCGAACACGCTCCCCGCCAGCCCCGCCAGCGCCCCGAGCTGCTGGAAGATCCAGAGCACCAGCCGGTACTGGAAGTACCGGCGCCCCGCCCGGAACACGCGCACCGGGCCCCCGTCGCCCGCGGGGACGTGGGGCTCCGGGGGAACCCGCAGGAAGCGGAGGAGCCCGTCGCGGAGGCCGCTCATCCCTCGCCTCCACGCCCGGCGTCGGAGGCGAGCGCCTCGCGCACCGCGCGCAGCTCCCCCGCCACCTCCCGCAGCGCCGCGGTCAGCTCCTCCGTTCCGCCGGACGGGGCGGCGAGCCGCGCCGCGGGCGCTCCCGGCCCGGAGAGCGCGGCGTGAGGAGACCCGCCTTCCTTCGCCCCGCGCATGCGGGAGTATAGGAAGTCGCGCACCGCCTCGAAGTCCCGGAAGCCCTCGATGGTCATCTCCGCCCCGGCGCTCCCGCTCGCGGTCTGCACCTGGATCTTCGCGAGCCCCATCCATCGCTCCACGACGTTGCTGGAGAGGTGGATGTCCTGGATGCGCGCGTAGGTGAGCGACACCTCCCGGCGGAACAGGATCCCCCACCGCATCGACACCCCCTCCTCGTCGAAGCGGTAGCGCATGGTGTGGTAGCGGAAGTACATCGGGATCAGCGGGACCCAGAAGAACGGCCCCGCCACGAGCGAGGCGACGGCGTAGTAGCGGAAGAGGTGGGGATCCGGGTGCAGCTCCGAGCGCAGGAGACGCTCCTCGATTCCACGGGGAACCGGAGGCGGGGACTCCGCGCCTCCGCGGTGGGCCGCGGGGCTCGACGCTTCGCGCAAAGTGCTCATGGTACGCTGGGGAGGGGATCCGGAGAGAAACGGCCGCCATCCACTACGAGCCCGGACCGCAGAGAGTTGCGGAACCGTGCGCGCGGAGGGACGATGACGATTTACTCCCTCGGGCGGCCTTCCACAAGCCCGCCTCCCCCCATCGCCTGGATGGCGTCCGACTCCAGGACGCGAACGCCGCGTCCCCCGGACTTCGCGAGCCGGACCATCGCCCGTGCCACCGTGCCCGCCTCCACGGGCCGGTACTTCCTCAACGGGCCGGCGAGGAGGAACGAGAGCCGGGGCATCACCCGCTGGGCCAGCGCCTCGCCGGGACGGCGCTCCGCGCGGTCTCCCAGGAGGAGCGAGGGGCGCAGCACAACGACCTCCTTGAACGGGAGGGTGCGCACGGCGTCCTCCGCCTCTCCCTTCACCCGGTTGTAGAAGAAGCTTGAATTCGCGTCCGCGCCCATGGACGACACCAGGAGGAAGCGCTCCGCGCCGTTGCGGGCGGCCGCCTCCGCGAGCGCCCGTGGATAGTCCAGGTCCACCCGGCGGAAGGCTTCGCGCGACCCGGCGGCGCGGAGGGTGGTGCCCAGGCAGCAGAACACGTCCTGCGCGCGGACGCGGTCGGCGAAGTCGCGCACCCGGTCGAAGTCCACGACCTCCTGCCGCAGCTTCGGGTGCTCGCGCGGGAGGGCCCTGCGGCCGAGCGCGAGGACGCTCCCGTAGGCCGGGTCGTCCAGCAGGAGGTCGAGGACGTGCCCGCCGACCAGGCCGGTGGCCCCCAGGAGCAGGGCGGAGCGAGCTTCCATGGCGCGAGAAGAGGAAGGTGAAGGGTGATGGGCGGCCGTCAGGCCCGCAGGCGCTCCGCCAGCCGCGCGGCGTCGAGCGGGGCATGCGCACGGGCGTCGTTGTCGAAGTACACGTACACGTCGCGCTCCGCCGCCCGCGGCGCGGGCTCGCCGGAGGTCCGGACGGCGTCCGACGGCTCGCCCCCGGCCCGCCATGCGCGGATCCTCGCCGCCCACGCGTCGAGCTGCGGGTCGGTGTAGCCGCTGGCGTACAGCTCCTCCGCCCCGTGCAGCCGGACGTACACGAAGCTCGCCGTCAGGTCCTCCGCGTACGGCCAGCGGCGCGCGGTGTCGGCGAAGACCAGGGCCGCGCCGTGATCCCGGAGGAGGCGGACGAACTCCGGCCCGAAGAACGACGGGTGGCGCACCTCGAAGGCGTGCCGCAGGGGCTGGGGGTGCTCCGCCCGGGTCCAGGCGCGCCCCTCCAGCCCCGGGCCGTGGCGCTTCGCCAGCTCCGCCGCCTCGTCCGCGGTCTTCGGCAGCAGGCCGAGGAACGTGGCGAAGCGGTACTCGTGGAACCCGAGCTGCGCCGGGAACTGCCAGAGCACGGGCCCCAGCTTCTCCCCCAGCCGGAGCACGCCGGAGGCGAAGAAGTTGGCGAGCGGCACCTCCACGTCCCGCAGCTTCTTCATGTGGGTGATGTAGCGCCCGCCCTTCACCGCGAACACGAAGCCGTCCGGCGTCTCCTCGTACCACGTCCGGTACGACGAGGGCTTCTGCAGGGAGTAGAACGAGCCATTGACCTCCACCGAGTTCATACGCCGGGAGGCGTACTCCAGCTCCCGGCGCCGGGGGAGCCCCCGCGGGTAGAAGACGCCCCGCCACCCGGGGTACGACCACCCGGAGATCCCCACGCGCGTCTGCGGCATCGCCTTTCCCCGCGCAGACCGTTCCACCTCCCCACGGCTACGGGCGGCCCGGCGCCCCGCACGGACGCCGCGCCGCCTCCCGTCGATGTCAATGCCGCTATCGTGCCGCGGCCAGCTCCTCCCGCTCCTTCTTCACGGTATCCACCAGCTTCTGCACCTCGTGCTGGGGCACCTCCTCGTACGCGTGGAAGGTGCGGGTGTGGGTCGCCCGCCCCTGGGTCAGCGAGCGGAGGGAGGTGGCGTACTTGTAAAGCTCCGCCTGCGGCACCAGGGCGCTCACCTTCTGGCTCCGCCCCGCCGCGTCGATCCCCAGGATCTGGCCGCGGCGCTGGTTGAGGTCGCCGATCACGTCGCCCAGGAACTCCTCGGGCGTGTACACGTCCACCTTCATCACCGGCTCCAGGATCACCGGCTGCGCCCTCTCCGCCGCCTGCTGGAACGCCATGGACCCGGCCACCTTGAAGGCGGCTTCGGAGGAATCCACCGAGTGGTAGCTCCCGAAGTAGCACTCCGCCTCGAAGTCCACCACCGGGAAGCCGGCGAGGACGCCGCGGAGCGCCGCCTCCTGGATCCCCTTGTCCACGGCGGGGACGTACTTCCCGGGGATCACGCCCCCCACGATGGCGTCCGTGAACCGGTACCCCTCGCCCCGGTGCAGCGGCTTGAGGCGCACGTGGGCGTCGCCGTACTGGCCGCGCCCGCCCGTCTGCTTCTTGTACCGGCCCTGGGCCTCCGAGACGGACCGGATGGTCTCGCGGTAGGGGATGCGCGGCGCGCGGAGGGTCACCTCCACCCCGTACTTCCGCTTCAGCCGCTCCACCTGCACCTCCAGGTGCATCTCGCCGATGCCGCGGGCGATGGTCTGCCGCAGCTCCGGGTTGAACTCGGCCGTGAAGCAGGGATCCTCCTCGTGCAGCTTGTGGAGGCCCATGGAGAGCTTGTCCTCCTCGCCGCGTGTGGCGGCCTCCACCGCGATGGCGATGTCGGGGTCGGGGAACCTCACCCCCTCCACGACCAGCGGATGCGACGGCGACGAGAGGGTGTCGTTGGTGTGGGTGTCCTTGAGCTTCGCCACCACGCCGATGTCCCCGGCGCGCAGCACGTCCACCTCGATCCTCTCCTTCCCCTGGGGGATGGAGAGGTGGGCCAGCTTCTCCGACCGCTCGCGGGTGGCGTTCAGGACCTCCTCGCCGCTCCTCACCGACCCCCCGAAGACCCGGAAGTACGAAAGCTCGCCCACGTGGGGCTCGCTGGTGGTCTTGAACACCAGGGCGCCGAACGGGTCGGAGTTCAGGCTGCGCAGCTCCACCGTGTTGCCGGTGCGCCCCGTGGCCGGCTCCGCGGGCCGCTCCTGGGGCGAGGGCATCAGCTCCACGATGGCGGTGAGGAGGGTCCGCACCCCCCATTCCTCGCTGGGGGCCCCCACGAAGAGCGGGACCAGGTCGCCGCGGAGCATCGCCTGCTTCAGCGCGTGGAGCGCCTCCTCGCGGGAGATGGTGTCGCCCTCCAGGTAGTGCTCCAGCATGCGGTCGTCCGTGGAGGCGATGGTCTCGATCAGCTCCTGGTAGTAGCGCTGCTCGATCTCGCGGTACTCCTCCGGGATCTCCGTCTCCTCGAACTGGTCGGCGTCCGCGCCCGGCTTCACGAGCTGGGCGCGCTCGGTGAACAGGTTGATGATCCCGCGGAAGGTCTCGCCGCTCCCGATGGGGACCTCCACCGGGATCACCCGCGGGGTCAGGTGCTCCCTCACGTCCTGGAAGATCCGCTCGAAGTCCACGTTCTGGCGGTCCATCATCGAGACGAAGACGAGGGTGGGGAGGTGCCGCTCCTCCAGCAGGTCCCACACCCGCTCCGTCCCCACCTCCACGCCGTTGGGTCCCGAGATCACGCAGACGGCGCCGTCCGCCACGCGGATCCCCGCCCGGGTCTCGCCCAGGAAGTCCAGGTAGCCGGGTGTGTCGATGAAGTTGATCTTGGTGTCCGACCAGACCGCGTGCGCCACGCACACGTTCATCGAGATGCCGTGAGAGTTCTCCTCCGGGGTGAACATGGTGAGGGCGGTGCCGTCGGCGCTGGAGCCGTGCCTGCGAGAGGTTCCCGAGGTGTGGCAGCAGGCGTCCACGAGGGTGGTCTTCCCCGCCCCGCCGTGTCCGACGACCACGACGTTGCGGATGCGATCCGTTGTGAACGAGGGGGCAGACGCCATTGTGCACCTCCTTGTGGGGTGTGGAGGGTACCGCGAAGGGGGTGTTCGCAAGGTGCCCGGCCACGAGACCCGGGGTCAAGGATTCCGGTCCCGGGCCGGCGCACCGCTCTCCCGGGATCCGGCGGGATGCAAGAACCGTACGGCAGTCGGCTCCCGGGGGGGCGACTGTACCCGCGGGCACGAAACGCGGCGCCCCCGCCGGGAGGTCCCGGCGGGGGCGCCGCGCGATCCGGCCGGCCGCTTCCGCGGTCTACGACTCTCCCGGCCCCGGCACCAGGAACACCCACTCCCAGCGTCCTCCCTCCCGGCGGAAGCCGGCGCGCAGGTCGCTGTACGCCCGGTCGGTCGCCCAGGCGGACGGGGCGGCCCAGATCGTCCCGTCGGGCGTCGCGACCCCGCGGTCGAGGAGGAACGGAAGCCGGTCGAGGCGCCGGTATCCCTCCTGCTCCCAGCGCCCCAGCGCCTCCACCACCCCGTCGCCGCCCGCGAAGGAGTGGGTGAACCCCCGTCCCATCACCTCGCGGAGGGCGGCGACGTCCCGGCGCGACGCCGCGTCCCGCACCGCCAGGAGGAAGTCCGCGAGTTCGCCGCCCGCCGCCTGCGCGGGAGTCCGGGGCTCGAAGACCACCCCCGCCGTCTCCACCCACCCCTCGACCCTGGGCGTGCACACCACGCAGCGCACGTACAGCGACGACGAGTCGGAGCGTAGCACCTCCAGCCGCGTGAAGGCGTTGGGGAGCGTTCCCGGCGTGCCCGCCGAATCCGGGCGCAGCCCGGTGGCGGCCTCCCGCGTCCACACCGTCGCGTGCGGGAACGGAGGCGGCGGGGGAGGCGCCGGCGCGGCGGGAGGCGGCGAGGTGGGTCTCGGGCCCGCGCAGGCGGCGCAGGCGAGGAGGAGGACGACGGGAAGCTTCCTTGAACGCATCGTCGCGGCGGTTCGGGGTTACGTACGTGGCACGGAGTGCCCTTTGGACGCCGGAGGGGCCCCGCGGGTTCCCGATCCCCCGCGCGAGCGTGTAGATTCCGGGCTCGCGAAGCCTTCGCTCCCCTGCCCCCGACCGGCATGCCCGTGGACACGCGCCCCCTGGCGCTCCTCTGCTCCGTCCCCCTGGAGGCCGCGACGCTGCGCGCCGTCCTGGCGGACGCGCGCGAGATCGAGGTCGGCCGGAAGGCGGCGGCGGAGGGGACGCTCGACGGCTGCCCGGTCGTCCTCTTCCCGGTGGGGATGGGGAAGACGAACGCCGCGCACGGGGCCACCGCCCTCCTGGAGACGCGCCCCGTCCGGGGGGTGGTGGGGTTCGGGATCGCGGGGGCCTACCCCGCGTCCGGGCTGAAGGCCGGCGACGTGGCCCTCGCTTCCGAGGTCGTCTACGCCGACGAGGGCGTGGAGGCGCCGGACGGCTGGCTCTCCACGGAAGGGATCGGGATCCCGCTGCTGGAGCGGGAGGGCGTGCGCCGCTTCAACCACTTCCCCCTGGACCCGGACCTCGTGGAGCGGGCCCGCGCCGCGCTGGAGGCCGCCGGGATCCCCGCGCGCGTCGGCCCGGCGCTCACCGTCTCCACCTGCTCGGGGACCACCGCCCGTGGAGAGGTGCTCGCCCGGCGCTTCGGCGCGCTCACGGAGGGGATGGAGGGCGCGGCGCTCGGGCACGTCTGCGCGCTGTACGGGGCTCCCTTCCTGGAGGTCCGGGGCGTCAGCAACGCCGTGGTGGACCGCGACCTCTCCTCCTGGCGCATCCGCGACGCCGCGGACGCCGCGCAGCGCGCAGTCCGCGCGCTGGCCGCCGCCTGGCCCGGCTGACCTCGAACCGTCACACCCGCACCCCGGCCCGGAATGGACCTCACGCTCGGATATTCGCCCTGCCCCAACGACACCTTCATCTTCGACGCCCTGGTCCACGGACGCGTCGGGGTGGAGGGGATCCGCTTCCGCGAGCGCCTGGAGGACGTGGAGACGCTGAACCGGCTCGCCCGCGGCGCCGACCTGGACGTCACCAAGATCTCCTACGGGGCCATCCCCTACCTGCTGGACGACTACGTCCTGCTGCGGAGCGGCGGGGCGCTGGGCCGGGGGTGCGGACCGCTGGTCGTCGCGCGCGAGCCGCTCGCTGCGGAGCGCCTCCGCGGCGCCCGTATCGCCATCCCAGGACGCTTCACCACCGCGAACCTCCTCCTGCGCCTCTTCGACCCGGCGCTCGCGGAGGGCGTGGAGATGGTGTACAGCGACATCATGCCCGCGGTCGAGCGGGGCGAGGTGGACGCCGGCCTCATCATCCACGAGTCCCGCTTCACCTACGCCGACCACGGGCTCGTCCGCCTGGCGGACCTGGGTGAGTGGTGGGAGGGCGAGACGGGACTGCCGATCCCGCTGGGAGGGATCCTCGCCCGCCGCGACCTCGGCGAGGAGGCCGTCCGGGCGGTGGAGGACGGGATCCGCCGCTCCGTGCAACACGCCTTCGCCCACCCCGACGACTCGCTCCCCTACCTCCGAGCCCACGCCCAGGAGATGGAGGAGCACGTCATGCGGAGCCACGTGGAGCTGTACGTCAACGACTTCTCCCGCGACCTCGGCGACGAAGGGGAGCGGGCCATCCACACCCTCTTCGAGCGGGGCCGCGCGGCCGGCGTCATCCCCCCCGCCACACGGCCGCTGTTCGCGGCCTGACGCGGACCCGAGACTGGGGGCGCCCCCGGCGCAACCACGAGAAGAACGGGGCCGCGGACTGACGTCCGCGGCCCCGCGCGCATCCGGGAGGCGAACGGGCGGCTCAGTCGTCGCGCGCCCTTCGCACGCCCACGGGACGGCCCTTGATGTTGGCGCGCCCCATGGCCCGGATCACCTGCTCCGCGAACTCGTCCGCGACCTCCACGAGCGAGAACTGGTCGGCGATCTCGATGGCACCGATGGCGTCTCCCGGGATCCGGGCCTCCCCGGTGATCGCGCCCACGATGTCTCCCGGACGGATCCCCCGGCGCCGCCCCACGCCGAAGAAGAGGCGGGTCATCTCCCCACCGCGCCGGGGCCGGCGCGGCCCCTCGGCCCGGTCGCGGCGCCCGCGGGGACCGCGGCTCTCCCCCTCCCGGTCCTCCCACCCGCCGCGACGCTCCCGGGGCTCCCACTGCGGGATGTCCTCTCCCTCCTCCGGCTCCTCCCCCCGGGTGGCGTCCGCCGCCATCTTCGCGGCCGCTGCGGCGATGTCGAGCAGGTCGTTCTGCTCGGACAGCGACCGGATCACGTCGCGGTACCGCTCGATCTCGTCCTCCTCCAGCGTCTCCAGGATCGCGCTGCGCAGCAGCTCCAGCCGGCGCGTCCGCATGTCCGCGATGGTGGGGATCCGCGCGTGCGTGATGGGCTGCTTCACCAGGCGCTCGATGGCGCGCAGCAGGCCGTGCTCGCGCGGCTGCACCAGCGTGACGGCGGTCCCCTCGCGCCCCGCCCTCCCCGTCCGGCCGATGCGGTGGACGTACACCTCCGGCGTCTGCGGGATGTCGTAGTTCACCACGTGGCTCACGTGCTCCACGTCGAGCCCGCGCGCCGCCACGTCCGTGGCGATCAGGAGGTCCGCCGACCCGTCGCGGAACCGCTTCATCACCCGGTCCCGCTGCGCCTGGTTGAGCCCGCCGTGCAGCGCCTCCGGGTGGTAGCCCCGCACGGTGAGCGCCTCCGTCAGCTCGTCCACCTCGTTGCGGGTCCGGCAGAAGATGATCGCCGAGGTGGGCGCCTCCACGTCCAGGATGCGCCCGAGCGCCTCCAGCTTGTAGGGGCGGGCGACGGTGTACGCCACCTGGCGGACGAGCGGCGTCTCCAGCTCCGGCGCGCGGACGGTGATCCGCGCCGGGTCGCGCATGTGGCGCTTCGCCAGGTCCGCGATGCGCGGCGGGAAGGTGGCGGAGAAGAGCGCCGTCTGGCGCTCCTCCGGGGTCTCCTCGAGGATGGCTTCGATGTCCTCGATGAAGCCCATGTCCAGCATCTCGTCCGCCTCGTCCAGCACCAGGTAGCGGACGGAGCCGAGTTCGAGGGTGCCGCGGCGGATGTGGTCGAGGATGCGGCCCGGCGTGCCCACGACGACGCTCACTCCCCGCCGCAGCTCGCGGAACTGCCGGTCGATGGCCTGGCCGCCGTACACGGCGAGCACGCTCACCCCGCGCCGGCTCCCGTAGCGGTGGACGGCCTCCGCCACCTGGACGGCCAGCTCGCGGGTGGGCGCGAGCACCACCCCCTGCACCCCGCGCCGGCCGGGCTCCACCTTCTCGACGAGGGGGAGGGCGAAGGCGGCCGTCTTCCCCGTTCCGGTGGCCGCCCGGCCGATCACGTCGCGCCCCTCCATCAGCACGGGGACGGCTTCCGTCTGGATGGGTGTCGGTTCCTCGTAGCCGAGCGCGTCCAGCGCTTCGAGCACCTCGGGGCTGAGTCCGAGCCCCGCGAAGGTCGGGGGGGCGTTCACTTCCGGCAGGTCGGTGGCGTCTTGCAAGTGCTTTCTCCTAGATGGATCCTGGGCGCGGTCCGCGCGGTACATCACAATTTCGCGGACGAGGTCCTCACGCGCCAGTAACGTTTCCGGTTTTTCGTTCGTCAGTATCCCAGGTAGCCCACGTCCGGCTCCCGCGCGAAGGCCCGGAACGCCTCGTCCACGTCGTCGAATCGCTCCAGCAGCGACAGGAGACGGCGGAACGAGAAGCGGAGCATGCGCTCGCGGAGCAGCACGTCCGGCGGGACGGCCGGGCCGAGCCATTCGGGTACGTACTTGTCGGTGGTGGACTGGACGGGCGCGTTGCTTACCCCGTCGTCCGGGGGGACCACTCCCAGCCCGCACCTAACCAGCTCGTAGCCGAGCGCCGGATCGAGGCCCTCGTCCCGCGCCACGTCGTACAGCATCTCGGCGAGATCCGGCGACATCCCGCTCTGCTCGGCCGCCTCCATGATCTCGATGCGCCGGCTGCTCAGCTCCGCTTCCGCCAGGCCCGCCTCGACTTTCGAGAGGAGACAGTCCGAACTCCCGAAGTACGTGTCCTCCGCGCGGCGCCTGCGCCTGCGCTCGCGGTACTCGTGAAGGGCGTGCCTCGCGCTCTCCTCGCGGTCGTCCGGCCTCTCCCGGACGGGGTCGGTCTGCTCCACCGGAATCTCCGCCGTTCCTGGTTCCGTCCGGCGCCCTCGCGCGCGGACACTCGTTCGGCCCGGAGCAGCGGAGCAAGCCGCGGACCATCCGCGAGCACCGAGCCGGAAGCGCCCGTTTTTCGGCCCCGAAACCCGGCGCGATCCTTGCGACTTCGCAGGAAAGCTACGGGGTACACGCGGTCGGTACGCGGACCCGCCGGGCGGCCGCCGGTGGGCCCGGACCATCCCCGGTATCCGACCCCGGGCACGGGTGGGGACGAGAGGAGGAACGACGGACGCCTCCGGTTCGCCGGGCCGGGGGTGGTCGGCCGTCCGCCGCGACCCTGGCGCGCCCGGACGGCACGCGGGATTTTTAGGACGGATACGTTCCCCTGGAACCCAACTTGGACGGTAGAGGCCCATGACCGCTTCACGACCCTCGGCGCTACGCCGCCTTACCCCCCTCGTGCTCGCGCTGGCGGCGGTCGCGGTATCTGACGCGGCCCTGTCGGCACAGTACTTCGGGAGGAACAAGGTCCAGTACGAGACCTTCGACTTCCAGGTGCTGAGGACGGAGAACTTCGACGTCTACTTCTACCCGCAGGAACAGGAGGCCACCCACGACGCCGCACGGATGGCGGAGCGCTGGTACTCCCGGCTCTCCCGCATCCTCGACCACCGCTTCGAGTCCCGGCAGCCGCTCGTCCTCTACGCAAGCCACCCCGAGTTCCAGCAGACGGTCACCACCGGGGGCGAGATCGGCGAGGGCACCGGCGGCTTCACCGAGGCGTTCAAGCGCCGCGTGGTGATGCCCCTCGCGGGATCGTACGAGGAGACGGACCACGTCCTCGGCCACGAGATGGTGCACGCCTTCCAGTACGACATCGCAGGGTTCGGCAGGGGCGCGGGCCAGCTCGAGGCCGCGGCGCGCCGGCTCAGCGTGCCGCTCTGGTTCACGGAAGGGATGGCCGAGTACCTGTCCGTGGGCCCCGTCGACCCGCACACGGCCATGTGGGTGCGCGACGCGGCGCTCTCGGGCGACATCCCCACCATCGAGCAGATGACGTACAACTCGCGCTACTTCCCCTACCGCTGGGGACAGGCGCTCTGGGCGTACATCGGCGGACGGTGGGGCGACGCGGTGGTGGGCCAGATCCTCAAGCAGGTGGGCCAGGGAGTTCCGTATACGGAGGCGTTCGAGCGGATCCTCAACACCTCGCTCGACGAGATCTCCGACGACTGGCACACCTCCATCCGCCGCGCCTACCTCCCGCTCCTCAACGAGCGCAAGGAGGCGCGCGAGATCGCCCGGCCGCTCATCACGCGGCGCACCGAGGGCGGCCAGGTGAACCTGGCTCCCTCCGTGTCGCCGGACGGGCGCTGGGTGGCGTTCCTCTCCGAGCTGAACTTCCTGGACGTGGAACTCTACCTGGCGGACGCGGAGACGGGCGAGGTGGTGAAGCGGCTGCAGCGGGGGAGCGCGTTCGACCCCCACTTCGGCAGCCTCCGCTACATCAACTCCGCGGGGACCTGGTCTCCCGCCGGCGACCGCTTCGCCTTCTCCGCGCTGCGGAAGGGGTCGGACGTGCTGGTGGTCATCGACATCCCCGACGCGCGGCGCCTGCGTGAGTACAGTGTCCCCGACGTCAGCGAGATCACCAACCCCACCTGGTCGCCGGACGGGACCACCATCGTCTTCTCCGGCACCAAGGGCGGGCTCACGGACCTGTACGCGCTCGACCTGGGCACCGGGAACGCCCGGCAGCTCACCAACGACCGGTACGCGGACATGCAGCCCGCGTTCTCGCCGGACGGGGGGACCATCGCCTTCGTGACGGACCGGGGCCCGGGGACGAACTTCACCACGCTGGAGTTCGGCCCGTACCGGATCGCGCTGATGGACTTCGCCACCGGCGAGATCCGCACGCTGCCGGGAATGGACGCTCCGGTGCAGGGAGAGCGGGCGAGCTGGGCGAAGAGCATCAACCCGGCCTGGTCGAGCGACGGGCGGTCGGTCTACTTCATCTCCAACCGCACCGGGGTTTCCAACATCTACCGCATCGAGCTGGCGACGGGCGCGCTCAGCCGGGTGACCGACCTCTTCACCGGGGTAAGCGGCATCACCGACCTGAGCCCGGCCATCTCCACGGCGCGGACCGGCGGACGGCTCCTCTTCACGGCGTTCGAGCGGGGCGGCTACAACATCTACGCGCTGACGGAGCCCCGGGAGCTGGCGGGCGTGGCCGTGACGGACTCCGTCGCGGCCGGTCAGTTCCCCCCGCTGGCGGCGCTGCTCCCGCCGGTGCCGCGGCCCACCGAGGTCGCGTTCAACCGGGTGACGGCCCTTCTCAACGACGAGACCACCGGCCTTCCGCCCGAGAACCCCGGGTGGACCGTCGGGGGGTACGGGCCGCGACTCTCGCTCGACTACCTGGGCCAGCCTCAGGTGGGCGTCTCCACCGGAAGCGCGTTCGCGCGCGGCGGAGTGTACGGCGGGATCGCCGGGATCTTCAGCGACGTGCTCGGCTACCACACCCTCTTCGGGGCGGTGCAGGCGCAGGGGCAGCTGGACGAGATCGGGTTCAGCACCGTCTACCTGTACCGCAAGCACCGCTGGAACTACGGCGCGGCGGCGCAGCGGCTCCCCTACATCGGCCTGGCCCGGCGGGGCGGCTACGACGAGTCGGACATGCGGGTGAAGGAGCAGCTGATCCGCTTCCGCTACTTCGACACCAGCCTGCAGGGGATCGCGCAGTACCCCTTCTCGCAGGTGCAGCGCGTGGAGTTCGCGATGGGCGCCCGGCGGATCTCGCAGGACGCGCAGGTCCAGGAGCTGAGCGCCCCGTTCGAGATCGTGGACGGCCAGCCCGTCATCACCGGCCCCACCCAGTTCCGCGAGTTCGACGACCCGGCTTTCGAGGCGAGCTACAACCTCGTCGAGGGCTCCGCGGCGCTGGTCTACGACAACGCGCTGCTCGGGTACACCTCGCCCTTCGCGGGGCAGCGCTACCGCTTCGAGTTGACGCCGACGGTGGGGACCGTGCAGTTCACGCAGGCCCTCGCGGACTACCGCCGGTACTTCTTCCTGCGGCCGTTCACCCTGGCCGTGCGCGGCATGCACTTCGGACGGTACGGGAAGAACGCGGAGACGGACCGGAACGGGGTGGAACTCTTCCAGGACATCTACCTGGGCCAGCCCTACTTCATGCGAGGCTACTACGACGCGTACAGCCGGTGCACGAGCGGCCAGCTCGCCAACCGGAGCGACTGCGACGTCGCGGAGCGCCTCTTCGGGAGCCGGGTCGGGGTGTTCAACGCGGAACTCCGCTTCCCGCTGATCCGCCAGCTCGTGCTGGGATCCTCCTTCGGCCTCCCGCCGATCGAAGGGTTCGCCTTCTTCGACGCGGGGACGGCGTGGGACCAGGACTCGGAGATCGTGTTCGAGCGCGGGATCTTCGACGACCTGAGCCAGCGCGGGATCGTCACCAGCGCCGGGGTCGGCGGCAGGATCAACCTGTTCGGCTACCTGATCCTGGAGATCGACTACGTGAACGGGTTCGAGCGCGAGCGGGGCTGGCACTGGCAGTTCGCCGTGCAGCCCGGGTTCTGACCCGCTCGACCGGAGTACCAGGGGGCCCGCATCCGACCGGATGCGGGCCCCCTCGGTTTTGCAGCACCGGGCGATCAGGAAACAGATCCCTCGGCCCCCGCCCCGTGATTTCCCGGGTGTAGCACCCGTCCACCGCGGTGTCGCCCCACCCCCTCACCCTGCGAAGACGCCCACCTCTGTCGGGGCGCCCCGGAGGCGCTCCCGCCCCTTCCCGCCCGCGCGATTCCCGGTCCGGACAGGGCATGGATCGTGCGCCGAATCCCCGCCCGCTGCGCGGCGGGAGGCTCCCGCCCGTCGCACCTGTCCGGGACCACGGCAAGCGGCGCTCGTGTGGCTGCTCTCTTCTCCCGGTTCGCCAACACCGCAGTCCGTATCGGGCTGATCCTCGCGGGGCTCGTCGCCCTCGGCATTCCCGTCGCGCTGATGGGGTGGGTGCGCACCCCGTTCGTGACGGGGAAGGAGAACCCGGTCCAGCAGCCCGTCCTCTTCGATCACCGGCACCACGTCGTGGACGACGGGATCGACTGCCGCTACTGCCACTCCACCGTGGACCGCTCGCCCACGGCGGGGATCCCCTCGACGGCCCGTTGCATGGGCTGTCACAGCCAGATCTGGAACTCCAGCCCGCTGCTGGCGAGGGTAAGGAACGCCTACTTCTCCGGGGAGCCGATTCCCTGGGTTCGGGTCCACCGGCTCCCGGAGTTCGTCTACTTCGACCACTCGATCCACGTCGCCAAGGGGATCGGCTGCGAGAGCTGCCACGGGCGCGTGGACCAGATGGCGGCGGTCTACCAGGTGGCGCCGCTGACCATGGGGTGGTGCCTGGACTGCCACCGGAACCCGGAGCCGCACCTCCGGCCGCGCTCGCAGGTCACCGCGATGGGGTGGCGCCCCCCGGGCGGCCAGGAGGCGCTGGGGAGGGTGCTGAGGGAGGAGTACGGGGTCCAGGTACGGACCTACTGCACCACCTGTCACAGGTGAGCGATGAGCGATCCGCGAGCCGGGGACCGGGAGGAAGACGACCGGCAGACTCCGCCTGAGCGGGACGGGACCGCGCCCGCCGGGGTCTCGCGCCGCGTCTTCCTGAAGGTCCTGGGCGCGGGTGTGGCGCTGGGCGGGACGGGCGCGTGCACACGGCCGCCGCGGGAGAAGATCCTCCCCTACGCCGACCGGCCGCCGGAAGTCACCCCGGGGATCCCGGTCTACTACGCCACCTCCATGGTCCTGGGCGGCTACGCCACCGGGCTGCTGGTGGAGAGCCACACCGGACGGCCGACGAAGGTGGAGGGGAACCCCGGGCACCCCGCCAGCCTGGGCGCCGCGGGGGTGTACGAGCAGGCGTCGCCGCTCCAGCTCTACGACCCGGAGCGCGGGAAGGGGATCCTGTACCGGGGGCAGCCCGCCACCTGGGACTCGCTGCAGGCCGCGCTCGGCCTCGCCCCTCCCTACCGGACGCGCTGGGGCGGGCGGGGCGAGGGACTCGCCTTCCTCCTGGAGCCCACCGCCTCCCCGCAGCTCCTCGCCCTCCTCGCCCGCGTGCGGGACCGGCTCCCCGCCGCCCGGGTCTTCTTCCACGGCCCCGCCCGGGACGACTCCGCCCCGCAGGGCGCCGTGCTGGCCTTCGGACGCCCGCTGCACCCCCGCTACGACCTCTCCCGCGCCGCCGTCGTGGTCTCCCTGGACGCCGACTTCCTGGGGGGGGAGATGCCGTACGGCCTCCGGTACGCCCGCGACTTCGCGGAGCGTCGCCGGATCGCCGGCCCCGACGGAGCGATGAACCGCCTCTACGTTGCGGAGTGCGTGCCGAGCCCCACGGGAGCCCTGGCCGACCACCGCCTCCGCCTGCGCGCGGGTGAGGTCCGCCAGGCCGCGTCCGCGCTCCTGGCCGCCCTCGCGGCGGGCGGGGAGGTCCGCGTTCCCGGCCTCGCCGCGCCGCCGGAGGTCCGCGCCTGGGCCGGGGCCGCCGCGCGGGACCTGGCGCTTCACCGCGGCGCGGGCGTGGTGATCGCGGGAGGGCGGCAGCCCCCGGAGGTACACGCGCTCGCCCACCTGCTGAACGAGGCCACGGGAAACGCGGGGCGCACCGCCTGGCTCACGGAGCCGGTCCTCGCCGGGGCTGGCCCGGGAGACCCGGGACCGACGGAGCTGGCGGACGCGATCCGGGGAGGCGCGGTGCGGACGCTCGTGGTCCTGGAAGGAAACCCGGCCTACGCGGCGCCCGCGGACCTGGACCTCGCCCGGCTCCTGCGCCGCGTCCCGCAGACCGTCTACCTGGGCCTCTACGCCGACGAGACGGCCGCGGCGTGCGAATGGTACGTCCCCGCGCAGCACTACCTGGAGTCGTGGGACGACGCCCGCGCCTGCGACGGCACCCTCTCGCTGGTGCAGCCCCTCATCCGCCCCCTCTACCCGGATACGCGCACTCCGGCCGACCTCCTGGCGCCCTTCGCCGGACTGGGCGGGAGCACGCAGCACGACCGGCTCCGGGACGAATGGCGGACGCGCGGGGGCGGCGACTTCGAGGGCTTCTGGGACGGGGCGCTGGGCCGCGGCTTCGTCCCCGGCACGGAGGCCCCCCCGGTGGCCGCGGCGCCGCGCTGGGACCCGGCGCTCCTGGCGCTCTGGGGCCGCGAGAGGCCGGGGATCGAGCTGGTCTTCCCGCTGGACCCGAGCGTTTACGACGGCCGCTTCGCCAACCTCGGCTGGCTGCAGGAACTCCCGGATCCGCTCAGCAAGCTCACCTGGGACAACGCGGCGCTCCTCTCCCCGCGCACCGCCCGGCGCCTCGGCGTGGAAACCGGGGACGTCGTGGAGCTGCGGCTGGAGGACCGCAGCCTTCGCGCGCCCGCGCTGGTGCTCCCGGGGCAGGCGGACGACTCGGTGGCGCTGAACCGGGGGTACGGGCGGGAGGGGACGGAGTCGCTGGCCCGCGGCGTGGGCGCGAACGCCAACCTCCTGCGGAACGCCGCCGCCCCGTGCTTCGCGGGCGGGGCGTCCCTGGAGCGGGTGCTGGACGGGAAGGGGAAGCCGGTGCGCCACGCCCTCGCCGTCACCCAGGCGCACGGGACGCAGGAGGGGCGCCCCGTCGCGCTCCACGCGACGCTGGAGGAGTACCGCCGCGACCCGGAGTTCGCCCGGAGGGAGCGGGGGCGCGCGCTCTCCCTCTACCGGCCGTTCGACTACCGGGGCGAGCAGTGGGCGATGAGCATCGACCTCTCGCTCTGCACTGGGTGCAGCGCCTGCGTGGTGGCGTGCCAGGCGGAGAACAACGTGCCGGTGGTGGGAAAGGAGGAGGTGCGGAGGGGTCGCGAGATGCACTGGCTGCGCATCGACCGCTACTTCTCCGACGACGCGGAGGACCCGGGCGTGGTCATGCAGCCGATGCTCTGCCAGCACTGCGAGAAGGCGCCCTGCGAGTACGTCTGCCCGGTGAACGCGACCACGCACTCGCCGGACGGGCTCAACGAGATGACGTACAACCGGTGCGTGGGGACGCGCTTCTGCTCCAACAACTGTCCCTACAAGGTGCGCCGCTTCAACTGGTTCGCGTACAACGCGGAGAAGCCGGAGACGGAGCGGATGCTGATGAACCCCGACGTCACGGTGCGGGCTCGGGGGGTGATGGAGAAGTGCACCTACTGCGTGCAGCGGATCCGCCGCCACCAGATCGACGAGCAGACGGGCCGTGCCGATCCCGTCGCGCACCCGCTCCAGACCGCCTGCCAGCAGACCTGTCCCACCCGGGCCATCGTCTTCGGCTCGCTGGGCGACTCCGCCTCCGAGGTGGCGAGGATGCGCCGCGAGCCCCGCGCCTACGCCGCGCTCCACGAGCTGGGGACCGAGCCCCGCACCCGCTACCTGGCGAAGATCACGAACCCCGTCCCGACCTCCACCTCCGCCCCGGAGACCGGGGAATGAGCGAGGCATCCGCCGCCCGCGCCCTCCCGGACGCGGCCCCTCCGGTCCTCCGCGGGGCGTCCGACGACCGGGCCCTCACCGACCAGCTCCTGCGGCCGGTCTTCGAGGGCGCCCCGGGGTGGCGGGTCCTCCTCGCCCTCTCCGGGGCCGGGGTGCTTCTCCTCCTGGTCGCGACGACCTACACCGTGGCGGTGGGGATCGGCGCCTGGGGGAACAACATCCCCGCGGCCTGGGCGTTCGGCATCATCAACTTCGTCTGGTGGATCGGGATCGGGCACGCGGGGACCTTCATCTCCGCCTTCCTCCTCCTCCTCCAGCAGAGGTGGCGCGCCTCGGTGAACCGGGTGGCGGAGGCGATGACGCTCTTCGCGGTGATCAACGCGGGGCTCTTCCCCCTGCTCCACCTGGGCCGCCCGTGGTTCTTCTACTGGCTGGCGCCCTACCCGGCCACCATGCAGGTGTGGCCGCAGTTCCGCAGCGCACTCCCCTGGGACATGGTGGCGGTGCTCACCTACTTCACCGTCTCGCTCCTCTTCTGGTACGTCGGGCTGCTCCCGGACCTGGCCGCCGCGCGCGACCGGGCGCCGACCCCGCGGAAGCGCCGCGCCTACGGCGTCTTCGCGCTGGGCTGGAAGGGCTCGGGGCGGGACTGGAGCCACTACCGCGTCGCGTACGGGCTCCTGGCGGGGCTCGCCACCCCGCTGGTGATCTCGGTGCACAGCATCGTCAGCATGGACTTCGCGATCGCGCAGCTCCCGGGGTGGCACTCCACGATCTTCCCTCCCTACTTCGTGGCCGGGGCCATCTACTCAGGCTTCGCCATGGTGCTCCTGCTGGTGATCCCGCTCCGCGCGTGGTTCCGGCTCCACGACGTGATCACCGAGCGGCACCTGGACGCGATGGCGAAGGTCCTCCTCGTCACCGGCTGGATCATGCTGTACAGCTACGTGGTGGAGGCCTTCCTCGCCTGGTACGGAGGGAACGCCTTCGAGCGCTACACGCTCCTGGTCGGGCTCCCCCTCGGCCCGTACGCGGTGCTCTACTGGGCGATGATCGCCTGCAACTGCCTCACGCCGCAGCTTTTCTGGTTCCGGCGCATGCGCCGCAGCATCCCCGCCCTCCTCCTGGGCTCGCTGCTGATCGTCACGGGGATGTGGCTGGAGCGCTTCGTCATCATCGTGGGCTCGCTCAGCCGGGACTTCCTCCCCTCCAGCTGGCACGTCTACGCGCCGACCTGGGTGGACCTCTCCATCCTGGCGGGGACGCTCGGCCTCTTCGCCTTCCTCTTCCTCCTCTTCATCCGCTTCGTCCCCTTCGTCCCGGTGAGCGAGGTGAAGGAGCTGCGCCACGAGCTGGCGCGGGAGGGGAGCCGATGACCGCCGGGACGCCCCGGGCGGGGGTGCTCGCGGAGTTCGGCACCCCGGAGGAGATGCTCGCCGCGCTGGACGGGCTGCGCGGCGCAGGCTTCTCCCGGCTGGACACTTTCACCCCGTACCCGGTGGAGGGCGTGGAGGAGCGGCTGGGGCTCCGCCGCTCCTCCATCCCGCGCTGGGCCTTCGCGGCGGGCCTCGCGGGCGCGGCGCTGGCCTTCCTGGTCCAGTGGTGGACGAACGCGGTGGACTACCCGATCAACGTGGGCGGGCGCCCCCTGTTCTCGGGCCCCGCCTGGATTCCGATCACCTTCGAGACCACGGTCCTCTGCGCCGCGCTCGCCACCTGCTTCGCGCTCGGCCTGAAGACCCGCCTCACCGCGCTCTGGCACCCGGTGTTCGAGGTGCCGGGCTTCGAGAGCGCGCAGGTGGACCGCTTCTGGGTCATCGTCGGCACGGAGGACGTCGGCCGCCGCCGGGACGCCGCCGTCGCGGAGCTGCGCCGCCTGGGAGCGCGCCGCGTGGTCGCCGTGGAGGAGGAGGACGAAGCGTGACAACGGATCCGGGAACGTCGGGAGCCCACCGGGAGGTGGGGGGAGGCTCCGCAGGAGAGCGTAGGTGTGAGCCCTCTCCGTACTCCCGGCTCACACCGCAGGCCGGGCGAGTGCTCTGCGAGTCCCTTCGGGTTCGCACCGACGGAGGAGCCTCCCCCCGCCGCCCTCCGCGCGATCATGCCGGATCCGGTGCGGCGCGTCGCGCCATGCTCGCCCTCGTCCTCTGCGCCGCGGCCTGCGGCGCGGGGCCGGACGAGGGCGGCTTCGACTTCGAGCGGATGCGCCGCCAGCCGAAGTACCTGTCGTACGGCGAGAGCCGCTTCTTCCCCGACGGCCGCGCGATGCGGGTGCCGCCCGCCGGGACGGTCGCCTACGGCGGCCCCGTCGGCCCGCCTGCGCTCGCCACCGGCCTGGAGGCCGGGGTGCCCATAGCGCGCATCCCCCTCGCCGTCACCCCGGAGCTGCTGGAGAGGGGAGGGAGCGCTTCGGGATCTACTGCGCGGCCTGCCACGGCCTGCTGGGGGACGGGAGGAGCGCCGTCGCGCGCAACATGATGCTGCGGAAGCCTCCCTCCCTCCACCTCGCGCGGATCCGGGCGCTCCCGGACGGGCGCATCTTCCAGGTGGCGACGGAGGGGTACGGGGTGATGCCCTCGTACGCGGGGGATCTCTCCGTGGCGGAACGATGGGCCGTGGTGGCGTACGTCCGGGCGCTCCAGCTCAGCCAGAACGTCCCGGCGGGCTCCCTGCCGCCGGCGGCGCGCGCGGAGCTGTCGCGCACGCCCGGTACGCCGCCCGCCGCGCCGGGCGCGGAGAGGTAAAGCGATGGCCGAGCGGCGCCCGGTCCCGGCGCGGGGAGGACGCCTCCCCCTGGCCTCCGCGGCGGTGGGGGGGGCGGGGCTCCTCCTCTGCCTCCTGGGCGCCTGGCTGGATCCCCGGCAGGCCGCCTTCTCCTACCTCGCCGCGTTCGCCTGCTGGCTGGCGGTGGCGCTCGGGGCGCTGGTCATGGTGATGATCGCGCACTCCACGGGCGCGTCCTGGTTCCTCCCCGTGCGGAGGCTGGCGGAGTGCGTCGCGGCCACCCTGCCGCTCTTCGCGCTCCTCTTCGTGCCGCTCCTCCTCGCTGCCGGCGAGCTGTACCCGTGGGCGCGCCCCCTTCACACCCTGGGCGAGCCGGTCCGGGAGGCGGTGCTGGCGAAGCGCGGGTACTTCGACCTCCCCTTCTTCGCGGGGCGGGCGGCCCTGTACTTCGCCGTCTGGATCGCGGTCGCGCTCCTCCTGCTCGCCTGGTCGGTCCGGAGCGACGCGCGCCCCGACCCGGGTCTCGTCCGCCGGCAGAGGGTGCTGGCGGCGGTGGGGCTCCCCCCGGTCGGGTTCGCGCTCACCTTCGCCGCCTTCGACTGGCTGATGTCGCTCGCCCCGGAGTGGACCTCCACCCTCTTCGGGATCTACTACTTCGCGGGAGGAATGACGTCGGCGCTGGGGCTCCTGGCGGCGCTCACCTTCGCGCTCGGACGCGGCGGCGCCCTGCCTGCGGAGCTGGCGCCCGCGCACTTCCACGCCCTGGGGAAGCTCCTCCTCACCTTCGTCATCTTCTGGGGGTACGTCGCCTACGCGCAGTTCTTCATCATCTGGATCGCCGACATCCCCGAGGAGGCGGGGTGGTACCTCCCCCGCGTCTCCGGCGGGTGGAGGTGGGTCGCGGTGGCGCTCTTCGCGGGGCAGTTCGCGCTCCCCTTCTTCGCCCTCCTCTCCTGGCGGCTGAAGCGCACCCCCGTCGCGCTGGCGGCGGTGGGCGGGTGGCTGGTGCTGGCGCACTGCCTGGACCTCTACTGGCTGGTCCTCCCCGCCCTCCACCCGGTGAGACCCGTCGTCCACTGGCTGGACCTCGCCGCCTTCCTGGGGGTGGGCGGCGCCGCGCTGGCCTTCGGGAGCTGGCGCTTCGGCGCCCACGCCCCCGCGCCGACGGGCGACCCGGACTGGCCGGCGGCGCTGGAGTTCACCACCCGATGAGCGCCGAGCACGGGTTCCCGGTGCGCCAGGAGGAGGACCGCGTGCGTACCCGGCGCGTGTCGGAGGCGCTCGTCGCGGTCCTCGTGGTCTCGCTGGCGCTGAGCGCGTGGGCCGGGTGGATCCTCCGGGCGAGGGAGCGGGCGCCGGTCCCGCCGCGCGTCGTCGCCGCCGAGGTCGGCGGGGTGATGCAGACGTTGATCGGCACGGACACCGCCGCCTACGCGCTGGCGGACCGCGACCGGGAGGTGCTGGAGAGCTACGGCTGGGTGGACCGGGAGGCGGGGATCGCCCGCATCCCCATCGAGCAGGCGATGCGGCTCGTGGTGGAGGCGTACCGGTGAGCGGGGCGGCGAGGAAGGCCGTGGCGCTGGCGGGGCTCGCGCTCGTCGCGGCGGGGGCGGTCGGGGCCGCGGCCTTCCTCCGGGATGGAGGGGACGGAACCCGCGCGCCCCTCGCCGCCGCGGGGGTGGAGGAGCGGCCGGGCGCGCTCCTCCCTCTGGACCTGGCCTTCACCCGCGAGGACGGCTCGGCGGTGAGGCTCGGTGAGGCGTTCCGGGACGGGAGGCCGGTGGTGCTGACCCTCGCCTACTACGGCTGCGACATGCTCTGCCCGATGGTGCTGCGCGACGCCCGGGAGCTGGCGCGGGGTTCGGCGCTGCGGCCCGGGACGGACTACCGCCTCCTCACCGTGAGCATCGACCCGCGCGACGGCCCGGCCGACGCCGCCCGCGCGCGGCGGGCGCTCCTCGCCCCGGACGCGGCCGGGGGGTGGGAGTTCTGGACGGGAGGGGCCGCGGAGGTCTCCGCCCTCGCGGAGCGCGTCGGCTTCCGCTACGGCTACGACCCGCGCGGCGACCGGTTCGCGCACGCGGCGCTCCTCACCGTGCTCACCCCCGGGGGAAGGGTCTCCGGCTACCTCTACGGGGTGGGCGTGCCCCCCGAACGGTTCGAGGCGGCGCTCGCGGCGGCGGCCGGGGGGGAAGCCGGCTCCTCGTTCGAGCGCGTGCTGATGCGCTGCTTCCACTACGTCCCGGCCCTCCGGGCGCACGCGAGCCTCCTGGCCGGCTTCTTCCGGGGCGGCGGCGCCCTCGTCCTGCTCGCCGCCGCGGCCACGCTCTTCTTCCTGGGCCGGAGGGTGCGGCCCGGGCGGGTGCCGTGATGCTCGCGCTCCGGCAGGCCCCGGAAGGAATCGCGAGGGCGGAGGCCGCGGACTCGACCTCCGCCCTGGCCGGGCTGGGGGAGGTGGGGGACGCGCTCAACCAGGCGCTGCGGCGCATCCTCTTCCTCCCGGAGCAGGCTTCCACCTTCGCGGCCCGGGTGGACCAGCTCCACTACTTCGAGCTGGGGCTGATGTCCGGGATCGCGGCGGTCCTCGGGTGCGCCGGGATCTGGTTCGCCTTCCGCTACCGCCGCCGTGCGGAGGGGGAGCGCACCCCGCGCGTCGTGGCTCCCCTCTGGCTGGAGCTGGGGATCGCGGGCGGGCTGCTGGGCCTCTTCCTCTTCTGGTGGCTGATCGGCTACCGGCAGTACCTCCACGCGAAGGTGGCCCCGGCCGGCGCGCTGGAGGTGTACGTCACCGGGAAGCAGTGGATGTGGGAGTTCGCCTACCCGCGGGGACGCAACTCCCAGGGCGTGCTCTTCGTTCCGGCGGGACGGCCGGTGAAGCTCCTGGTCACCTCGCGCGACGTGATCCACTCCTTCTACGTCCCCGCCTTCCGCATCAAGCAGGACGCGGTCCCGGGGCGCTACACCACCATCTGGTTCCAGGCCCGCACCGCGGGAGCGTACCGGGTCTTCTGCACGGAGCTGTGCGGGGTGGGGCACTCGCGCATGTGGGGGAAGGTGGTCGCCCTCGCACCGGGGGACTTCGAGCGCTGGCTGGCGGGGTGGAACCCCGACGCGGCGGACCTCCGGCGGCTGGGGATCGACCTGGACGGCGTCCTCCCGGGCGACGTGCCGGCGGACGAGGAGGAAGCGGACCTCGCGCGCGAGGGGCAGCGCGTGGCGGCGGTGAGGGGGTGCCTGCGGTGCCACACCGTGGACGGCACCCCGTACATCGGCCCCACCTGGCGCGGCCTCTACGGGAGCGTGGAAACCATGACCACCGGGGAGCGGGTGTTCGTGGACGAGGCCTACATCACCGAGTCGATGATGGACCCGCTCGCGAGGATCGTCGCGGGGTACCCGGCCGACATGCCCAGCTACCAGGGGCTGATCTCCGCGCCCGAGACGGCGGCGATCATCGAGTACATGAAGACCCTGTGGGGGCCCGTCCCTCCCGATTCCGTCGCGCCCCCACCCCCCGGAGGCGTACCGCGATGAGCACCGTCGAAGTCGTGGTCCCGCTCTCCCGCCCGGCCGGCGACAGCTACCTGGAGGTGCCGCGCGGCTTCCGCTCCTGGCTGGTCACCACCGACCACAAGCGGATCGGGGTGATCTTTCTCTTCGCCACGAGCGCCGCGCTCGTGCTCGGCGGGGTGTTCGCGCTCCTCCTGCGCGCGGAACTCCTCACCCCCGGTCGCACCATCGTGGGGCCGCTGGCCTACAACCGCTTCTTCACCCTGCACGGGGTGATCATGGTCTGGCTCTTCATGATCCCCTCCATCCCCAGCGCCTTCGGGAACTTCCTCCTCCCCATCATGCTGGGGGCGAAGGACGTGGCCTTCCCGCGGCTCAACCGGGCGAGCGTCTACGTGTACGCGGCGGGGGCGGTGATCGTCCTCTCCGGCCTCGTGCTGGGTGGGGCGGACACCGGGTGGACGTTCTACCCGCCGTACAGCGGACGCACTCCCACCTCCGTGGCCCCCATCGCACTGGGGGTGTTCGTGCTGGGGATCTCCACCATCATGACCGCCATCAACTTCATCGTCACCACCCACACCCTCCGCGCCGAGGGGATGGGGTGGATGCGCATGCCTCTCTTCGTCTGGACCATCTACGCCACCTCCATCATCCAGCTCCTCGCCACCCCGGTGCTGGGGATGGCCCTCCTGCTGGTGGCGCTCGACCACGCCTTCCGGCTGGGGGTCTTCGACCCCACGGTGGGCGGCGACCCGATCCTCTACCAGCACCTCTTCTGGTTCTACTCCCACCCGGCCGTCTACATCATGATCCTCCCGGCCATGGGGGTGGTCAGCGAGGTGGTGTGCACCTTTGCCCGCAAGAACCCGTTCTCGTACACGGCCATCGTGGTCGCCACGCTCGGGATCGCCTTCGTGGGCTTCCTCACCTGGGGGCACCACATGTTCGTGGCGGGGATGTCGGAGCTGGACGTGGGGATCTTCGGGGCGCTCTCCATGTTCGTGGCGATCTTCTCGGCCATCAAGGTATTCACCTGGGTGGGCACCCTCTACCGCGGCTCCATCTCCCTGGACGCGCCGCTCCTCTACCTCTACGAGTTCCTCTTCCTCTTCGGGGTCGGGGGGATGTCGGGGGTGGCGCTCGCCTCCCCCTCGCTGGACGTCCACTGGCACGACACCTACTTCGTGGTGGCGCACTTCCACTTCGTCATGGTGGGCGGGACCATCACCGCCTGGCTGGCGGCGCTCCACTACTGGTTCCCCAAGATGTTCGGGCGCCACTACCCGCAGCGCGTGGCGGCGCTGGGGACGCTGCTGGTGTTCATGGGCTTCCTGGGCACCTTCGTCCCCCAGTTCCTCTTGGGGAACGCGGGGATGCCGCGCCGCTACTACGACTACCCGCCCGAGTACCAGGCCCTGCACGTGCTCTCCACCATGGGCTCCTGGGCGCTCGGCGGGGGGCTCCTGCTCACCGCCGTCTACCTGGTGGCCGCCCTGCGCGGGGGCCGGCGGGCCGGAACGAACCCCTGGGGATCGCGCAGCTTCGAGTGGGACACGCCCTCCCCCCCGCCGCAGCACAACTTCACGGAGCAGCCGGTGATCGCCCGCGGACCGTACGACTACGCCCGGGAGGAGGGGTGAGGCGATGACGGAGACGGAGACGCACCTGCAGGCCCACTTCGCCGACCTGGCGAAGCAGACGCACGCGGCGCGCTTCGGGATGTGGACGTTCCTGGGGAGCGAGGTCCTCTTCTTCGGCTCCCTCTTCGCGCTCTACGCGAGCTACCGGGCGGAGTATGGAGACGCCTTCTCCCGGGCGGTGAGGCACACGGACCTACTCCTGGGCTCGGCGAACACCGCAATCCTCATCACGGCGAGCTTCCTGGTGGCGCTGGCCGTCGGGGAGCTGCGCGCGGGGAGCGACCGGCGCGCGGCGGCGCTCCTCCTGGCGGGCGCGGCGCTGGGGGTGGCCTTCATGGCGCTGAAGGGGATCGAGTACGCGCACCACTTCCGCGACGGCATCTACCCCGGCGTCCACTACCGCTACGCGGCCCTCCCCGAGGAAGGGGCGAAAATCTTCTTCACCCTCTACTACCTGATGACGGGGCTTCACGCGCTCCACGTCGTGGGCGGGATCGTGCTGCTCCTCGCGCTGGCCTGGATGGCTCGCCGCGGGCGCTTCACCGCCCGCTGGCACACTCCCGCCGAGCTGGGCGGCCTCTACTGGCACCTGGTGGACGTGGTCTGGATCTTCCTCTGGCCCGCCTTCTACCTCCTCCACTGAGGCGGAGATGACCCGCGAAGCGCGCCGCGTCTGGATCACCTGGATCGTGCTCCTCCTCCTGGCGGGGCTCACCTTCGCGCTCTCCTTCATCCCGTCCGATCCCTTCGCCACCCCCGTGGCGCTCGGCATCGCCATGGTCAAGGCCGTGCTGGTGGTGGCGGTCTTCATGGAGTTCCTGGACGCGCGCGCCACGCCGCGCCTCGCCTTCGTCGTTTCCCTCCTCCTCGCCGCCATCCTGACGACGCTCGCCACCGTGGACGTCCTCACCCGCCGGGTTCCCGCCCTTCCGCCGGGGTGAGTCCGGTGGGTCGGCGGGGGAAGGCTCCTACGGAGGTGCGAACTCGCCCGGCCTGCGTCACGAGCCGCGATTACGGTGAGGGCTCACACATACGCCCTCCTGCGGAGCCTCCCCCACCTCCCGGTGCGCTCTCCGACTTCGCCGGGTTGATATGTGCTCGTCACCTGTCAGCCGAGCCGGGCGACGAAGGCTTCGTCGGGGTCCAGCTCGATCGCTCTGGCGACGGTGGACCCCACTCGGCGTGAGTGTGTCCCGAACACCACCGTCCCCCGGAGGTCCCGCCTCGCCGGGGCGAGCCGGCAGGGCTCGTGGCTCAGGTTGGCGGCGACCAGGAGCCGGGAATCCCCCGCGCTGCGGAGGTACGCGAGGGCGCTCCCGGCCACGCCGATGGGATCGTAGTCGCCCACGGTGAGGGCCTCCTCCGAGCGCCGCAGCGCGATCAGGTCGCGGTAGAACAAGAGAAGGGACCGGGGATCGGCGCGCTCCCGCTCCACGTTCCGCTCCTCCGCGCTCCCGGGGACCGGGAGCCAGGGCTCTCCCGAGGTGAAGCCCGCGCCCCGTCCCCCGGACCACTGCATGGGCGTGCGCGCCGGGTCGCGCCCGAGCCCCCGCCCCGGGACGTTCTTCTCCCGTCCGTCCCGGACGCGGTCCGGGGGGACGAGCACGTCCTCCATCCCGATCTCGTCGCCGTAGTACAGGGTGGGCGTGCCGCGCAGGGTGAGGAGCAGGGCCGCGGCGACGCGCGCCTGCGCCGGGCCGAGCCGGCTCGCGACGCGCGGCTTGTCGTGGTTGCCCAGGACCCAGTCGGGCCAGGCCCCCTCCGGGAGGGAGCCCTCGTACACGCTGATCGAACGGAAGATCTCCTCCGCCTTCCAGGGCCGGACGATCAGCTGGAAGTTGTAGGGGAGGTTCGCGCCGGAGCCGTGGTGCCCGTAGTACGTGACCAGTTCGTGGATCGGGAGGTAGATCTCGCCGAGCAGCACGCGCTCCCGGTACTCGTCCACGACCTCCCGCATCTCCCTCACCACCTCGTGGACCTCCGGCTGGTTGGCCGAGAACGCGGGCACGAGCACCCGGTTCGGGGGGTCGTCCGGACGGTACCGGGGGTTGGGCGGGTTGTCGCGGAAGCGCGCGTCCTTGATCAGGTGCCACATCACGTCCACTCGGAACCCGTCCGCCCCGCGGTCCAGCCAGAACCTCATCACGTCGAAGAACGCCCGCCGCACCTCGGGGTTCCGCCAGTTGAGGTCCGGCTGCTCCTTCAGGAAGGCGTGGTAGTAGTACTGTCCCGTGGCCTCGTCGAACTCCCACGCGCTCCCGCCGAACTCGGAGAGCCAGTTGTTCGGCGGCCCGCCCCCGGGGCCGGGATCCCGCCACAGGTACCAGTCGCGCCGGCCGCTGCTCCGGGACGCCCGCGACTCCCGGAACCAGGGGTGGAGGTGGGAGGTGTGGTTGGGCACGAGGTCGAGGATCACCCGGAGCCCGCGCCGGTGCGCGCTCTCGATCAGCCGGTCGAAGTCGGCCAGGGTGCCGAACCGCTCGTCCACGGCGCGATAGTCCGCGATGTCGTACCCCCCGTCCTCCATGGGAGAGGGGTAGAACGGGCAGATCCACAGGGAATCGACCCCGAGCCAGGCGAGGTAGTCCAGCCGGTCCCGGATCCCGGCGAGGTCGCCGTTCCCGTCGCCGTCGCTGTCCATGAAGGAGCGGGGGTAGACCTCGTAGACGATCCCGCTCTTCCACCAGGGGAGGCATCCGCTCATGGGCGGGTGGAACCGCAATTCGGGCGCCGGGAGAACCGCCCTCGCGCCCGCCGCTCCGGCCGGAAGTTTGCAGGCCTCCTCCCCCCCCCGCGGCCCGCGCGCGGCCGGCCATCCTCTCCTCCGAAGGGCCGGAGCCACGAACGGAAGTCCCGCTCCGGCACGCCCGCCCCGGACCGCGGCGGCGAGCCGGCGCACCGACCCAGACCACCGCCTTCCCCTGCGCCCCCGGGAGCAGGAAAGGAGGACCCATGCCGGAGACCGTCAGCGATTTCCTGGTGCAGCGTCTCCACGATTGGGGAGTGCGCCGCGTCTACGGCTACCCCGGCGACGGGATCAACGGGGTGATGGGCGCGCTCAACCGGGCGCGGGGGAAGATCACCCTGGTTCAGGTGCGGCACGAAGAGATGGCGGCGTTCATGGCGTGCGCGCACGCCAAGTTCACGGGGGAGGTGGGCGTGTGCATGGCCACCTCCGGGCCGGGCGCGATCCACCTCCTGAACGGACTCTACGACGCGCGCATGGACCACCAGCCGGTGGTGGCCGTGGTGGGTCAGCAGGCCACCATCGGGCTGGGCGGCGCCTTCCAGCAGGAGGTGGACCTCACCACCCTCTACAAGGACGTCGCCTGCGCCTTCGTGCAGCAGGCGTCCACACCGGCGCAGGTCCGCCACCTGGTGGACCGCGCGCTCCGCATCGCCATCGCGGAGCGCACGGTGACCGCCGTCATCCTCCCCAACGACGTGCAGGAGATGGAGGCGGCCGAGCCGCCGCGGGTACACGGCTCCACCTTCACCGGGATCGGCTACCTGGCCCCGCGCATCGTCCCGGAGGCGGCGGACCTGCAGCGGGCGGCCGCCGTCCTGAACGCGGGGGAGCGGGTCGCCATGCTGGTGGGCGCGGGAGCGCTCGGTGCCTCGGAGGAGGTCCGGGAGGTGGCGGAGGTCCTCGGGGCGGGGGTGGCGAAGGCGCTGCTGGGGAAGGCCGTGCTCCCCGACGACCTCCCCTACGTCACCGGCGCCATCGGGCTGCTGGGCACCCGGCCGAGCTGGGACATGATGATGGAGTGCGACACCCTGCTGATGGTGGGGAGTTCCTTCCCGTACTCGGAGTTCCTCCCGAAGGAGGGGCAGGCGCGCGGCGTCCAGGTAGACATATCCCCCCGCCGGCTCAGCCTCCGCTACCCCATGGAGGTCCCCCTCTGCGGCGACTCGCGCGAGACGCTCCGCGCGCTCCTCCCGCTCCTGGAGCGCAGGGAGGACCGCGCCTGGCGGGCGAAGCTCGAACGGTCCATCCGGGAGTGGTGGGGACTCCTGGAGGAGCGCGCGAAGAGCAGGGCCGACCCCATCAACCCGCAGTACGTCTTCTGGGAACTCTCTCCGCGCCTGCCGGACCGGGCCATCCTCACCTGCGACTCCGGCTCGGCGGCGGACTGGTACGCGCGCGACATCTGCATCCGGGAGGGGATGCTGGCCTCCCTCTCCGGGAACCTCGCCACCATGGGGCCGGGGGTGCCGTACGCCATCGCGGCGAAGTTCGCGCACCCCGGCCGCCCGGTGATCGCCATGGTGGGCGACGGGGCGATGCAGATGAACGGGATCAACGAGCTGATCACCATCTCCAAGTACTGGAAGGAGTGGAGCGACCCGCGCCTGGTGATCCTGGTGCTGCGCAACTGCGACCTCAACCAGGTGACGTGGGAGCAGCGGGTGTTCTCGGGCGATCCCAAGTTCTCCGCCTCGCAGGACCTGCCGCCCTTCCCCTACGCGCAGTACGCCCGCTCCCTGGGGCTGGAGGGGGTGGTGATGGCGCGCCCGGAGGACGTCCCCACGGGATGGGACCAGGCGCTTTCCGGGAACCGCCCCGTGGTGGTGGAGGCGCACACCGACCCCGACGTGCCCCCGCTCCCTCCCCACATCACCGTGAAGCAGGCGAAGGAGTTCCTCTCCTCCATGGTCCGCGGCGACCCGGACCGGCTCGGGGTGGCCCGGCAGGCGGCCCGGCAGATGGCGGACGGCGTCCTCCGCCGGTAGGCCCGGATGCGCGCGCGGGTGGCGCGGCCGGGGGAATCGCCCCGGAGCGGCGGATCCCCGCCTTCGCGCGCGAGACGTTCACGGCCTGGTTCCGCCGCCGCCCACCCCGCAACCCGGGCGGGAAACCCGTCCTCCTCTGGCCGGACACCTTCAACGACCACTTCCACCCCCGGGTCGGGAAGGCGGCGGTCGAGGTGCTGGAGGCCGCCGGCTACCGGGTGGAGATCCCGCCCCGCTCCCTCTGCTGCGGACGCCCGCTCTACGACTTCGGGATGCTCGACCTGGCCGTCCGGCAGCTCCGGCAGATCCTGGAAACGCTCCGCCCGTGGATCCGGGAAGGGATCCCGGTCGTGGGGCTGGAGCCGAGCTGCGTGACCGTCTTCCGCGACGAGATGCCCTGCCGGGAGCAGATCGAGCAGGCCACGGGGCGCCGCGCCCTCCACCTCGCGGAGGTGATGCGGATGGCGCTGCGGGCGGAGGCCGGCGCGGAGCCGGAGGAGCGGAGCGAGGCCGCGCCCGCCCCCCGGCCGCTCCTGGCCGCCGCCGTAGCCGGAGGGGCTCTCCTCCTGGCCGGGTGGGCCGCCCGGGAAGCGCTCGGGCAGCGGTCCGGCGCCCGCGACGGAGAGGTGGACGGGTGGCAAGGCGACGAACTCGTGCGTCGCTTCCGCCTCCGGGAGCGCGGCCACGGACCGGCCCTGGCGCAGTGGACCTGAGAGCGGCCCCGAACGCGAAAGGAGGCACATGGGCTTCGACCAGTACCACGAGCCGCCGGACGAGCTTCCGGACGAGGTTCGCACCTTCGCCCGCATGGTGCTCTCGCTGATCGAGGAGGCCGAGGCGATCGACTGGTACGAGCAGCGGATGGCCGTGGAGAAGGACAGGGAGGCGCGGGCGATCATGCGCAACGCCCAGGAGGAGGAGTTCAAGCACTTCGGGATGGACCTGGAGTTCCTCCTTCGCCGCAAGCCCAAGTGGCGCGAGATCCTGAAGGGGATCCTTTTCACCGAGGGCGACATCGTGAAGCACGGGGAGAGCGCGGAGGAGGCGGCGAAATGAGGACGGTGAGCGCCGGATCCGCTACGTGCAGACCGTCTTCCCGGCAGGAGGTGCCGAATGGGCGAGGTGAGCAGTCCGCGGGTGGCCGTCGTCACCGGGGCGTCGGCGGGGGTGGGGCGGGCCACGGTGCGTTCCCTCGCGAAGCGCGGCGCCCGCATCGGCCTGATCGCGCGCGGGAGCGACGGGCTGGAGGGGGCCCGCAGGGACGTGGAGGCGCTGGGCGGGAAGGCCCTGGTCCTCCCGCTCGACGTGGCCGACGCGGACGCGGTCGAGGCCGCGGCCTCCCGTGTGGAGGAGGAGCTGGGGCCGATCGACGTGTGGGTCAACGACGCGATGGTCTCCGTCTTCTCCCCCGTGAAGGAGATGACGGCCCCGGAGTACCGGCGGGTGATGGAGGTGACCTTCCTGGGATACGTGCACGGGACGCTCTCCGCGCTGAGGCGGATGCTCCCGCGGGACCGCGGGGTAGTCGTGCAGGTGGGCTCCGCGCTCGCGTACCGGGGGATCCCCCTCCAGTCGGCCTACTGCGCCGCGAAGCACGCCATCCAGGGCTTCTGCGACTCGCTCCGCTGCGAACTCCTTCACGACCGGAGCGGCGTCCGGGTGACGATGGTGCAGATGCCGGCGCTCAACACGCCGCAGTTCCGGTGGGTGAAGAGCCGGCTCGCACACGAGGCGCAGCCCGTCCCTCCCATCTACCAGCCCGAGGTGGCGGCGGACGCCATCCTCCACGCGATCGACCACGACCGGCGCGAGGTGTGGGTGGGGTGGCCCACGGTGAAGGCGCTCGTCGGGAACCGGGTCGCTCCCGGGTACCTGGACCACTACCTGGCGGAGCACGGGTACGCGTCCCAGCAGACCTCCGAGCCCCGCGACCCCGACCGGCCGTACAACCTGTGGGAGCCCGTCCCCGGCGACCACGGCGCCCACGGCGTGTTCGACGCCCGCTCCCGGAGCCACAGCGTCCAGCTCCGGGCCGCCGAGCACCGGGGGCTCCTGGCCGCCGCGGGGGCGGTCACGGGTGGGCTGCTCCTCGCGGCGCTCGCGACGGGACGACGGGGTGCGCGCGTCAGGAGGTAGGCGTACCGGAGCGGCGCGCCGGTGCCGGCCCGCCGCTCCGGGATTCTCCCCCTCTACCGCTCCACCGGCAGCTCGGTACGCCGGCTCCATTCCACGAAGGAGGCGTCGTACATCTTCGCCTCGTAGCCGAGGTAGCGCGCGACGAAGTAGGCGAAGCTCGCCTGCATCCCCGTCCGGCAGTACGTGACCACGGTGTCGCCCGGCTCCACGCCCGCCGCCCTGAACATCGCGCGGAGCGACTCCGGATCCTTCAGCACCGGGTTCTCCGTGGAGTGGAGCGTCTCCTCCCAGAACAGGTTCCCCGCCCCGGGGATGCGGCCCGGCCGGGGCACGCCCCCCGCTTCGACGCCCCTGAACTGCGCCTCGGGCCGGGCGTCCAGGAGCGCGACGGTGGGATCGTCCAGGTGGCGCCGGACCCACTCCGCGTCCACCACGCGCTCCGGCTGCGGACGCGAGGTGAAGGTGCCGGGCGCGACGCGCGGGGCTTCCACCGAGACCGGCCGGCCTTCCGACCTCCACCGTTCCATCCCTCCGTCCAGGAGCGCGGTCCGGTCCCCGTGGCCCAGATAGTCGAGGGTGAAGAACGCCCGCGCGGCGGCCAGGGGCGGCCCGTAGACGACCACGCGCGCGCGGTCGGAGACGCCCACCGACGCGAAGACCGAGTCGAGCTGGGCGACGGGCGGCAGCTCGTTGGGGATCCCTTCGCGCTCCGTCACGAGGGCGCCCACCGGGAGGAACCGCGCGCCGGGGACGTGCCCCCGGTCGTAGGCGGCCCGGTCGGACCCGACGTGGAGCACCACCACGCCCGGATCGTCCAGCCGCTCGGCCAGCCACCCGGAGGCGACCAGCAGCTCCGGCCGGAGACGGGGAGCGGCGGCGGCCGGACCCGATGCAGGCCCGGCCTCCCCGGCGGCGGGCGCGCACGAGGCGAGCAGGAGGAGCCCCGCGCACGCCCGGAGGATACGCTTCGCGCCGAAGTCGCGCCTCCCCGTGCGCTTTCCCGCCCCGGACCGCTCCGGGTCGGTCGCTGCGCCGATGCCGCGGCGCATCACCTGCTCGATCATCTCTCCACCTGTCGCGCGGCGGGGTGTCCCCGCGTCCCGTCGGCGTACGGGCGCGAGACCACCCGCGTGAGTCGAGGTCTCTCTCGGCGTACACGGTATTCCGCCTCGACGGCAGGCGCAACGAGGGAAGCCCGGGCCGCCTGCTCCCCGATCGTGCGAAGAAGCCGGTCGCGCGGAGGCGCGGCCTTGCCGCGCTCCGCCGCGCGGGGGTATCATCCAGGCATGAATGAGCCGTCACTCACCGGCCAGCGCGAGGCGCGCCGCAGGGAGATCCTGGAGTCCGCGGTGCGGGAATTTGCGGACCGCGGGTTCTTCGCGGCGCGTATCAGCGACATCGCGGCGGGAGCGGGCGTCGCGGAGGGGACGATCTACCTCTACTTCGGCGGCAAGGACGACCTCCTCCTCACGGCCTTCCGCGAGCGGGTGAACGAGTTCTGCGAATCCGTGCGCGACGTGCTCCGCGCCGAGGCGCCCTTTCCCGAGCGGCTCGCCTCCTTCATCCGCATGCAGTTCGAGAGCATCGAGGCGCAGCCCGCCCTCGCCACCGTCCTGCTCCTGGAGTCCCGCCAGTCGAGCAAGTTCTACGGCGGCGCGGTGCGGGACGTGCTGCGCTCGTACGCCGCGGCCATCGACGACCTGCTGGAGAGCGGCCGCGTGCAGGGCGCCATCCGCGAGGACGTGAACATCCCGCTCGCCCGGCGCATGCTGATCGGAGCGATCGAAGAGATCGAGCTGGAGTGGCTTCTGGGCGACCACTCCCGCCCGCTGGTCCCCACCGCCCCCCGGGTGGCCGAACTCTTCTACCACGGCCTCGCCCGCGGCTGAGCCGCTCCCGCATGGAAACCGAGCACGCCGGAGGCGACGGGCTCCGGCTGGAGCTGGAGGAGGACGGGATCGCCGCCCTGGTCTTCGGGCGCCCGGCCGCCTCCCTTTCGAGCGCCACGCTGGAGGTGCTGGACCTCCTCCTCGCCGAGGTGGAGCAGCTCGCCGCGGACGGGCGCGTCCGCGCGCTCGTCGTCCGCGGCGCCAGGCCGGAGGTGTTCCTCGACGGGATGGACCTCGCGGAGCTGGGCCGTGTGACGGACGCCACGGAGGGGAGCGCCCTGGCCCGGCGAGGCCAGGCCGTCCTCCGCCGGCTCGAACGGCTCCCCGTCCCCACCTTCGCCGCGGTCGAGGGCGCCTGCGTGGGAGCCGGCGCGGAGCTGGCGCTCGCCTGCGCGTACCGCCTCGCCTCCCTCGCCGACGCGACGCGGTTCGCGCTCCCGGAGGTGCAGCTCGGCCTGATCCCCGCCCTGGGCGGGACGGTGCGCCTCCCCCGCCTGATCGGCGTCCGGGAAGCGCTCGGCCTGATCCTCACCGGGAGGTCCGTCGGCGCGCGGGAGGCGGAGCGCCTGGGGCTGGTGGACGCCGCCCTCCCCGCGGAGGACTTCGCCGCGGAAACCCGGCGCTTCGTGGTGGAGCGGCTCCGGCGCGGCCGGCTCCGGACCGGCGCGCGGCGCGGCGTCGCGCGCCGGCTGGTGGAGGACACGGCACCGGGTCGCCGCCTGGTCTTCGCGCGCCTGCGGCGGGAGCTGGCGCGGGCGGAGGGAGGGCGTCCGGCGGCCCGGCGGGCGCTGGAGGCCGTCGCCGACGGGGTCGGGCTCCCTCTCGACCGGGCGTTCGAGAAGGAGGCGGAAGCCCTGGGCGAGCTGCTGGTGGGCCCCGAGGCCCGGGGGCTCCTCCATGCCTCCCGGCTCCGCCGGGCGTCCGGGGCCCGGAACGCCTCCGCCGCCACGGGCGCGCCGGAGTTCGGGAAGACGGCGGTGCTCGGTGCGGGACGGACCGGGACGGGGATCACCTACCTGCTGGCGGCGGCCGGGGTGCCGGTGCGCCTGCGCGAGACGCGCCACGATGCGCTGCTGGAGGGGCTGGACCGGCTGCGCGCCCTGTTCCGCGAAGCCGTGCGCCAGGAGCGGCTTCCGCGCACCGACGCGGAGGAGCGCGCGCCACTCGTCGTGGGAACCCTCGGCTTCGGAGGCTTCGGGACGGTGGAGGTCGTCCTGGAGGCGACGCGGGACGAGGAGGCGCGCAAGCGCGCCGTCCTCCGGCAGGTGGAGGAGCACGTGCGGGAAGGGTGCGTCCTCGTCACCACGGCCGCTGCGGCGAGGATCGGCCGGGTGCAGGAAGCCGTCTCCCACCCGGAGCGGGTGGTGGGGATGCACTTCGTCCCCCCGGTGGCCTGGGGCGGCCTGGTGGAGGTCGTGAGGGGCGAGCGGACCTCGGACGCCACGGCGGCGGCGGCCTTCGCGCTGGCCCGGCGCATGGGGAAGGCGCCGATCGGGGTGAAGGACCGGCCGGGCTTCCTGGTGAACCGCCTGCTGGTCCCCTTCCTCAACGAAGCCCTCCGCCTGCTGGAAGAGGGAGCGACCGTGGCGCAGGTCGAAGGGGCCATGACCGGGTTCGGCATGTCCCTGGGCCCGCTCCGCCTGGTGGACGAGCTGGGGGTCTCGCGCGTGGCCCGGCTCTCGCGCTTCCTCGCGGACGGGACGGGAGGCTCCTTCCTGCCCTCCCCCCTGCTCGACACGCTGGCGGAAGCCGCGCCGGGAACGGAGGCCGAGGAGTTCGCGTTCTACCGCTACGAGCGGGGGAAGGCGCCGCGGATCTCGCCCCGGGCCGCGGAGGCGCTGCGGAGTTCGGTCCGGCCGAAGGAGGGAGGGATCCCGGAAGAGGAGGTGCGCTCCCGGCTGGTGCTGCTCCTGGTGAACGAGGCGGCGCGCGCGCTGGAAGAGGGAGTGGTGGGCTCCGCCGCCGAGGTGGACCTGGCGATGCTGCTGGGCGCCGGCTTCCCGGCGTCCCGCGGCGGCCCCCTCTTCTACGCGGACCTCCTGGGAGCCGCCGAGGTGGTCGCGGCGCTGGAAGAGCACGCCCGCAGGTACGGTGAGCGGTTCGCGCCGGCCCCGCTCCTCCGCCGGCTCGCCGGGGAAGGGGGGCGCTTCTTCGACGCCGCGGAGCCCTTCCTTCTGGACATGCCCGCCGACGGCTGATAAGATATGCGTCGGTCCCGCGGCTGGCGGGCGATTCATCGAGCCGAAGCGACACGAAAGAGCGAACCATGGCTGACCTCGACATCCGTCAGGACGCGGGCGCCCCGCCGCAGGACGAGTACTCCAACTGGGAGATCATCCTCTGGATCGTCGGGATCCTGGCGATCCCGGGCGTCCCGATCCTGATGGTGATGTTCTTCACCCCGTTCAGCGGGATGTGACCGGAGGGGGAGGGCGATCCTCCCTTTCCGGACGACGACGCGCCCCCCGGCTTCCCGGCCGGGGGGCGCGTTTCTCTTGCCTGCTCCGGGCCCGGCCGGGCGCGGGCTACGGGTCCACCCGGTTCGTGGAGACGGCCCGCGCCTCGGGACCGGCCCCTCCCCCGGACAGGGACCGGTCCGGACGGGCCGGCTGCGGGGCGGTGCCTTCGTCGGATCGCGCGGGCGCCTCACCGGCCCAGCGGGAGTCGTAACCCTCCGCGAGCCCCCGCCGGTACCCGCGGCGCAGCGGCGCGGAGCCTCCGGCGTCCGAGCCCCACACGCGGCGGCTCAGGAAGACGCGCTCTCCCGGCCCGACCGTGACCGTCCCCAGGTCCAGCGTGTCCACGCCCCCCCCTGCCCCTCCGCGCACCTCCACCCGCACCCTGTGCTCCCCGGGCGCGAGCGTCACCCGCGCCATGGAGATCCGGTCCGGCAGGAGGGACCAGCTCCGGGTGTCCGCCTGTTCGAGCGCGTTCCCCGCGAAGTTCGCGAAGCGGCCCGCGAAGAACCCCGCCACCTCGCCCCCGTCCTTCTCCGCCTTCTTCTCCAGCTCCCGCGCGGCCAGGAACCTGACGACGCCTCGCCCCACCGCGCGGGTGAGCACCATCGGGCGCCGCTCCTCGAACTCCCGGACCACCCCGGCCGACACGTCCTCCACCGCCGCGGTCGCGGAGGCGGAATCACCCGCGAGCACCCGCACGGACGCGGGCCGTCCGGCCTCCAGGCGGTACACCGGCCAGGCGACCTTGACGACGTGCGCCCCCGCGAGCGCCGCGGCCCAGCGGGCCGCGGGGTGCTCGTCGTACGCCGATCCCCATGCCGCCTGCTCGGCCAGGTTCGAGAGGAGCCGGGCGGACACGCGCGCGGCGGCGGAGACGACACCCTCGCCGCCGTCGCTCCCCTCCAGCCCCTCGACGTCCTCCGGGAACAGGGGGACGTGGATGTCCTCCCCGGCACGGTGGGCCACCCACCCGTGCTCCACCAGGACCACCAGCTCCGCCTCCCGTCCCGCCGCACGCGCCGCCGGGATGCCGTAGCGCTTCCGGGCGGAGTCGGCGACCTCGCGGACGCCCAGGTCCAGGGCGGCCCGCAGCAGGTCGGCGCCCAGGGAGGGAGGCGCGGCCGGGCCGTCTCCGGCGCACCCGTCGAAGCCGCGCTCCGCCCGGCGGAACGAGACCAGGGCGTCGTTCCGCTCCCCGGCCGCCTGGTACACCATCCCCGCGAAGTACGGGAGGAACGCCGCGCCGGAGCAGCCGGAGGCCGGGTCTTCCCCGGCGAGCAGGAGGCCCGCCTTGCGGGCCTCCACCACCGCGCCGTCCCGGTCTCCCAGGGCGAGGTAGTTGAGCATGCGGTAGTACGGGACCATGGCCCGCTCGGCGAGCGGGGGGACGTACTCCAACACCCCGTCGTTCACCAGGACCGACCCCACCGCCCGGGTGACGCTCCGGGTGTAGCGGTTCTCCGCCTCGCGCTCCACCCACTCGAACGCTTCGTTGCTGGCGGAGTGTTTCCCCGCCTGGTGCAGCACCAGCCCGAGCTGGAGGCGCCTCACCAGCTCGTCCCGCGGAGCGGTGCGCGCGCCCGCGTCCAGCATCCGGATCGCGGGCTCGTGGTCGCCCGCCATGAGGTAGTGGCGGAGCCAGGCGTCGCCCTCGGCGAGAGTGGCGCTGCGCAGCGGAGACTCCGGGGGTAGGTCCCACGGCGCGGGGCGGACGGGGAACGGGCTCTTCGCCCCGCATCCGCCCAGGAGCGTGGCGAGGGCGATCCCGGCGACCGTCCTCAGGAGCGTGGCGGCCGGGACCGTGGCGGTTCTCATCGTCGGATCGGTGCGATCGAGGCGCCTACCAGCGGACGAGCGGGCGCTGGACGTACTTCTTGATCTTGTGCTGTCCCACCCACGTCTTCTGGTTGGTCTCCAGGTCCACCAGCGTCACGTCCACCTGGTAGAAGACCACGCTCCGGCGTCCCTCCCGGTCCTGGACGGACTCGATGTCCCCCTGGAGCATGTAGTCGGCGCCGCGCTCCCGGCCGAGCCGCGCGCGGGTGTCGGCGGAGGCGAACTCCTGCTGGTCGAAGCGCTCGTCGCGCACCTCCCTCCGGTCCTCGGCGGAGGCGACCACCTGGACCATCCCGCTGCGGAGGTAGGCGCGCTCCAGGTCCTTGACGAAGGTGCCGACCGGGATGTGCTCCATGCTGCGGTTGCGGATCGCGCCGACGATCACTGTGGGCGCGCGCCCCCCGTTCTCCCGCGCGTAGCCGGCGGCCCAGCTCGGTCCGGCGGAAGCGTCGAAGCTCTGGCGGATGATCTCGTCGGCGACGAGGCGGCTGTCCACGTCGTTCCAGCGGCCCGACAGGTCGACGGCCTGCTCGGGGGCGACGCGGGTGACCTGGCGGGCGCATCCGCCGGAAACGAGCAGCAGGGCCGCGAGCGCGGCGGCGGACCCGGAGCGGATGCGGGCAGGGACGTTCATGGCTTCTCCAAGACGGAAACAGGGGGTACCGCGAGGGTGGGTCGTGTGCAGGAACTGAAAAGCATCGGGCGTACCGCGGAGCGCGGTACGCCCGATGCTTTTTCGAGCCAACTACTTGTGACGCCGGGGACGGAATCGCGCCCAACGCGGTCGTCCCCGGGGGAGGACGCCCGGGTGTGTCGGACAGGACAGCGGGGAGCCCCGGCGGCGTACTACAGGCCGTATTCCTTGAGCTTCTGCCACAGGGTGGTGCGCCCCATCCCCAGCGCCGCCGCCGCCTTGGTCCGGTTCCCCGCCGCGTCCTCCAGCGCCTGCCGGATCGCCTCCCGCTCCGCCTCCGGCCCCGCCGGGGCCTGGTAGCGCCGCCCGGTCTCCGCGGGCGTCCGCTCCTCCGCCTCGGGCTTCCGCTCGGCGGCGGCTCCCTCGCGCACCTCCTCGGGGAGGTGGCAGGCGAGGATCCGGTTCCCGTCGCACACGATGCAGGCGTGCTCCACCGCCGCCATCAGCTCGCGGACGTTCCCCGGCCAGTCGTACGCCCGGAGGATCTCCACGGCCTCGTCCGAGAGCCCGGTGATGCGCCGCGTGGGGGTGGTCACACGCTCGTTCCAGCGCGCCACCGCCTCCGTCGCAAGGGCGGGAATGTCCTCGCCGCGGTCCCTCAGCTCGGGGATGCGGACCTGGAACACCTTGAGCCGGAAGTAGAGGTCCGCGCGGAACCTCCCCTCCTCCACCCGGGCCTCCAGGTCCTGGTGCGTGGCGGCGATCACCCTCACGTCCACGGGGACGGCCTTGGCGGTCCCCACCCGCGTCACCTCGCGCTCCTGGAGCACGCGGAGGAGACGGGCCTGCATCCCGGGGCTCACGTCGCCGATCTCGTCGAGGAAGAGGGTTCCCCCGTTGGCCTCCTCGAAGAGCCCCTTCCGGTCGGAGACGGCGCCGGTGAAGGCGCCCCGCGCGTGGCCGAACAGCTCCGACTCAAGCAGCCCCTCCGCCAGCGCGGAGCAGTTCACCGCCACGAAGGGCTTCCCCCGGCGGGGGCTCTCCTCGTGGATGGCCCGGGCCACCAGCTCCTTCCCCGTCCCCGTGGCGCCCCGCACGAGCACGGTGCTCTCGGTGGGCGCCACCCGGGCGATGGAGCGGTGGACCTCCTTCATCCGGCTGCCGGCGGCGATGATCCTCGCCGCCCCCTCTCCGAGCACCGGCTGGCGTCTCGCCAGGATGGTGCGGATCTTGGAGCGCAGCACGGAGTTGTCGCACGGCTTGGTGACGTAGTCGTCGGCCCCCAGCTTGAGCGCCTGCACCGCCGAGTCCACGGTGGCGAAGCCGGTGAGCATCACCACCGGGACGTCGCTTCCGGTGCGCCGCAGCTCCTCCAGCACGGAGAGGCCGGTGCGCCCCTCCATCTTCAGGTCCAGGAGGACCAGGTCGAAGTCCTCGGAGCGCAGGCGGGCCAGCCCCTCGTCTCCCCCGGGAGCGGCCTCCACCCGGTACCCCTCGTCGGAGAGGAGCGCGCCGGTGCCCACGCGGAAGGCGCGGTCGTCGTCGATGATCAGGATGCGCGGCGCGTCTGCCATGCGTTCGTGGTCGTGTGGGTTCACCCCAAGTTATCGGCCGGCGCCCGGGACCGCACCTTCCGCCGGGAGTTCGGAAGCGGCCTCCTCGCGCTCGACGGCGAGCGCCTCGTCCAGCGTCTCGCGGGGGAGCCGCACGGTGAAGCGGCTCCCTGCCCCGGGCCCGCTCTCCACGGAGATGCGTCCCCGGTGGCCCCGAATGATCCCCTCCGAGACGAACAGCCCCAGCCCCAGCCCGCGGACCCCCGGCTTGGTGGTGTAAAACGCCTCGAAGATGTGGGGGAGCTGGTCCTCCGCGATCCCCGTCCCCGTGTCCTCCACGGACACCTCCACCGCGTCCGCGTCCGCCCGGGTGGCGATCTTCAGCGTCCCTCCGCCCGGCATGGCGTCCATGGCGTTGGTCACCAGGTTGGCGAGCACCTGCTGGATGGCGTCCGGGTGCGCCACCACGGAGGGGAGCGCGCGCTCCAGCCAGGTCTCCACGCGGACCCCCCGCTCGGCCAGCTCCGGTCCCGCCAGCGCGAGCACCCGTTGCACCGTGGCGTTCAGGTTGATGGGCGAGGCGGCCTCCGAGAGGGGCCGGCTGTGGTCCAGCATCCTCCGCGTCAGCGAGGCCATGCGGGCCAGCTCGTCCTGCGCCAGGAGGAGGAACTCCCGGTTGGGGTCCCGGGGATCGCCGCGCCGCTCCAGCGCCTCCAGGCAGTTCTGGATGTTGTAGATGGGGTTGTTGATCTCGTGGGAGAGCTGCGCCACCAGCCGCCCCATGGCGGCCAGCTTCTCCCGGTGGATCATCTCCGCCTGGGCTGAGCGGAGCCGCGCCTCGCGCTCCGCGATCGCGGAGCGCATCTCGGCGAAGGCCCGCGCGAGCTGTCCCACCTCGTCGCCGGAAGCGGGGGGGAGGGGCGCGCGGAAGTCGCCCCGCGCCAGCCGCGTGGAGGCTTCCGCGAGCACCTGCGCGGGCCGGGCGACGATCCGGGCGACCACCAGCGCCAGGATGAGCGCCAGCACCAGCGCCGCGATCCCCACCCCCACCAGCGAGCGCACGATCCCCGTGGCGATCCGCAGCTCGTTGGAGATGGGCCGGAGGAGGAGCACGGTGGCGCGGGGCCCCCGGGTCGGGAGAGGGGCGGCCAGGTACTGGTACCAGTCGCCCCCCAGCCGCTGCCGCGCGAAGGTCCCGCCCCGCATCCCCGCCGACAGGTCGAGGGCCTGGAGTTCCCGGTGGACGCTGTCGGGGAGGGTGCTGGCGATCAGGGAGTCCTCCACCAGGAGCGCCAGGTCCGCGCCGGGGGTCACGTCCTTCTTCAGGTCGCGGAGGGCCGCGGCGCCCATCCGGGTGCCCACGCCCACCATCCCCACCACGCCGCTGTCGGTCGGCACGGGCCAGACCGCCAGGCGGATGGGCGCTCCTCCCGCCCCGGGAAAGGTCACGATGGTGCCGTCCCCGGCGCTCCGCAGGGCCTCCAGCGCCCGGGGATCGACCTCCGGACCCACCAGGACGGCGCCGGTGGTGTCCGCGGCGAGCACGATCCGGTCGCCGTCCAGGCGCCGGGTGAGGATGCGGCGCATACGCCCCGCGTCGCCCTCCAGCCAGGCGTCGTCCAGCCCCGGCGCCACCGCGCGGGCGATGGCGTCGTTCAGCAGGACCTCCCCGCGGAGGCGCCAGTTGCTCCCCAGGGCGGTGTCGGAGCGCGCCAGCTCCTCCACGGCTCGCTGGTACACGCGCTCCTCCACCGAACGGGCGATGAGCCACAGCGTGGGGACCACGATGAGGAGCGCCGCCCCGGCGAAGAGGAAGAAGACCTTGGTCCGGAGCGACAGGCCGCGGGACAGGCTGCTGAATCTCGCCAACGCGATTCCCGGTCGGGTGGGGTACTCAGGGCGCTGCGCGGCGCTGTTCACTGAACACGCGCCGCCGTTCACTGAACACCGGCGAACGTTCCGAACAAGGGCTCGGGGGAACGGGCGCGGGGTGTGGATAACGCTCGAAATGTAAGGCGTGGAGCGGGTTTCCGCCACGCCCACACCGTCCGCGCCGGGTTCGGCACGGCCGTTGCCTAAGGAGGGCCGTGCCGCGGCGGGACTACCGCCGCGGAAACGACCGAGATCTGACGATCGACGCTCATCCGGAGAGATCCATGCTGAAGAACCGACTTTCCGTCTTCGCCGTCGCCGGGACCCTGGCCCTCGCCGCCTGCGGCGGTGGGGAGCAGCCCGAGGGCGAGGTGATCAGCGCGGACACCACCATGACGACCGTCACGGACACGGCCCTGGTGCCGATGGAGACCACCGACACGGTGGCGACCACCACGACGACCACGGTCACGGCGGATACGACGATCACGACCGACACGATGCACACGGACACCGCCGCCCATCCGTAACCATGCGGCTGGCTGGTTCCGGGCTCGCGCAAGACGCGTGCGCCCTTTCTACCCCTGAACTGGGACTACTACGATGCTGAAGAACCGCTTCTTCTCGATCTTCGCCGTTGCCGGGCTCGTTTCCCTCGCCGCCTGCGGCGGCACCGACGAGGCCTCCGATGTGACCATCGAGGAGACCACCCCGGCCGTCGACGCGACCGCGCCCGAGATGGAGCCGATGGCTCCGGTGGTCACCGACACGGCGATGATCGTCGACTCGGCCGCCATGGCGCCGACCGACACGTCCATGGAAGCCCCGGCCCAGCCGTAAGGCTTTCGGGTTCCACGAGGCCGGGCCCGGGCGAATCCGCCCGGGCCCGGCCTTTTTCGTACCCACCGTCCGGGACCGCGGTCCCCCAGGGCACAAAACTGGCGTCCTCGCGTACCACCGCACGCCGCCTCCTCCGCCCCCGCGGAGGACCCTGAACCGCGAACCGCGCCCGCACGCGACGTCCGGCGGGCGCCCGACCCCCGCAGACCCCTTGAAGCACCCCTCGCGCCGTCCGTTCCTTCCCGGAATCCTGGCCCTGGCGCTCGGCCTCGCAGCGTGCGGGGGCGACTCCGCGCCCCGCCCGGCCGCGACGGCCGGCGACGAGCCTGCCCGTCCGGACTCCGCGGCCCTCGCCGCACAGGCCCGCGCCGACAGCCTCGCCCGCTGGAGGGCACGCTTCGGCAACCGGGTTCCCCGGCCGGACTCGGTGCGGGCGCTCTACGTGAACGGCTGGGCCGCCGGCCGCCGGGGCGGGATGCGGGAACTCATCCGGATCGCGAACGAGACGGAGATCAACGCCTTCGTGATCGACATCAAGGAGTCGGACACCTACCTGGTGCACGACTCCACCGGGATCGCGCTGGCGAAGGAGATCGGCGCGGACCAGCGCCCGGCCTCCAAGTGGCTTCCGGCGCTGGTGGACACCCTGCAGGCGCACGGGATCTACCCCATCGCCCGGATCGTGGTGTTCAAGGACCGGCTGCTGGCCGAGAAGCGCCCCGACCTGGCGATCCGGCACGTCGACGGAGGTGTCTGGAAGGACCAGCACGGCAAGCCGTGGGTGAACCCGTACCACCGGACCGTCTGGGACTACAACATCGAGATCGCGAAGGAAGCCCTGGACATGGGTTTCTCCGAGATCCAGTGGGACTACGTGCGCTTCCCGGACGTGGTGGAGAACCTCCGGCGGACCATGGCCTTCCCGGGATCCGCCGGGGTCTCGCGGGACGACAACATCGCCAGCTTCATCCGCTACTCCAAGGAGAAGCTGAAGGACTACCAGGTGCCGGTCACGGCGGACGTGTTCGGCCTGGTGACGCACCTGGAGGGGGACGTGGGGATCGGCCAGAACTGGGAGAAGACGATCACGGTGGCCGACGTCGTCCTCCCCATGGTGTACCCGTCGCACTACTACGCGGGGATGTACGGCTTCGCGCGCCCCAACGCGCACCCCTACGAGATCATCCGCATCTCCATGCAGGACGCGGTCGAGCGCACGGAGTTCCTCCGCCGGGAGGGGAAGCCGGTGGGAGAGATCATGCCGTGGCTGGAGGCGCAGACCGCCTCCTGGATCAAGCCGACCGTGGAGTACGGGCCGGCGGAACTCCGCCAGCAGATCCAGGCGACGTACGACGCGGGGCTGAAGAGCTGGACGCTCTGGAACCCCCGGTCGCAGTACGAGCGCTACCTCCCCGCCCTCCGGCCCAAGGACGGCGGCCCCTCGCCGGTGGAGCGGAGCGGGTGGAAGCCGCTGGAGTGGCAGGTGCCCCGCACCCGGCTCAGCAGGGTGATCCTGAAGCGCGAGGCGGCCGAGCGCGCCGCGACGGCCGCGGCGGCGGACTCCGGTCGCGCGGCCCCGGCCGCGGCCGGAGGGACGGCGCAGTCGCGGTAGCGGATCGCCGCGGCTCCGTACCGCGGCGACGGCCCGTTCGGGCGACCCGGCCCCTCCCCGCCGCGCGCGGGGAGGGGCCGGGTCGTTCCTCGCGGCTTGCCCCCGCCCGGGCCCGTCCCCAAAATTCCGGCGCCCATCCCCGGAACCGAACGAGATCAGGGAAGACGATGCGACACTGGTTGATGAAGACGGAGCCCGAATCCTATTCGATCGAGGACCTGCGCCGGGACGGGAGCACCTTCTGGAACGGCGTGCGGAACTACCAGGCCCGCAACTTCATGCGCGACGACATGCGGGTGGGCGATCCGGTCCTTTTCTACCACAGCAACTCGGAGCCGCCGGGCGTGGCGGGGATCGCCCGGGTGTCGAGGGAGAGCTACCCGGACCACACCGCGCTCGACCCGGAGAACGAGTACTTCGACCCCAAGGCGAGCGAGGCAGACCCGCGCTGGTACATGGTGGACGTGGAGTTCGTGGAGGCGTTCCCCGAGGTCGTCGCACTCGACCGGATCCGGCGCACTCCGGGACTGGAGACGATGCCCCTGGTGAACCGGAGCCGTCTCTCCGTGCAGCCGGTGTCTCCGGAGGAGTTCGAACGGATCGTGGCGCTCGCGAGGAATCCCGAGGAGTGACCCCCGCGAACCCGACGTGACGACGGGCGGACCCCGGCTCCGTGCCGGGATCCGCCCGCTTCCGCACCCGCCGGCCGGAGGGTGCGGTCAGCCCGCTCCGGCGGGGCCCCTCCGCGCCTTCCCTCTCCGTCTCCGCGCCCGCCCCTTCTCGCGCAGCGCGTGAAGCTCCGCGAGGAAGGCCCGCGACGCCACCTCGAACGCGCCGGCCGCGCGCAGGTCCGAAGGCCCGCTTCCCACGAAATCGATAAGGGCACGGCGCAGCGCCGTGTCCGAGGTGTAGCCGCACGCCCGCGCCACGCTGGACACCGTACGCGTGGGGTCGTCCAGCAGCTCGGCGGCGAGGAGGACCCGGATCCACGCCAGGAGGCGGCGCGGAGGCGGGAGGTACGACCGTTCGCACCACCGCGCGAGCGTCTTGGTAGACACGGAGAGCGCGCGGGCGAGGTCGGGGGTGTGGCCCCCCGCCGAAATCGCTTCCGCGGAGGCCATGAGGACGATGCGGCCCCGGCCCGTGACGTACGAGGGGAGGATCCGGCGCAGCAGGGACTTCACGAAGCGCCCCTGCGCCTGCCGGAGGATCCGGCGGATCGACTGCGGCGAGTCCTCGACGCCGACGAGGATGATCTCGGAGATCCCCATACTCCCCAGCGCCTTCGCGTCCTCTTCGGCGCCGCGGCGTGGCTTGAGGGCGGCGACCACGCTCGCCCAGGGAAATTCCTCCAGGAGCGCACCTAACTCGGGAGCGAACTCGCCCCCGGACGCGCCCATGTACGGGTCCACCACCACCACCACGGTGGGCGGGGCGTCGCGGATCGCGTCCCGGAGCGGCTCCCATTCGGAGAGCGCCCAGCAGGCGAACGAGGATCCCGCCTGGATGAGGCGGTTCCTGAACTCGTTCTCCGGGTGCAGGAGGATGAGCGGCCGGCTGCTGCGTCGCATCAAGGGCTTTTATTAACCGTACGTTTCACGGACATGTGTTGACAGCGGATCGACGAGTGTCCACTTTAGCTCACGTCGTGCGACTGTCTCACCGAACCACTTCTCTCCGAAGGACTTATGAAGAAAATTGCCCGCCTGGTCCTGCTCCTAGCAATGATTGGCGCGCCGGCGGCGTGCGATGGACTCAGCTTCACCACTCCCTCTACTCCTTCCACCTCAGAATCACTGCTACCGCCACCGATCCCCGAAGAGCCGTATTCTAACCCGACTAGCGAGCCTGATTCGACGGCAGGGCGCGACGAAAATGGAGGACCTTTTGGCTCGGGTACGTAATCTCCCAGGTCCGCAGCCTAGATAACTGTAGCCTCTTCTAAGGAACTGGCGATAGCATTGAGCGAGGAAACCAGGTCATTTGCCAGGATTTCCGACTCAACCGTGGATTCAGTTCGGAAACCGGGAGAGCCTATAGATTCGTCTCTTGCAAGTACCACTTGCAGCAACCGCTCTCCGTCATTTACAACGTCAAACTCGTTTCGCGTTTCGGCAAGCTCAAGGGCGTAGCGGATCGCGGTCTCAGCTCGATCCCACTCACCTACCCCCAGAGCCCCATGCGCAAAATGGAGCATTGCAGGAGCAACAGAAGTTGACCCCCTGCCAAGGACTCTCGCAAGTTGCCAGCCTGCATTCCAGGCTTCCTCGAACACCTGATACTGGCCGCACGCACCAGCTCCACGACCGATACTGCCGAGTACGCGCATACGCGGCTCAGGCTGGGTGAAGTGTGGAAGAAGTGCTTGAAAGACGCGCAATGCCCGGGCATAGTGTCCGACCCCATGCCAAAAATAAGCAATGTCATGCGCAAGATTCGGAATATTGGGATGACATGACCCATAGGCTCGGAACGCCTTTTGTGCATTTACTTCAGCACTAAGGGCATCCCCTGTAACAATTGCCATCGCCATCAGGTCGTGATAGGCCCTGCCTTGCAGCTCTTGTAAGCCATGACGCTTACTAACACGTAGAGCTTTGGTGTGCTCTCTTCGAGCAAGGGTATATCGCCCCTGGTGATAATAGTTGTTTCCGAGGGCCAGGTACGCCGTCGCATGCGATTCCCAATCCCGGCTCCGACGACTGACCGTGCTGGAATGCCGGAACCACAGCTCCGCGATGTCCCAGATCGCCCGGCGGCGGGCCACGTACCCGGCACGGTACGCCATCCGTGCGTCGTTCGGCGAGCAGGTAGCGCCGGCCTGGAGGAAGCGGAGCGCGGTCGCGGGAGCGTCCCCCCGCCGGTCGGCCCATTCACCGACGTTCATGCACGCTTCCGCGACTCGCGGCGGGTCCACCGCGAGCGGATCGTCGAACAGCGCGCACAGCGTCTCCAGAGCTGGCCGTAGCTCCTCCGGGACCGCGCTCTCCGCCAGAAGCCGGCGAGCCTCGCCCCCCGCGCCCGGCGGGAAGAGGCCGTCGTGCTCGTCGGCCGGGGTGAGAGCCCAGGACATCACCCCCCGGTACACCTGGCAGAGGAGGACCGCCGGAACCGCGCCGGCCTCGGCGATGATGTCGGCGCCTTCGAAGGACCCGTTCGAACGTACAGCCGGGAGGGAAAGGCGGAGGAGGTGGGTAGAGCCGCGGGCCGCGGCCTCGCGCTGCGAACGCTTCATCGTCTGATCCAGGAGGGAACGCTTCACGACCGGGCATTCGTCCACGGCGCGAAGTATGTGTACCGCTATTTTACTAGCAAAGCAACGGGGGATCCAGAGTTCTGCACCCCTGGGCACGAAGACATGAGTCATCCCGGAGTTTGGTCCGGGAGATGAAGTAACAAACCCTCCGATGGGTCACGACCATCGGAGGGTTTGCTATATGAAGACGATCGCCTCAGAGCTTTGCAGCGCGTCGGCTCT
>Ga0180215_1000070_pt1 | contig 153117 bp, 121 predicted proteins | sample eDN3rd37CBELigBY_FD_128871 | JGI IMG/M metagenome (GOLD analysis project Ga0180215, IMG submission 128871) | Enriched backyard soil microbial communities from Emeryville, California, USA - eDNA 3rd pass 37_C BE-Lig BY (version 2) (version 2) | ecosystem: Environmental > Terrestrial > Soil >... | reverse complement strand
GAATCACCTTCTCATTCAGACAAAATCCTTGCTCCACTTCTTAAAATTGTCAGAATCCCTTTCCCATTCAGACAAAATCCTTGCTCCACTTCTTAAAATTGTCAGAATCCCTTTCCCATTCGGACAAAATCCTTACTCCACCTCTTAAATTTGTCAGAATCACTGCCCCATTCGGACAAAATCCTTGCTCCACTCCTTAAATTTGTCAGAATCACTATCCCATTCGGACAAAATCCTTGCTCCACTCCTTAAAATTGTCTGAATCCCTTTCTCATTCGGACAAAATCCTTACTCCACCTCTTAAATTTGTCCGAATCACCTTCTCATTCGGACAAAATCCTTGCTCCACCTCTTAAAATTGTCAGAATCACTATCCCATTCGGACAAAATCCTTGCTCCACCTCTTAAATTTGTCAGAATCCCCTTCCCATTCGGACAAAATCCTTGCTCCACTCCTTAAATTTGTCAGAATCACTATCCCATTCAGACAAAATCCTTACTCCTCCTCTTAAATTTGTCAGAATCCCTGCCCCATTCGGACAAAATCCTTGCTCCACTCCTTAAATTTGTCAGAATCACTATCCCATTCGGACAAAATCCTTACTCCACCTCTTAAATTTGTCAGAATCACTGCCCCATTCAGACAAAATCCTTGCTCCACTCCTTAAAATTGTCTGATTCACCTTCTCATTCAGACAAAATCCTTACTCCACCTCTTAAATTTGTCCGAATCCCCTTCCCATTCGGACAAAATCCTTACTCCACCTCTTAAAATTGTCCGAATCCTCACTTCTTCACGCAGAGCAAATTTTCAATCATTATTTATAATAGGTATCCTTTGTATTACCAAAAGCTTGATAGTTACTTTTTAATATCCTAGAGAATGTCCTTTTACTTATGTTTATTTTACACCACTCATAAATGTATTGTGTCGTAAGTTTTTGGTCAGGAAACAGCAGCATAATTTCCTCCACGTTTCGTAAAATAGCCTGTTCGATTTTTTCCTCCTTGCCACACTTATTACATATAATAGAATAACCTTTTAACGAAACTAGAAATGACCGACACGACTTACAATAAATTCCCTTCTGTAAGCGCTCAAAACTATAATCCGGAATAATCGCAAACGGATTTTTCGTTTGATGTAATGAAAGTAATGTTTGCGCTAGTTTCTTATGTCCAGCATGTAGCTTTGATGGCGTTTTATTTAGTCCATTTAAAAAACGATTTACCTGTGTTGGAAAAATAATAGGTTGATCCATTGGGGTTTGATATAAGGTGAAATTAGGGTTAATAAAAACCACGAAGGGTTCAATAAGGTAGTCTAACTTTTGTGTTTGAAGCAGTTGCCGAAAAAGCGTCGAACTTCGCTTTAGTTGGTCTAATGGATTTTTACTTTCACGTTTGGTTTTCACAGAGTAAAGTTTATTTGCATCTAGGTAATAATCACCTTCAAAATTTTTTATTTCAAATAAATAAATGACATCCTGGGATAAAATCAATGAATCGATTTGAAAATATGAATTGTTTACATTTAATAACAAGTCGTTTATGATGTACCTTTCTTCTTGAAGACTTTCCGTATGTCTGTCAAATGCCAACTCCCCTTCATAGCCCTTCTCAAGAGATAGTTAAACTTCTCCTCACCGGTTAATTCCATGCGTGTGTTTAAATATCTCGTACATAATAATTCATCTGATTCTGAACGAACTTTTAAGATCATAGCCCACTTCCTTTCTATTCTTTATTTTAAAGAATTATCGGGAGTTTACATTTATAAAATGTGAAAAATTAATTACATTTCAACTGAAATCTTGCAACTAGAATATTCAGGCATTTTTAGGAGGACATTTTCAAACATTGGTTAAAATACTTTCCCCGCCAAGAGCCTAAATAAAAAGAGGATGAAACCAATAAGATTTCACCCCCTATACTATCATTAGTATCCTTATGCTGTTTCTTTTAACTTCGCTTGCGCAGCAAGCTTTTTGTTACTTAAATATCCTAACCCTAATACTAAAATCGTAATTAATGCATTAATAACATATGTTACTGGGCCATGTGGGATATGAAGTAAATTCCCTAATTGCTTATCGCTCAAAATCATTTCTCCTGCTGTCCATGCGAGGATTCCTGAACCTGCATATGAAATCCAGCTGAACTTTTCCATTGCTCTTACGATTAGCTTTGAACCGAAAATCATGATTGGAATACTGATTAGTACTCCGAGAGCAATCATCCAAACATTTCCGTGCGCAGCCCCCGCAATTGCTACAACATTATCTAAACTCATAACGGCGTCAGCCATGATGATTGTCCATGCAGCCTGCATCAGTCCATTATGTGATTGGATATGTGCTTCCTCTTCTCCTTGAACAAGGACGTGATACGCAATCCATAGTAAGAGTGCTCCACCAATTACACTTACATATGGGATTTTTAACAAATATACAATAATTGCAGCAAATAGGATTCTTAGGATAACAGCTCCTGCAGTTCCTACTAAAATTGCTTTATTTTGTTGTTCTTTTGGTAGGTTTCTAGTTGCCATTGCTATAACAACAGCATTATCACCTGACAATACAATATCAATTGCGATAATCTTTAATAAAGCAATAATTGCTCCAGAAGAAATCGCTAACCCTAGTACTTGAATCATTTCCACCAATGGTCACCTCGGTTAATAGTTGAATTACCTTTACAATATTTTATTATACTACTATTATATACTCTTTTACTATTAAACCTTCAGGAAACCTTACCATTCACTAGGATTTTTACCAAAATCTACACATTAGTAGTTTTTAACCAGGTCTTTAAGGAAGATTGAAAGCCCAATTTTTTTACAAATCGTTACATAGTGCATCAGAGTTAATAGTACCGCACCCATATTCATACCGATGATGATGCCTTCCATGTTAAGCTGCTGAATGGAACCTAATACAAACATGAAGATAAACGATACAACTGTTGACCATACATTATGATATAATGCATCTTTAACAAGCCCTAACCCGATTAAATATGCTTGCATTGGGATTACAAAAAAGTGAAATAAAAAATATGGCCATAACAATTGTAAGTACAAGGTTGCTGCAGTTGATTCAAAGAACAAATGTGTTAAAGGTTCTCCGAAAAAGTAGAATAAAACAACTGCTGGAACTCCATAGAGAAATGTAAACTTCATCACCTTTTGGAGTAATGTTTGTAGCCTTACATAGTCTTTTTTTGCATACGACTCTGATACTGTTGGAATTAAGACGATTAATAGAGAATGTGCTATAAATGCTGGGAAAAATCCAATTGTTAATGCCACACCAGCCAGTAACCCAAAGTGTTCATTTGCGATCGCTGCAGGTATTCCAGCCTTTATCAAAGCAGCTTTTATTAAAAATGGTTGAACAGCATGTGAGATTGCGTGAAAAATCCGCATCCCTGTTGTTGGTAGAGAGATAGCTAATAAACTCTGACGCAACTCTCTTGGCTGCATACTTTCTTTCGGATGACGACGAATTTGACGAATTCGAAGAATATATTCATAGGCTAAATAACCAAAAACGACAATGTCGCTCGCAACGATCGTACATAAAGCTATAAATATGGCAACCTCTAGTTGAAAATCAAACAATTGATACACAAACACAAGTAGTAAAAGCTGAACCGCTTTTCGTAAAAAATTGGCAAATGCAATTTTTCCCATTGCCTGAATCCCCATAAAATATCCTCTCGCAATTGACATAAATGAAATGAGTGGAATTAATACAACCACGAGCCATTTTACATAAGGATGATAATCTTGAAAAACAGGAACGTGTGGAATAACTACCGCGGTAAGTAACATAAGAATACACGTTACAAATACGGTTAATTTCGTTGCATGTTGAAGCATTGTATAATGATATTTTCTTTCACGCTCTGCCACTAGCTTCGATATGGAGATCGGTAGCTCAAGACTTGCAAGAATAACAACTAGAAAAATAGATGGCAAGATTGTCATATATAATCCCATTCCTGCCTCACCTAGCTCTTTAGCCAACACCATATTCACTAGAAATTCTACACATTCCCCTATAAATGCAACCAACACTAACAAAATCGTTCCTTTTAAGAATGTACTCATGCTGAATCTCCTTTTTTCTTATTAAAATAAGCAGTTTATTTACGGAAAAATGTTTACTTAGTATAAATATGAGACAAGTCATGAAAATATTATTTTTCACTATGGAGGTTTGAAAAAATTTACAATTGATATTTAAAAAGATTTCTTTTAACCTAAAACGAAGTCATATATAATCGAATATGTATGTTTGAATACTAAAAATCTAACTTAATCTTATATAGAAAAAGGTGTATATAGATGAGCGTGTTAACTGTTAAAAATTTAAGCCACGGCTTCGGTGACCGTGCTATTTTTAATGATGTGTCTTTTCGTCTTTTAAAGGGAGAACACATTGGTTTAATTGGAGCAAATGGTGAGGGGAAATCAACCTTCATGAATATCATTACTGGAAAGCTTCAACCTGATGAAGGAAAAGTAGAATGGTCTAAAAATGTCCGTGTCGGCTATCTTGATCAGCATACAGTTCTTTCACAGGGGCAAACCATTCGTGATGTTTTAAAAGGTGCGTTTCAATACTTGTTTAACCTTGAAACTGAGATGAATGAAATTTGCGATAAAATGGCAGATGCCACTCCTGAAGAACTAGAAAAGTTACTTGAAGACATGGGGACAATCCAAGACCTTTTAACAAACAATGATTTTTACATTATTGATGCAAAGGTTGAAGAAATTGCGCGTGGCCTTGGGTTAGAGGATATCGGGCTTGAACGCGATGTTAACGACTTAAGTGGTGGTCAGCGTACAAAAGTTCTGCTAGCAAAACTACTTCTTGAAAAACCAGATATCTTATTACTTGATGAGCCTACAAACTATCTTGATGAACAACATATCGAGTGGTTAAAACGATATCTCATAGATTATGAAAATGCCTTTATTTTAATTTCACATGATATCCCATTTTTAAATAGTGTTATTAACTTAATTTATCATATGGAAAATCAAGAGCTTAACAGATATGTTGGTGACTATGATAACTTCCTTTCTGTATACGAAATGAAGAAGCAGCAATTAGAATCAGCTTACAAAAAGCAACAACAGGAAATTTCAAAATTAAAGGATTTCGTAGCTAGGAACAAGGCAAACGTTGCAACCCGTAACATGGCTATGTCTCGTCAGAAGAAGCTTGATAAGATGGATGTTATTGAATTAGCAAAAGAGAAGCCAAAACCAGAATTTAATTTTAAAGCAGCAAGATCTTCTAGTAAGCTAATCTTCGAGACAAGAGATTTGGTAATTGGATATGATGAGCCGCTATCAAAGCCATTAAATTTAAAAATGGAACGCGGTCAAAAGATTGCGTTAGTTGGTGCAAATGGTATTGGGAAAACAACATTGCTAAAGAGTATTTTAGGAATCAACAAGCCGATTTCAGGCGAAGTAGAGCTTGGGGATTATCAACATGTTGGGTACTTCGAACAAGAAGTTAAAGAAGCAAATAATAACACATGTATCGAAGAGATTTGGAATGAATTTCCTTCGTACAATCAAGCAGAAATACGAGCAGCATTGGCAAAATGCGGATTAACGACCAAGCACATTGAAAGCAAGGTTGAAGTGTTAAGTGGGGGCGAAAAGGCAAAGGTTCGTCTATGTAAGCTTATTAATAACGAGACAAATATTCTTGTTCTTGACGAGCCTACGAATCACCTTGATGTTGATGCAAAAGATGAACTAAAACGCGCACTCAAGGAATATAAAGGTACAATACTAATCATCTGTCACGAACCTGAATTTTACCAAGACGTTGTCACTGATGTATGGAATTGTGAAACATGGACGACAAAAGTATTCTAAGAAAAGCGCCTTTGTCAGTCAAGTAACTGCCTGAATTACAACATGAATAACAGCACTGAACTGGCATATTTTCTTATCTTTTAAAAATAATGCCAGGCACCGTGACTTGCGGGGCCTGGCACTTTTTATTAGTTAGCGATTGTAATCAAATTTGAATTCACATGATGTAATAAAAAATCCTCAATTTTCCCCCCGTAAAAATGCAACCGATGCAGAGGTCTCGTCATCGATACATAAAGCAACCGGATGTCGATTTCTGTTTCAAGATATGACTCATCAAAACAGCACATTAATACAGCATCAAACTCTAGCCCTTTTGATAAATGCGCACTCACCACTACTACATTATCACTATTCATTTGCTCACTTTCCTGTAAAAGCTGGACTTTGAGATTGGAATACTTTGAAAACAACTTCGAAATCTTCATACATTCGGTGTTTGTTTTTCCGATTACAGCAATTGTTTTAACACCTTCGCTATACAGTTGATTGATATTTTCATCAAGTAGCTTGATCATTTCTCGCTCGTCTGAACTAGCATAGAAGAACCTCGGTATTTCACCATGACGTACTACTGGCTCTACTAATGGTAGTTTCCGATTTAACCGTTTTAAAATTTCATTTGCTACATTCATTACTTCAACCGTGGTACGATAACTTTTTTGGAGCGTTTTATATGTTGAGCGTGGAAAGATTTCCTCCTGAACTGTTTCCCAATCATTAATACCTCGATAAGAGTGAATACCTTGTGCTAAATCGCCTACGATGGTAAACATATCAGTTTCAAGGGCAGCTTTTAAAGCATACAGCTGAAAGTAACTATAGTCTTGGGCTTCATCAATGACAACATTTTTCACTTTTGACTCTTTTTTAATACCAAATAGCTGACTTTGCAAATAAAGCAATGCAGCTAAATCCTCTACCTCATAGACCTTCTTTTTATATTGTTGCTCATGATAGTGACAGAAATAATCAATCTTATCTTGTGGAATGACCCCTTTTGCATATCTTGAAAAGAGCTCGTTATTTGTGACTAAGTTTTGATAGTAGTAAAATAAATCATACTTAGGCAACTTTTTCATATAAGTAGAAACTGCTGTCTTTGACTCCCTCGCTAACTCTTCTAGCATACTACTCTTTTTATCTAGTGCTCTCGTCACGTAGCTCTTTCGTTTTTCAGGCTCGACATTTTTTCGAAATAGAACAGCATCGAGTTTATTATCATAAAACTTCGTTACCTTTTCAAACAGCCGCTTTTTCTCAAGTCTGACATGGTTTTGTAATACCTTCTTTACCTTTTCCTTGCGTCCATAAAAAGGCAAGTATCGATATTCATGTGTCATTAACTCCCTAATTCTACTAGCTTTGTACAAGCAAAACTTTGATATATACAAATCTTCGGTTGGGATTAATGTTATCAATATTTCCTCTAAATACTGATCGATGATATCTCGAAATTGTAGCGATCCTTTAAAGGCTGATAACCATCTAACTAATTCTGGCTGTTCAAACTCATTACTAATAAAGCCGATAAGCTTTTCGTCCGGATGTTTAAGCTTTATTTTTTTCCCTATCGAAGCTCTTACAAAATCAACAAACGTTGTCTGATTCACTCTTTCCACGCCTAATTCTGGGAGCACCTCTGATATATAATCGAGAAACAGATTATTCGGTGCTAAAATCATTAATTGCTCAGGTGAAAAATAATCTTGGTATGTATAAATAAAGTAGGATATCCGATGTAGGGCAATTGTTGTCTTCCCACTTCCAGCAGCACCTTGGACAATAATTGGTTTATTTAAATCAGCACGGATAATGTTATTTTGTTCTTCTTGGATGGTAGCCACAATTTCAGTTAGTCGGTTACTGGAGCTTTCTGATAATGACTTTTGGAGTAGCTCATCAACGGTGGTTAAATCGATATCGCGGATTTCCTCTAATTGACCTTCCTCAATTATCAACTGTCGCTTTAACGATAAATATCCGTGATACTCTTCTCCCTCAGCATCATATGAAACCTCGCCTAATCTGCCATCATAATAAAGATTCGCAACAGGTGAGCGCCAGTCTACAATAATCGGTTGTTGGGTTTCTTTATCGAATAACGATGCTTTGCCAAAATATAAGACTTCTTCGCCATCCTTGCCTTCTCTTTTAAAATTAATCCTTGCGAAGTACGGCTTCTGTTCAATCTTTTTAAGCTTACGAACTTCATCTGCCGTCCTTCTCAGTAAATTTGAGTTAGTTAGCATGCTCATATAACTAAAGCTACTATCCTTAAAGTCCATTCCTTCAAGAGATGACCTTAGATTTTCACGGAAGGTTTCTTCTGTTGATTCAGATGCTTTAATAACAATATCAATATACTTTTTCGCAAATTCTAGCCATTCTTTTTCAACTTCATAATCCGGGTGCTGCTCAACCGACATGTAACCACCCTTTCACCATTTTTCGCATATTGTTATGTAGACACAAAAAACCATGAATTATCGATTTCTTAATTCATGGTGGGAAAAATAATCATTACATACTTTGACGTATTTTTGTTTTAAGGTAATTGTCATTATATACCAGGCACAGTTAGTTCGCAACCTCTATCGTACTCAATTTTCACAGCGTTTCTTTTGTAGAAAGGAGCAAGCGCTGAAGCTCTTGTTCGCGGTCCTGCATGTATAAGAAACGAGTATCTGTTATTTCTTCCAATAACCATCTTTTTTTGTCTTGTTCTGTCACTTCATTTAAAATGGTTTCCCTTGCTTTTGCTAAAAAATCAATATAAGAAATATAGTCTTGGTCAAAACTCTCTTCCAATTTTGTCCGTATTTTTCTCGCCAAAATCGGACTAGCACCAGAAGTAGAGACTGAAATTGACAGGCCCCCTCTTCGTAAAGTAGATGGCAGATGGAAGTTAGAATGTTCAGGGTCGTCTGCAATATTTAACAGTTGATATTCGTTAACAGACTCTCTAACAGCAGTATTTGTCTCTTTACTATTCGTTGCAGCAATGACAAGAAATGCGCCAATAATATCTTCAGATTGGAACGGCCTTTTTATCCACTTTATGTTCAGCGTTTGAGTGAACATTTGTAAATCAAACGCTAGTTCAGGACTTATGATGGTAATCTCTGCCTTTGAATCTACCAAACTTGATAGCTTTCTCCGCGCAACCTTGCCGCCCCCAACAATCACCACTTTTTTTCCTTTTAATTGAAGCGTTATTGGATATAATTGATCCATTTACGTCACCTTTTCATCATTTCATTTCCTATATGTATAAGTGTGCATTCGATTTCATATAAGGTATATACCTCTCAAATTCTTCCTGAAAGTCCTCGAGCTCCACAGTATTGTACAAATTAATCTTGGTTTGTCTTCTATCCTTATGGATGATATGGAGATAACTTGAAAGTCCTGCCCACGAAACTAAATACCCCTTAATAGCAGAAAGTTCAATTTCTTGATTTTTTGTTTTTACCACTCCGTCTTGGATGATCAAAAATGTTTTTGGTTTTATAAAATAAATGAAACTACGAAGAAAGATTGGCGTGAACGACAAAGACAAAACTCCCACTATCGCAAGGAGGTATTCACCCTGTAGTAAGCCAAACAAAACCATAATTAAACCAATAACAGTAAAAAGAAAGGAAGCGAACATCTTTTTTAGTAATCTTTTTCTTTTTGTTACGATTTTCACCTTTGTCCCCCTTCCTTGTTTCTATATCCATTTTATTATATTTACAAAACAGAAAAGGAGCAATTATCTAATTGCTCCCTACATCCATTTTTTATTAAAGTTGAATAAACCTCATAATGTATGCCTGTACAACTATTTAGCCGAAACATCTAAGACTGTGAAAACTTATAAATATAATACCAATTGTTCTCTTTCAAACTGCACGTCAAATGTCCTCACTTTCCCTTCATCAGGTGCTTGGACTTCACCAGTTTCCAAAGATATTTTCCAATCGTATACAGGACAGTATAAAAACTTTCCACTTATTAGTCCGTCTGCAAGGGTTCCACCCTTTGGATGCGGGCTTTTATTTTCAACTGCGTAAACCTCTCCATTCGACAATCGATATAAGGCAATTTCCTGTTCACCGACTATTATCACTTGCCCTGCATTGATAGGGAGGGTAGCAAAGGTTCCGATTTCAACTCGAGTCTTTGTTTGCACCATATTCGTTCCTCTTTTCGTTTTACAAGTTTCATAATATCAAGTGCTACATGTATTTGACTATGCTAATGGCACCATTCGCGTTGTATAGTATCTCTCTTTTATTTCTTGATTTTCAATCGCTTCTTGCCAAGGCTCTTGATAACGAGTTAATGTTTTATCCATACGATCGTTTAATTCTCTTTTCATGCTACTATCATTCATGACTTGTTTGATATGATCCAATCCTACACGTTCAACCCACTTAGATGTACGTTCTAGATAACTTGCAGTCTCACGGTAATATTGAATGAATGCTCCTGCAATATCCATTACTTCATCCTCCGTTTTCACAGTACAGAGGAGGTCACCTGCACGAAGGTCAACGCCACCATTTCCAGCAACATAGATTTCCCAACCACCATCAATACCTACGATACCTAAGTCCTTAATACCTGCTTCAGCACAGTTTCGTGGACAAGCTGATACTCCCATTTTCACTTTATGCGGCGTATCTAACCGTTCGAATTTCTTTTCTAGCTTAATACCTAGACTCATTGAATCCTGTGTACCGTAGCGACAGAACTGTGCACCTACACATGTTTTTACCGTACGTAATGTTTTTCCATAAGCATAACCTGAAGGCATTCCAAGATCTTCCCACACACTTGGTAATTCTTCTTTCTTTAAACCATACAACCCAATCCGCTGTCCTCCTGTTAATTTCACAAGTGGAACATTATACTTTTCAGCCACTTCCGCAATTCTTTTCAAATCACTAGCACTTGTCACTCCACCATACATTCTTGGTATGACAGAATAGGTACCATCTTTTTGAATGTTCGCATGCATCTTTTCATTTACTAGTCGTGAATCGCGGTCATCCTGATACTGTGCTTGATGAATCATACCTAGATAATAGTTAATTGCAGGGCGACATTTAGTACATCCTTCTTCATTCTTCCAGCCTAATACGTTCATAACTTCTTTTGTATGTGTTAATCCTTTAAGCTTAATTTCTTCCACAACTTCATCACGACTTAATGTTGTGCAACCACAAATTGCTTGCTTTGTATTAGAACTGTCAAACTGATCACCAAGTGTGTATGCTAAGATATCTGCTATTTGAGGTTTACAACGGCCACAAGAACGACCTGCATTTGTACAGCCACCCACTTGTTCAACTGTTGTTAAACCTTGTGTGTTAATTGCTTCCACTATTGATCCTTTTGTGACACCGTTACATCCACAAATAATTTCTGTATCTGGAATTGCTGCTACAGACGTTTCTGCTGCTGCTCCTCCTGGTGCTTCTAAAATAGAAGTGCTTGTCATGCCACTGATATCGTCTTTATTGCTTAGCATGCGGAAAAGTCTTGTACTGTCCTTCGTATCTCCATACAGTACGATTCCTACAATTTGATTATCACGAATTAAGACTTTTTTATACACACCATCAAATTCATTGTGAACCTTAATTGCCTTTGTACTAGGATCATCTAAGATTTCACCAGCGGAGTATAAATCTACACCCGCAACCTTTAACTGTGTTCCTACAACCGTTCCTTCATATGGCTGTGGCAATTTACCAGCTAAGAGCCCAGCAAGTACCTTTGCCTGTTCATACAATGGTGCAACCAATCCGTAGCAAATTTCACGATGCTCAGCACATTCCCCAACTGCATACACATGGTTTACACTTGTCTCCATAAAGTCATTTACAACAATACCACGGTTGACGTATAGACCACATTCTTTTGCTAATTCAACGTTAGGTTTAATTCCAATTGCCATCACCACTAGGTCTGCTTCCACCTCTGTGCCATCCTTAAAGCGTAAGCCTCTCACCCGGTCATTACCGAGGATTTTCACAGTCTCCTTTTCCATGAGGAAATTCATGCCCTGTTGTTCAAGTTCCTGTTGAAGCATTTTTGAAGCAATCGGATCTAACTGTCTTTCCATTAGATGTGGCATGAGGTGAACTACATCCACTTCCATGCCGAGGTTTAGTAGACCTCTTGCGGCCTCAAGACCAAGTAAGCCTCCGCCGATAACAACTGCTTTTTTATAATTTTTTGCCGTTTCAATCATTGTTGTAGTGTCTTTGATATCTCTAAAACCAGTTACTCCTTCTAAATCTGCTCCTAGTATTGGCAAGATGAAAGAGCGTGAGCCCGTTGCAATGATTAATTCATCATATTCGACACATCGACCGACATTAGAGATAACAACTTTCTTTTCTGTATCAATCTTACTAATTGGCTCTCCTGTATAAAGCTGTATATCATTTTGCTCATACCAGTTCCAATCATTTATTATAATATCGTTTACGGTTGTATCACCTTGTAAAACAGTTGATAATTGGATCCGATTATAGTTCGGGTGCGGCTCTTCACCGAAAATTGTGATGCTATATTTAGTAGGGTCTATTTTCAATAACTCTTCAATCGTTCTTACACCAGCCATACCATTACCAATCATGACTAATTTTTTCTTATCCATCACTAGACCTCCGCATAGGGTATTTACTAATTTGATTAATACGTTTATTTTATGCTGAACTTCACTACTCTCTATGTGAAGTTTATCACATTTTTCATTATTATGTGAATGTATTCACATAATTGTCATAAAGAATGGGGAAGGTTCTAAAGGGGGTTCCGCTTTGAGGTGCTTTTCTAATAATACGTGCAAAATGAAAGTCATATTGGTATCGTTTTTGGTATAAAAAATAAACTTGCCATAGTAATTTGCGAGTTTTTTTACTTAGGAATACAAATACCTTATTTAATGTGATACGGTTACCGTAACAATCCTTAATATGGGTTGTAGCGATAGTAAAATAAGTGGAATTTTTCCCGTTAAATGCAGATTAGAGCTCGTTTGGTGATTAATAGGGGGAGTTTTTCCACCTATACAAAGCAAAATTACCTATTTTCACATTTTTCGAGTCAAATAAGTGGAATTTCTCCTTCTATTTATGCTATTTTCAATTTCATTTACTAATTAAGGGGAATTTCTCCCTCTAGCTACTCATGAAGCGCAAAAATCAGCACTTCACCACAGAGAATGAAAATGGTTTCGAATCGTCAATACTGATTCTATCGCTGGGAGAGGTAAGGTATTGACGTATGCCAATTCATACGTCAATTTTTGTGTCTTTTAATAAGCAAGCAATCCCGAAAATGAAACCCTTTAGTACGGTTCTCCTGCTTCATTTATATTTTACCTACTAGAAACAGCAGAAGCACCTGAACGGGCCCCTACCTCAGAATGAGGCATGAGAACCGTCCCGGTGCTTCAAGGTTATGATTTGACTGGAATAGATATAAGAAATGTTGTGCCACTTCCTTTTTTACTTTCTACCTTCAGTTTCCCACCAAGTTTATTGATGGTGCTATATACGTAGATCATTCCAAGACCAGTTCCGCCATCTTTTGTAGAATAATAGGGTTTACCAAGGCGTAACACTTCTTCTCTAGTCATTCCAACCCCTGAATCTTTTATTTTAATATAGATATTTTCACTTTCTCCCCATACTTCAATTGAAAGGGTTCCCCCTTGCCCTTTCATCGATTCGATCCCATTCTTGTATAAATTAATGAAACATTGTTGGATTTGGTTCTTATCGTATCTAATTGTATATTCATTATTAAAAGTAAATTGTATATCTACTTGATGAATATTTGCATAAGCGATCATGATATTGTTAGCATAGTCAAACTCATCTCTTAAATTAGAAAAAACCATATTCTCTGCTTGAGGCTTTGCCAATGACAGAAAATCACTAACAATTCCTTCTGCCCTTTGGATTTCTTGAAGCGAAAAATATACATATCGTTTTTCTTCCGAGCCGATATTTTTAGATTTGTTTAAAAGCTGCAAAAATCCTTTTGTGACCGTAAGAGGATTACGAATTTCATGAGAGATACTTGCTGATAATTCACTAATTATATTTAATCTATCGGTGTCTGCCATCCTTACACGGGATCTCACATTGAAGAGGATCTTCTCAACTAATATCATAATTAGCAATGTTCCCCCCACATGAATAGTCAAGACATCAAACACGATGAACAAGAATTCATTTGTTAAGTCTTGATAATAGTTACTTAATATTAAAAGATAAATTGTCATTGTAAAAAAAGAAACACTGACAGCTTCAAATATTCGTTTTTTAGAGCTAGAATTAATAAACCTTCTGTACCATAATGGGACAATGATGAAAACAGCGGTTGAAAAGAGAAATGACAAAAACACACATTTCCACCAATAATAAAACGGTAAATATTCAGAATTAAGTAGAGTGGAAAAGCAACGGAGTATCCTGTAAAAAGTGAGGCTAAAATAAAAGGAATATACCGTAAATCGAATATAAATCCAGGACTTAATTGAATAGGAAATGTCATACAGAGAACCATTGTAACAGCTGAAAGCAAAAATACAATTTTTTTACGATGGAATTGTAGTGTGTTTTCAAAAAAGATTAAATAGATTAAAACAGGAAAAAGTAGGATTAGAAAATTGATTAGTAAAATCTCGATCAAAACGGAACGTCCTTTCTTAGGATGCATTTAGGTGCATTTTAAAATATCATTCCTACCTAGTTTATAACAAAGAATAAAACGAAATGGTTCTTTGCTTCTTTGTTTATTATTGTCCTAAAAATATGCTTTTTTCAACCCAAAAAGTTTACATTTCTTCTTACTTTTCCTAAATCTGTAAAAAACAGGCATAAATACCCTTTCTATAAAAGAATGAGGCACGAGAACCGTCCCTGCGCCTCACTAAAAATTGATAAAAAATAGCAATGACCATAAATGATATGGTCATTGCTATTTTTGCTTACCTATTTTCTTTTTTCTTTATTATTTTTCTTCTTTTTGGTCTTCACACCTGTCCCTTTTGGATTATTCCTCTGTACAACGGTTCTTTTCGGTCTTTTCTCAATAAGCTCACCCTTAAATAACTCGTTTTCTGCAAGTGGTATCTTTAATTCCCGGCAGTATTGCTTTAATTCCCGTTCTTCTCGCTCTGTTACGAGAGAGATTACTGTTCCAGTTGTATCGGATCCCAGTCTTCCTGTTCTTCCTGATCGATGGGTGTATTCTGTTGTACCTTTTGGAAGGTCAAAATGAATCACATGGGTAATACCTTGAATATCTAACCCTCTTGCTGCCACATCGGTAGCTAATAATAACGGATATTCACCTGTGCGGAACTTTTCTAACGCAGTTTGTCTGTCCTTTTTATTGGCATCACTATGTAAAACACCTAGAGGGACTCCCTTATATTGAAGCTTTTCGGCTGCTACCGATAAATTTCCAATATCCCCCATAAAAACCAGTCCACGAATTCCCTTTAATCTTGATAGCCTCTCAAGGTTAAGAATTTTATCCCTGGTCTCGCTAACAATATATACATGTTCTACCTTCACACCAGTATGTACTTCTGAACGATCTATTTTTACCACTTCAGGTTCATTCATCAAGTCTTTCGCGAGCTGCTCAGCACCTTCTGGTAATGTCGCAGAAAACAAAATAAGTTGGCGTTCCTTTAACGTTGTTTTGATAATTTCTTTTATTGTGTTGAGGTGTTCGGGCACTAACAGCTGATCACCTTCATCAAGCACAATCGTTTTAACAGTATGCATTTTTATTTTCTTTTGCTTAATGAGTTCAAAGATACGGCCCGGCGTTCCAATGATGACCTGTGGGCGTTTTTTTAATTTCTCAAGTTGCCTTTTTACATTTGCTCCGCCGATAAAAGTTGCACCGTATAGTTCACTTCCTTCAGACCATTTTTGAAACTCTTGATGAATTTGCATCACCAATTCGTGGGAAGAAGCCATAATCACGGCTTGAATTTCTTTTTGTTCACTTGAGACCATTTGTAATACGGGAAGCAAATATGCCAATGTTTTACCTGTTCCCGTTGGTGACTCAGCTGCTACATCCTTTCCTTCTAGAATAAGCGGCATTGCTTTTCGTTGGATAGGTGTAGGTTCTTTAAAGTTAGAGTGTTCCCATGCCTTTTGTAAATATGGTTTTAATTCTGTTATTGTAGACCAAGTATTCGTCACTTGAATTCTCCTTTTATAATCCAAAAATAGTATAATCAAATTTTAAAAATCTGAAGGGTTATGCACTCATAAGGGGTTGAGTTAGCGCTGTATTTGCTAATGCCTGTCTTTACTAACCCCGCTCTTTCCCTTTTCTTATATTGTGTTCTTCATTTTATATTATATGAAAAATCTGTTACAAGATAGGTTTTTGTTAGAAATACCGAATCACCAGACTCTGGTCTTTCCAGAAAAATTAAGGTGCGTTACAATCAATATATAGCAATATTTTAACGTACTAAAGGAGAATGAACATATGTTACCCTGTAAGGAAGAAATCTTAACACTAACCAAACAGTTGGTTTCTGTTGAAAGCATTGTAAACACACAAGGTGAGAAAGACATTGCCGAAGAACTTTATAACATTATCTCAGAATTCACTTATTTTAAACAAAATCCTTCTCATATAAAGAAAAGCAAAACTCTCCATGATGAACAAGAACGATACAATGTTCTTGCTTTCGTAAAAGGAACAAAAGGCTCTAGTAATAAAACAATCATTTTAATGGGGCATATGGACACAGTTGGCACAGATGATTTTACTCAGCTAAAAAACGTAGCATGCCACCCAGATGAATTAAAAGCAGCCTTTAAAAATGAAGAAGTCACTTCCTTACTGAAGCAGCATCTAGAAGCTGATGACTGGCTATTTGGTCGTGGAACACTTGATATGAAAAGCGGTGTTGCTAGCAATATTTATCTTTTAAAATATTATTCTGAACACCCAGATGAGCTTGATGGTAACATAGTATTGGTTTCTGAATGTGATGAGGAAGACAGTTCCCACGGCATTTTATCATCATTATCAGAATTAAAAGTATGGAGAGACGTGCATCAATTTGATTATATTGCTGCAATTAATGCCGATTTTGTTTCTCCACGTTTTGAGGGTGACGAAAACCGCTATATTTATAAAGGAACCATTGGAAAACTACTGCCTTCGTTTTTTATCACAGGAGCAGAAACCCATGTTGGTTCTTGCTTTGAAGGACTTGATCCAAATTTGCTTGCTGCAGAACTTACAAGACAAATTGATTATAACCCAGAGCTTAGTAATGAAGCGAATGGAGAAGTCACCGTGCCTCCTGTATCATTAAAGCAAACAGATCTTAAACCTAGTTATACTGTTCAAACGGCCCTTTCTGCTTTCGTTTATTATAATTTCTTTATTTATTCTTGGTCACCAAAGGATGTCCTTTCAAAATTAAAAGAACAAGCAACGATTGCATTTGAGCGCACTCTTTCACTTTATCAAGAAAGATATCAAAGGTATTGCGAATTAAGTGGAGAACCTTTTAAAGGAGTTCAGTGGACTCCAAAGGTAATGACATACGAGGAAATGCACCAATACTTAAAAGACGAACACGGACCTAAGTATGTAGATCATATGGAGGCTTTTAAAAATAAATTACTGCTAGATAAAAGCCTTGATGTAAGGATGTTTGCGGCTAGAGTAATTGAAGAAGCATGGAAATGGATGTCCGATAAGAATCCAACCATTATCCTTTTTTATTCTTCACTTTATTCACCAAGGATTGAGCTAACCGGGGAATCAGTGAAGGAGCAAAATCTTATCACTGCACTGCAGGATGCGGTTAATATAATACAGCCAAACTATAAGCATCCAATTGTAATCCGTGATTTCTTCCCTTACATCTCAGATATGAGCTTTGTTGCAATAAGTGATGATAACGAAGGAATTCAAGCAGTATCAAATAATAACCCTGGATGGGGAAGTAAGCATTATGTCAATTATGATGAAATACGTGATATTAATGTACCGGTAATTAATATTGGGCCTTACGGGTATGATGCTCATAAGAAACATGAACGCTTAGAGATAACATATTCAATGGAGGTTGTTCCTAATATAACCAATCATGTGATAAAAAATTTATTGGGTTAAGTATTGTAAAAAAAGACAAGGTGCCACATTCATCAGCTCCTTGTCTTTTTACACCTAATTTAAGCATAGTCGTTACGGATATTATCTAGATATCTACTTACTTTTTCATCATAATCAGGATACTGATACCCGAGCTTTCCTGTAATAAATTGAGAAGTCTCTCTAAACAACTCTATACACATGTATAGTGCTTCCCACATGTTCTCGTACGAGCTCATATTGTATGTTGATAATAATCGATCCCATGTATCTTTAGAAACATAACTCGCTAGGAACTTATCTGATTTACCAATGCTAATTGTAAAATTTGTTTCAATTCCAATCTTCCAACGTAACATCGTAAGCAACGTAGGGCGAAACACTTGATTCATAATATCAATTGCAAAAAGAATCTCTCGTCTAGCAAGTCCCTTCGTGACATATGTAGAGGTAAACCAAAACTCATTGCAACAGTCATCAAATGATTGGCTGCTTGGCTTTTGAATATGGTACATTTTATCCGTTGGCAATATTTCCTCTTTCATAAGGTTATCTTTATCCAAGAGGACTTCCACTAACCCATCACTATTTTTAAAATAATCTTCATACTCATCTAACGGAATAAGAGTAAGGTCTATTTTTGTTCCATCTTCAAAAATCATTAAGTACGAAAACCAATTTCCTAATCCTGGTGGAAACAACTCCATTGCTTCCGGCTTTTGTAGGATAATCCTTTTCCCAAAATAGTCTAGCCATTCATCATTTTTCTTAAAAAACTCTAAATCTGTTACAAAATAGCTAAAATCATAATCCTGAAATTCGTCGCTTGGAATGTTCGGATTAGTTAACGAACCCTCCAATGTAAAAAGGCGAATTTTTTCACTATTACGTGCAAAATTCAATCCTAACTCCATCATCTCGTTTTTACTTCTCATACTTACCACCTCTAAAAAAAATGGTCCGAAGAAAGCTTCTTCTTCATTTCATTCTTTATTTGATTCCTTAAAATCAGACCTATTGCACCTACTCATTATCTCTCTTATACTCGTGCTCTCAATACTCTGCGTTTTTAATCCCTAGCTTTTTTGGATCAAAAACAGGATCAAGACCTTGCCGTTTTTGTTCCTCGTAATCCTTTAAAGTTACTAAAGCAGGTTTTGCTAGAATCACAATCGCAATCATATTTAACCATACCATAATTCCAAGTCCAATATCACCAAGTGCCCACAATAGTGCTACATTTTTAGCAGCCCATTGAATGTTGCAGCTAGCTAGTAGCGCAATTTTAACAATGAACATTGGCCATTTATTGGACTTACCTCTTATTAAATAGGCCACATTGGTTTCTGCAATGAAGTAATATGCCATAATCGTTGTAAAAGCAAAAACAATAGTTTGATTGCTACAAATCCCGCTTCAAATCCTGGGATGACTGCTTCAATTGCAGCTTGCGTAAATGCAGGACCTGCTTCTACCTCTTCACCTAAGTTATTAACTAAGAATATACCGTCAGGTGCTTCCGTATTGTACATGCCTGTTGAGGAACCCCTGATTGTTTAAATAAAGGCATTTTTTCCCGTTAGCCTGCAGAATAGGGATCGGTTCGGGGGATATAAGGGGAGTTTTTCCCGTTAAGGCAAAGCAAAATGGTCCATTTTCATGTTTTTCGAGTAAATAGGCGGAATCTTTCCCTCTATTTAATATATTTTTCGTGCTACTTCATCAATAAGAGGAATTTCTCCACTTATTTTTAGTAGCTTAATTGTTGGCAATTCTTGTAGATTTGGAAATCGCTAGCAGGTGCTTATCTTGGGATAAAAAATGCTTGGAGCATATGTCCCCAAGCATTTTACTTTTCTGATTTACTTGCCAAATTGCTTTTTAATTTTGGTACGAATTACTATACGAAAAGCAATGTTAATTCATATTTTGTACTTCAAAACTGTACCCGTTACATACGGCAGGCTTTATCTTCATATTGCTTCATTCTTTAACTGACTGTTATACAATTCAGCATAAAAACCATTCTTTTGTAATAGTTCCTGATGTGAACCATTTTCGATCACTCGACCGTCTTTTAATACTAGAATCTGATCGGCCTTTTGAATGGTATTTAAGCGATGGGCGATTACGAAGCTTGTTCTGCCTTTCATTAAGCGCTGCAATGCCTCTTGGATTTTTATCTCTGTAACGGTATCGATGCTACTTGTTGCCTCATCAAGAATTAAAAGGAGTGGATTTGAAAGAATCGCTCGTGCAATTGATAATAATTGTTTTTGCCCCTGACTAATCCCACTTCCATCTTGCTTTAAGACTGTATCATATTGTTTCGGAAGTTTCATAATGAATGAGTGCGCATTTGCTAGTTTGGCAGCTTCTACAACCTCATCATCTGTTGCATCAAGCCTTCCATATCGTATATTCTCCCTAATTGTTCCTTCAAACAGGAAAGAATCTTGAAGAACAAAGCCCATATTTCTCCGAAGGTTTTCACGTTTATAGTCTTTAATATCGATTCCATCGATTAACACCGTTCCATTGTCAACCTCATAAAAACGGGAAATTAAATTAATCATTGTTGTTTTGCCAGCACCTGTCGGCCCCACAAGGGCAACCGTTTCTCCTGGTGATACATGAAAATTGATGTCCATAACGGTATTACCTTCTTCTTGTTCATATGAAAAAGAAACATCCTTACATTCCACTTCTCCCCGTTCGATTACTAAATTACTCGTTTTTCGTTCATCCTTTCCTTCTTCTTCCTCATCAATGATTTCAAACACCCGCTCTGCACCAGCAACCGCTGAAAGCAGTGTATTAAATTGATTGGCAAGGTCATTTAATGGACGAGTGAATTGTCGTGAATATTCTGCAAATATAACAATGACACCGATGGAAACCATCCCCTTAAGCGCAAGTATTCCACCAACTCCAGCAATGATAGCAAAGCTTAGGTTATTTAGCATATTCATTAACTTTGGGATAAAGCCTGAATACGTTAATGCCCAAAATCCAGCATTTTTTAACCGTTCGTTTTTCACTTCAAACTCTGAAATTACACGATCTTCTTGAGAGAATGTTTTAATAATTCGTTGTCCAGATATCGTTTCCTCAATAAAGCCGTTCAAATCACCCAAACTGCGTTGTTGCTCTTTAAAAAATACACCTGTTCGTTTAGTAATCCACTTTAATCCAAAAAACATTGTAGGAACGATTAGTAATGTAAGAACCGTTAGTAATGGACTTAATGTTAACATTACCACAACCGTACCAACCAAGGTTAAAACACTAGATGATATCTGAATAACAGAACTATTTAATGTAGAACTTACATTCTCAATGTCATTTGTTACTCTACTCATTAGCTCTCCATGCTGACGTTTATCAAAAAACGGAATTGGCAGTTTATGAAGATGCTTAAATAGCTGTGATCTCATTTTATAAACTGTGTTTTGGGCAATACCAATCATCCAATAGTTTTGGAACCAGAGCGATGTAGAATGTAAAAGATATATAATGATTAAGGCTACTAAAAGAGTCAATAATCCATTACTATCCTTTGAGACAATATAATCATCTATTGCCATCCCAACTAAATATGGTCCTAAAAGAGCTAAGGCAGAGCTAGCCAACACCATTAACAATACAAGAGTTATAAGTCCCTTACTTTCCGCAAGATACCCCCATATTCTCATTAGTGTAGCACGCCAGTTTCTGGCTTTTGAAGTGCGCTTTAACGATTGATTTTCCTCAGGTTTAAGGGAAATTTTCTTATACTGGAAAGGTTCCTTTAATTGCTTAAGCATATTTTCGACTCTCCTTTCCAAACTGAGATTGAAAGATTTGTTGATACAAGGAGGATGTTCGTAACAGCTCTTCATGAGTTCCAACTGCTAACATTTTTCCATCTTCCAAGACAATAATCTTATCTGCTTCAATGGCTGTACTAATCTTTTGAGTAATGATCAGTGTTGTACAAGTATATTCTTTCAATGCTTGAAGAAGCTTAGCTTCTGTTTTAAGATCGAGGGCACTTGTACTGTCATCCAAGAGGAGTATTTTTGGTCTTCTCACCAATGCCCTTGCAATGGATAACCGCTGCTTTTGTCCACCTGACAAGTTAACACCCTTTTGTCCAAGAACAGTATCATACTGTTTTGGTAGTTGTTTAATTGTTTCATGTATCTGTGCACTTTTAGCTGCTTCAATAATTTCCTCCATGGTGGCATCATTTTTACCCCACGCAATATTTTCCTTAACAGTTCCAGTAAACAATAATGGTTCTTGAGGGACATATCCCATTTGTTTTCGTAATGTTTCTAGCTTAATATTTGCTATATCTTGATCATCAATTGTAATGAATCCCTTATCCACATCATAAAGGCGTGGAATTAACTGGAATAAAGATGTCTTCCCTGATCCAGTTGCACCTAAAATCGCAATCGTCTCACTAGCATTAGCCTTAAAAGAAATATCCTCTAATACCATTGAATCAGTCCCCGGATAATGGAAATGAACATTTGTAAATTCTATTTTCCCTTTAAATTCCTCATCCTGAGTACCATCGGATTGCTTTACATCAACTAAATCAATTTCTGATTCTAATACATCCGATATTCTTTGTGCAGAGGCCTTACCACGTGAAAAAGCCATAATTATAAATGAGAAAATTGAGAATGCACCTGTAATTCTAGTTGCATAGTTAACAATTGCAACAACTTCACCAACTTGTGTAGATCCACTTGTCACTTCAAAGCTACCAAACCATAAAACACCCAAAATACCAACATTCATGACAAGTAATAGTACTGGCATCGTTGTTTCCATTAGTCTGAGTGCAGACACAGTTCGTTCCATTAAATTTTTATTCGCATTAGTAAAGCGCTTTATTTCATGCTTTCGGCGTAAAAAGGCCTTGATTAACCTAATACCAGTTAGGTTTTCTCTCATAACATTATTTACACCATCAATTTTTTCTTGGACCGCTCGAAATAGCATTCCGCCCTTTTTTAAGACCCATAAAAGAAAGATTAATAATGGAGGAATAACTAATAGAAAAAATAGTGATAGGCGTACATTGACGATTAATGCCATTGTAACCCCCCCAATAACTAATAAAGGAGCCCTAAGCATGATGCGGAGGCTGGCAAATATGGTGTTTTGCACCTGTGATACATCGTTTGTCATTCTCGTAATTAATGAAGAGGTCGGAAACAGATTGAAATTACTAAATGAAAATGACTGAATCTTTGTATACAGACTTCTCCTTACCTCATATCCAAAGCTGTGACCCACATGAGCTGCAAAATAGGAGTTGATTATACCTGAAATAAAAGCAAAAAGTGACATCCCTACCATGATACCTCCCCATTTCATGACAGCAGACAAGTCACCTACCATAATCCCATCATCAATAATTTTAGCCATAAATAATGGGTGTGTCAGTTCAACCACAAGCTCCACTAGCATTAGTATTAATGCAATGGTAATCGCTATTTTATGTGGCTTAAGATAAGACATAATCTTCATGAAAAAAGTCCTCCAAACTTTTACTACTTAGTCAAACGAAAATCTTGAAAATTATCTTATTACTATAATACTCTCTTCTGAATATTTTTCAAACAATTTGAAACTTTAGAATTTAACGAATATTAAAATGAAAATAGACAAAACCAAATTTCTCAAGGTTTTGTCTATGGATATTTCCTTATTTTCCCATGATGAATGTGTATACTGAACTAATCCACTAGAGAATGCTTAAATGCATAAATTACTGCCTGTGTCCTGTCCTGTACCTCAAGCTTTCCAAGTATATTACTTACGTGAACCTTTACCGTTTTTAATGAAATAAATAACTCATCACCGATCTCTTGGTTCGTCTTTCCTTGAGCCATTAATAATAACACTTCCATCTCACGATTCGTTAATTGTTCATGAAGTGGGGAGTCATTCTTTTGTCTCATTCGCATCATCATTTTACCTGTTACTTCAGGTTCAAGCACAGATTGCCCTTTAAAAGTGGAACGAACGGCATTCGCAATTTCACTTGCCTTTGAGGTTTTTAACATATAGCTGGTTGCTCCTGCTTCTAACGCCGGATACACTTTCTCATCATCTAAAAAGCTAGTAACGATGATAATTTTAGCTTCGGGCCATTGCTTAATGATTTCTTTCGTTGCTTCAATTCCATCCATTTCATCCATAACAAGGTCCATGAGGATAATATCAGGACGAAGCTCTAATGCTAATTTCACACCAACTTTTCCATTTTCTGCTTCAGCCACTACTTCGATGTCTGGCTGTGCTGAAAGATAAGATGATACCCCAATTCTCACCATTTCATGGTCATCAACAAACAATACTTTTATCAACGTTTCCACCTTCTAACTCATCATTGGTACTTTCACTTCAAGCCTTGTGCCTTTATCCTTTATGCTTACAATCTTTAACGTTCCGCCAATTTCCACTGCTCGCTCATACATATTCTGCAGTCCATATGAACCCGTTTTCGAAGTTTCTACATCAAAGCCAATTCCATTGTCAACGATCCGTAAAATAACCATACCATCACGTAAAATCAGTAAAATTTCTAATTTTGTAGACTTTGCATGCCTAAGTGTGTTTGAAACAGATTCTTGCAAAATCCGAAAGAGATGGTCCTCAACGCCTTTATCCAAGGTCATGTCTTCCACTTTCCAGGTAATATCCATTGGTACCTTCTGCAATAACTCGAGGCAAAGCTCGTTAATTCCATCTTGTAAGGTTTTCCCTTTTAGCGCTACAGGTCTTAAATGTAGTAACAGAGCTCTCATTTCAAGCTGTGATTGATGGATCATTCCTTCTACTAGTTTGAGTTGTTTTGCTTCAGCACTATCACGTGTAGCATTCATTTCTGTAATCGCAGACATTAGCATGGATGCAGCAAACAATTGTTGACTTACTGAATCATGTAGCTCTCTCGCTAAGCGATTTCGTTCTTGTGAAACGATTTCTTGAATTCGTTTTTCCTGCTCTTCTGCTTTTTCGGTCGCTAATTTTTGTGAAAGCTTGACTTGCTCAGCCATTGTATTTCTAATCTTTTCCATTCTTTTAAAAATAACTTGCAGTTCATTTTCTTGGTAAGACTTATCAAGTTCAATTTGCCTACCCTCTTCCACGTGCTGAAGACCTTCTGAGACCGATCGCAGTTGTGCTTTATAACTTAATCCTGTTATCACACCATACGCGATTCCAAGGACGATTGTTAAACTTGGGATGACAACAATAAAAGGCACATCCATGATTTTCTGCTTCCACAATAACGACCAATCAGTTAACGGGAAACTATAAAAAAAACCGACCGCTAAAATGAATAAAATTAGGAGAACAGACAACACCGACACCATAATCTGTCGTGTTATGATATTCATACTCGCTTCACCTCGATATCTCCAACAATCATAGAGGTGATAATCTTCACTTTTTGATCTGCCTCATAGTAACCTTCTGTTTGATATGAAAGTGTCTGGTTAAACGTTTTGTCTTGCTGATGATTTAAAATGGTTGTCTTTCCAAACATTACAGAATGACGGACCCCTAACTCAAGCTCGTAAGGGACAAGGATTATTACATTACCAACGACATTTCGAATACAAATGACAGATTCTCCATTAGGAAGTACCGTGTTGCTTAAATCAATAACCGTATCACCAACACCTGTTTGCACAGATATATCCGTCCATTCATAACTATTCTCTGAGGTTTGTTGGTTGCCAAAAATTAAATTAGACAATAATGGCTGTTGTTTTATTATTGGCTCCGTTTCGGTTACATGTTCAACCGTCTTTGCTATTTCAGGTTGAATAGTTTTGGGTTCCTTCTTTGCTTTTGCATATTCGATAACACCATATAAAATGATTGCTATAAGCAATACTTTAAACGTAATGCTTGTTAAGATTGTGATACCCAAGCTAATACAGCCGAACCAAAACAGGACCTTCCAGAAGGTACTATGGAGCTTTTGACGCCCTAGATATATGCAAGCTCCAGATAATAAAACGGAAAAAATAATACCACTGTTAAAAATAGTAACCTCTAGAAGGAGAACCGCGATAACCAATAGAATGGCCCAGCCAATATGATTCGTATTTACTTGTTTAAACATAGGCCACCCTCCTCTTTTTATTATACTTGCCTTAATTTTTGATGAACATCTCTTCGTGAGGAATTTTGAAGAAATTTTTATAGTAGAGGCTTATGAAGCCTGGGATATTCGAAGATACTGATTTATTGTTACAACCGTATAGATAATTGCTAGAAAGACGAATGAGATCTACGTCTTCCTAGCATACCACGTTTATGTTATGAAATAGAATTAGTTTCTTCCTTTTTCATCTCCTTTTCTAGCGACGCAATTTTCGCATCTATCGTATTGCGATAATATGATGAGTTAACCTGTTGCTCTAGTCGATCAAGATAACTTTCCATTTCTCCAAAACTCTTTGATGCCTTATTTGCGTAACTATTGTCAGAATCTAGAACTTGATTCATACGATAGCTTGCACGTGCAATATTTTCTCTTCCCATTAATTCCATTCGCTTGAGATTCATATCTTTTAATTTATGTTTCATTTCCTCATATTTTGTTTCCAATTCGAGTAAGTGCTTTCCTGCTTGCTCTAACGCCGACTGTAGCCTTTCGGAACGCTCTTCAAATTGCTTCTGTTCACTTAATGCAAATGTATAAAGTTCATTTTGACCTGCCTGTAATGCAACATCTGCTTGATACTTACGCTTTTCAGCCATATTTTTTGCTTCATGCAATTCACGAGTAAATTCTTCTTTCAACTGATATTGTCTTTCGATTAATTTTCTCACTTTCTCCACTTCTTGCTCACATCGGCGTAAATGTTGATTTAATAGTGCAATAGGGTTCTTTTGTTCTTTTTGATCAAGTACCTCATGTAAATCAGCAGCAATGGAATTTTTAATACGAGTAAATAAATTCATAATGAAATCTCTCCTTTATAATAATGTTTTATTTGTTTCACTTATTGATTTTCCAAAAAATCTTGGTAGCCAATTAATAATTTTTCTTTAACTCAGCCCACTCTTTTTCAAAATTTGTGAATGGATCATCATCTTCTTTTACAGTGTTATCAGTTTCGTTCCATTTCTTATATACAAGGTATAAAACATACCCAGCAACTACGGCTAATATAGCAGGAACGTTCGAGACTGTGACTCCAAATGCAACCACACCAATAATTGCCCACATTACCTTACTACCAGTAGAGTTTGTTTTTAGATACCCTTTAAAAGCGAAGTACATAATCACCAAACCAATGACCATTCCTACTAACGGACCTACATTTGCTAACAGGGTAATCGCAGCAATTACACCGACTAACAGTAAACCAAACTTTTTCATGTTCCTTCCTCCTTTCATCTTATGACCTTATTCTATCGTGGACGGCATTTTCGGATAATGTTCCTCAGTTATATTTTCAACTAAGACCTCAGAACTAGGTCATCTAAACCTTGGCTCTTCATCATGTCTGGAAAGTGTTTGCTTTTTTCTTAAATTATTCAAGTCTAGGATGGTTTCAGACATTTTGCACCTACTAGCTTCTTAAATTGTCCGAATCACTTACTCATTCTGACTTTTTGCACTGCCTTCTTAAAATGTCTGAATCAAGTAATGTTTTGGAAACAATTAGGATTTAGGATCTTGTTTGTCTCATTGAAAAAACTCAATTCATTTCGACAGTCGACCCTAACAACATTCCGCAGAACAAAATAAAAAGGCTGCCAATTGCGAACAATCCATTAGATTATCCGTCATTTGACAGCCTTTTATCCTTAACAAGAGAAATTCGTCTCTCTACTATTTAATTGATCCTTCAATCTCATTAACCATTTCAACTACTGACACTAATCCGCCACCAGAAAGGTACCAGTAATCAGGGCTTAAATAAACAATTTGATCATTCTTGTATGCATTTGTATTTTTAACTAAATCATTTTCAATTAATTCCTGACCTGAAGTCTGCCCACCAACCGCAGCATTTCGGTCGATTACGAATAAGTAATCTGGATTTTCCTCAGCAATATATTCGAAGGAAACGTTTTGTCCATGTGTAGACACTTCAATATTTTCATCAGCTGCTTTGAGACCGAATACGTCATGGATAATGCCGAATCGTGAACTTGGACCGTACGCACTAATATTTCCTTCGTTAGCTAGAACGATTAAGCCTGTTGCCTCAGTAGCACTTACCTTTTCATTTACAGCTGTGATTTTTTCATCAATAGCCGCTAACTCTTCCTCTACCAACTCTTCCTTCTCAAAGATTTGGGCTAATGTATTCATGTTTCCTTTGAAGGAATCCATGTAATTTGCATAGTCGATTTCAACATATAACGTTGGAGCAATCTCTGTAAACTCTTCGTACATTTCTGCTTGGCGTGCAGAAATAATGATTAAGTCAGGACTAAGCTCACTAATTTTTTCAAAATCTGGCTCTTTTAAGCTTCCTACATTTTCATATTTGCTATCTTCATATTTTGAAAGATAAGAAGGAATATTCGTTTGTGGCACACCAGAAACTTCTACGCCCATTTTATCTAATGAATCTAAAATACCAAAGTCAAACACTACTACGTTTTTTGGATTTTTAGAAATTGCTACATCTCCTAATTTATGTGTAAGTTCAATTTTTTCTTCAGAAGCAGATCCTGATGCCTCTGGTGTTGTGTTTGCTGTATCTGTTCCGCAACCGGCTGCGATTAATACAAAACTAATTGCTACTAGTAAAAGATATAAGCCTTTTTTCACCTAAAACACTCCTTAGCTTTAATAGGTACTACTATAATCAAAATAAGCTATATAGCTTTTTTAATAGTACACACAGATTTTACAACGGTTAATATCACGGATATGAATATCCATTTCATAAATGTCCTTTAGCACTTTTTGATCGATAATTTCTTCTGTTTTACCTTCTTTCACAACCTTACCATCCTTAAGCGCTACAATATAGTCGGAGTAAACGGAGGCAAAGTTTATATCGTGTAGGACAATTACGACTGTTTTACCAAGCTCATCTACCAATCTCCTCAAGACCTGCATGATTTGCACGGAATGCTTCATATCTAAGTTGTTTAACGGTTCATCTAATAAAACATATTCAGTGTCTTGCGCAATAACCATGGCAATATACGCACGCTGTCTTTGCCCACCACTTAGCTGGTCAAGGAATTTATCCTGCATATCTTCTAACTCCATATAGCTAATGGCGTTATCAACATGTTCCCAATCTTCCTTTGAAAGCCTTCCTTGTGAATATGGAAAACGGCCAAAACTAACAAGTTCTCTAATCGTTAATCGTAAGTTGATATTATTTGATTGTTTAAGTATTGAAATCTTTTTTGCTAGCTCATTGCTTTTCCATTTACCGATTTCTTTATCCTCAATTGAAATAATTCCTTCATCCTTTGCAATCAAGCGGCTAACCATCGATAAGACGGTACTTTTACCAGCACCATTTGGTCCAATAAACGAAGTGATTTTCCCTTTTGCAATTGTTAAAGAAACATCATCAACGACATTTTTATTTCCATATCTTTTCGTAATTCCTTTTACTTTTACCATGATTTACTCCCCTTTAATAGAAGATAAATAAAGTAAACTCCACCGATGAAATTAATAATGACACTTAATGTTGTTGAGAAGGTAAAGACTCTCTCAACAATTAATTGACCACCAACTAGTGCTACAATACTTATTAAAATCGAGCCTGTAATTAAGTACTTGTGCTGATAGGTTTTTAAAAATTCATGTGCAATGTTCGCTACTAACAGTCCTAAAAAAGTGATTGGACCGACTAAAGCTGTTGAGATTGATACTAAAATCGCAATCACGATTAGTAGTCGCTTTACAACATGATCATAATCGACCCCTAGATTCACAGCCTGTTCTTTTCCTAATGACATGACATCTAGATATTTCATATATCGATATAAATATATAACTGTAAGTATGAGAATCACGATTGCAATGATTAAAAGATCTGTTTTAATATTGTTAAAGCTCGCAAACATTCTATCTTGAACAATCATAAATTCGTTAGGATCAATTAATACCTGCATAAATGATGAAATACTCTCAAAGAATGTTCCGAATATTAAACCTACCAAAAGGAGAAAGTAGACATTCTGACCTTCTCTTTTAAATAAAACCTTAAATAATATCAGCGCAAAAACAACCATCAATGCTACCGAAATAATAAAGTTAAGATTTTTGTTCATGACAATAAAACTAGTAGAACCAAATGCAAAAATGATAATCGTTTGTGTTAATAGATAAAGAGAATCTAGTCCAATAATACTTGGTGTTAGTATCCTGTTATTTGTAATCGTTTGGAAGATAATCGTCGAAAATGCGATAACCCCACCAGTGATTACAATGGCAAGTATTTTCTTCCCTCTTCTAGGTAGGACATAATCCCAATTGCTTCCAACATCAATAAATAAAAATAAACCGATGAGTACTAGTGATAATGCTGCCAGTATAATTATTTTTGTATTCTTACGCATATGCCTTTCTCCTCATCAGTAAATAAAGAAAAATACCGCTTCCTATCACTCCAACTGTCACCCCGATTGGAATTTCATATGGATAGATAATCAGTCGACCAAAGATATCACAGATTAGAACAAACACTGCACCAAGTAAAGCAGTATGAGAAAGGTTTTTCTTTAAGTTATCACCTTGATAGATTGTTACGATGTTTGGAATAATTAGTCCTAGAAATGGAATCATACCAACAGTTAATACAACAACAGATGTAACAAGAGCAACAATAATTAAACCAATATTTACAACCTGTTTATAATTAAGACCTAAATTGACTGAAAACTCTTCTCCCATCCCTGCAATAGTAAATTTATTTGCAAATAGATAGGCGATGATTACTAGTGGAATACTGAGATATAAAAGCTCATAACGCCCTTGAATCGTCATTGAGAAATTCCCTTGTAACCATGAAGACATGTTTTGAATTAAATCATTCTTATAAGCAAAAAAAGTAGAAATTGAATTTACAATATTCCCAAACATTAACCCAACAAGGGGGATGAAAATCGTATCTTTAAATTTCACTTTTTCTAGAATCTTCATAAAAATAAATGTACCTAATAGTGCAAATACAAACGCCACTGACATTTTCAAGATTGGACTTGCGGTAGTAAAGAACATTAACGAAACGAGAATACCCATCCTTGCCGAATCCATTGTTCCAGCAGTTGTAGGGGAAACAAATTTATTTCTTGTTAATTGCTGCATAATCAGTCCGCATATACTCATGCTCATACCTGCTATGATAATACTCATTAAGCGTGGAAACCGACTAACAAATAAAATCTGCTTCTGTTCTTCAGTTAATTGAAAAATATCTAAAGGGCTTACGTTTTTTACACCTATAAATAATGAAACAATTGATAATATAAGTAGAGCTATTACTAAATACCGTTTTTTCATGGTTTCATACTCTTTCTAATCATTTTTGATATCAATTACCGAGTGCTATTTGAGAATCATTATCATTAAAATTCCAAAAAAATGTGATGTACTTCTCATCACCTATAACCAATGATAATGATTTTCAGTTTCACAGTCAATACATATTTGAAATTCGCAGACAATTTAGACAAAAAGTTGTCAATAAATTGTCACAAGAAAAGCGCAGGCACCTCAGTGTAGTTTTAAAGAGAATAAGACAGGTCAGTTAAAGGTACGCTTTTTGACCTTCTAGATGGACTGACTTATGTGCAAAGCTTTTGACGCTGGAGCTAGACTCTAAACTAAATTCATGAATTTCCTATAAAACTGCTAGTATGTTATGTAGGCTTTGACTAACATTCTTTTTACTACACTTTTTAAGCCTAGTAATAAAAATAGGGATACTAAATCAGATTCGATTTGTATCCCTAAGCTTCAATTAAATTTCCATTTATTATTGTCACACAACAACAGGAACAAAAAATTCATCATACAATGCATTTACTGCTCGTTTCTCATCAACCGCTTTAATTCCGAACATCATACTTACTTCAGATGACCCTTGATTGATCATTTCAATATTAACACCAGCAGCAGCGAGCGCCTTTGAAGCCCTTGCTGTTGTTCCAACATTATGACGCATTCCTTCTCCAACAATCATAATGAGAGATAAATCATGTTCAATGATTACTTCATCAGCTTGCAATTCTTCTTTAATTCGGGCCAATATTGTTTCTTCTAATTCTTGGTCCATTTGATTTTGTCTAAAAATAATCGTAATGTCATCAATACCTGATGGGATATGTTCATATGACATATTATAATCCTCAAAAATTTGAAGTAGCTTACGACCAAATCCGATCTCTCTATTCATTAAATATTTATTGATATAAATACTACAAAAGCCTTTATCACTTGCAATCCCAATGACTGGACCATTTGAATTTTCTCTGCGATTTACTACCCTTGTACCTGGTGCTGTTGGATTATTTGTATTTTTTATATTTACAGGGATTCCTGCACGAAAAGCTGGAATAAGTGCTTCATCATGAAAAACTGAAAAGCCAGCATATGATAATTCACGCATTTCACGATAAGTGAGCTCACTAATTTCCTTAGGATTTGCTACAAATGTTGGATTAACAGAGTATACTGCATCGACATCCGTGAAGTTTTCGTACAAATCAGCCTTAACCCCATTTGCCAAGATTGATCCAGTTATATCTGAACCACTTCGTGAAAATGTTAAAATATCTCCTTCTTTTGTATAACCAAAGAAGCCTGGAAATATGACAATTCCTTCCCGTTCACGTAATTGAAATAGACGTTCATAGGACTCTGGTAAGACCTGTGCATTTCCAGGTTCATTGCTTACAAATAGTCCAGCATCCTTTGGATTTACATACTCCGCATCAATACCTTTAGAACTAAAAAAGGCAGCAATTAGTTTGGCGTTATTATCCTCTCCGCTCGCTTTTAATGCATCAAGATAGCGTTCTGGTTTAGACTGGTCACCTGTTAAAAGAGCTGACAAATCATTACTAATTTGTTCAATAATACTATTACCAAGCTCAAGCTCAGCAGCGATACTAGCATATCTAGTAATAACAGCATCAAATAGTTTATCTGTATTCTCACCTTTGATGCTCGCTTCTGCCAAAGAAATTAACAAATCTGTTACCTTTATATCATCCGAGTACCGTTTTCCCGGTGCAGATACAACCACAATTTTTCTAGTAGGATCTGAAACAACAATATTAAAAACTTTTTCAAGTTGTTCACCAGAAGCCAGTGAGCTACCACCAAATTTTACCACTTTCATTGCATACATCCCCTATTTCTAATTTAAAAGCTCTTTTCTATAAAGTTGTTGATTACTAACTATATAAATGAAGTAGAATCTATCTAGTCAATATTAAAAAAAAGAAATAAAATACACAAAAGACGCCTTTCTATAAAAGAAAAAACAACAAGGTTAGTGAAAAGAGCCTATTTAAACAAATAAATTTAGTTTTTATTATCACCTTTTTTCTAAAAAGAAGCAAGTGTTTTTTTCTCTTCCTCATGTACATTTGTTCTCCAGAGAAAGACATAGCTATATTTTCCAAATATTTAAACATCTGGTAGAATATACTGTAAGAACCAATGTATTTAAGCCTTAATTCACTACAATAACACTAAATGGGGGGAAACTAATGAAAAAACGAAAGCTAGTTATTACTCATGAACTTGACTCAACATACCAAGATAAAATCCAGAAAATAGTACCAGATTGGGAGATTATTGCTGGTAGAGATAGTTCCGTTTGGGGACCGCATATAAAGGAAGCAGAAATCATTGGAGGGTGGAAAAAAGAAGTAAAAGCGCTATGCATTGACGAGGAAGCCGAACTAAAATGGTTACAAAGCTGGAGTGCAGGTGTTAATAGTTTCCCGTTAGCAGAGTTTGCTGAAAAGGAAATAATCTTAACGAGTGCAAACGGAGTACACGCCTATCCTATTTCAGAGACCATTTTTGCACTCATGCTTGGACTTACTCGTAAAATCCATACATATGTAAGAAATCAGCAAACAAAGAAATGGCATCATGGTGGGTTAAAGCTAGAGATGCACGAAAAGACAGTAGGAATTGTAGGTGTCGGAGCAATTGGAAAAGAAACTGCAAAAATAGCGCAAGCGTTTGGAATGAATGTACTTGGTGTTCGCCACTCAGGTGCTTCTTGTGAGTTTGTGGATAAAATGTATACACCAAGTCAGTTAAGTGAAGTCCTTCCATTATGTGATTATGTAGTTAACACACTCCCTGCAACTAAAGAAACATACCAGATGTTTGGAGCGGAACAATTTAATCAAATGAAGACTACTTCCTTCTTTATTAATATTGGTCGTGGTGATACAGTGGTTGAAAAAGAATTGATAGACGCTCTTAAAACAGAGAAGATTGCTGGTGCTGGCTTAGACGTGTTCGAGACTGAGCCACTAAATACTGAAAGTCCGTTATGGGATTTTGAAAATGTGATAATAACACCACATACATCTGGATCAACTGAAAACTACGATAAACGCGTGATCGAGGATATTTTTATTCCAAACCTCAAGAATTACATTGAAGGAAAGAAACCTCTTATAAACAAGGTTGATTATCATAAGGGATATTAAGATATGCTAAGAATATCGCAAGCGTCGCACGTATTTCCCTAAAAAAGCAACTGACCTACGGCAAAAAAGTAGCTGTTTGACTTGCTATAGGCTATTTGACCTCTAGGGGCTAGCTGGCTACGTTAGACACTATACTTAGATCAATTTTATATATCCCTATCTTTTTAGAAACCCAGCATAATTACTTTATCATTATGCTGGGTTAACTCTTTGTTACCTATATTATTAATGCCCTTATGCAAGGTTGGAAACAGACTTTTTGCTACTGCCCTTTACACTTTGACTGCGAACAGAAGCAATATTCAGTTTCATCAGAATGGATGTGGCAAATGCAGTCGCTAATAATACTGCAAAAATATAAAATGTCGCATTATAACTGTTTGTTGCATCACTAATTGTTGCAACAATCATCGGTCCAAACACGCCAGCACATGACCACGCTGTTAAGAGATACCCATGTATTGCCCCGAGTTGTTTTGTTCCGAATAAGTCTCCAATAAAGGCAGGTAATGAGGAAAAACCACCACCATACATAGAAAGAATAATAAAGATAAAAAGTTGGAATAAAAATGGATTAGATGTGCTTGGTAACAATAAGAACAATACTAATTGAACAACAAAGAAAATAATAAAGATGTTACTTCTTCCTAAGTAGTCCGAAAATGATGCCCACATAATCCTACCAAAACCATTAAACAAACCCATAATACCCACCATTGAAGCTGCAGCTGCTACGGTCATACCTACCTTTTCCTGCGCCATTGGTGAAGCGACTGAAATTAACATGATACCAGAAGAAATATTGATAAACATCATGATCCATAGTAACCAGAATCTTTTTGTCTGTACTGCCTCGTTTGCAGTTAACTGTGCTAAATCTGCTTGTTTGCGAACTGTTTGCTTCGTATTAGAGGACTTGGCATGTACCATTTCCTTTGGCATCCAACCTTCTGGCGGTTTTGTAATATATGATGCACCACTTAACATCAAAACAAAATATGCTCCTCCTAAGATGAAAAACGTTGTTGATATACCTACAGACTCAATTAGCGATGCAGCTACAGGACTAGCTATAAGTGAACCTGCACCAAATCCCATAACAGCCATTCCTGTCGCAAGACCACGTCTGTCGGGGAACCACTTAACTAACGTTGATACAGGTGAAATATATCCGATACCAAGACCTATTCCCCCTATTACACCATACGTTAAGTAATACATAGTTAATGATTCAAAGTGAATAGCTAAACCCGACCCTAAAAGCCCTGCTGAAAAGAGAACAGCCGCAATCGTTGCTGATTTTCTTGGTCCCCATTTTTCTACAAATCTCCCAAACGTCGCTGCTGACATTCCTAAAAACATTATTGCAATTGTGAAAGAAAGAGTTACTTCCTTACCATTCCACCCTAGTAAATCTGATAGTGGATTTTTGAAAACACTGTAAGCATAGGTAGATCCTATCGACAAATGGATTGCGATTGCTGAAAGGGCAATCAGCCAACGGTTTTTTTTCATCATATCACCTCAGGTTGTTAATGTATTTTATAATATTACTTTATCAAACTCACTAACTATGAGGCTTGAAGTTTATGTGAACGTTTTCACTATTCTTACGAAAACGTTCACATAAATTTCAAGCACAGGGACGGTTCTACTGCTTCATCTCAAGTTATTAGTTACCGCAAGATTTTAACGAATTAACCAAACTGAATGTTAACTTATTATTCACTTCTTCTTTTTTCAAACAAAAAAAAGAAACCACCCATACAAGTGTGATTCCTACTTCCCTACGATTTATTTATATGAAGAAACAACCTGCCGTTTTGAAACTGCCTTTTTTCTACCTTCTACAATTGTTAAAACAATCGCAACAACCAGGAATAAGCTTGAAAGTTGAAACAACGTGCCAGTTTCTACAAATAATGCTAGGAAACCGAATACTATGCCTCCTAATCCAATACCTAAATCAATCGCTGAGAAGAACATCCCATTAGCTACACCCCTGCGGTTGGCTGGCGTAATAGATAACGTCCAGGATTGCAGCGTTGGTATCAGTGCACCAAACCCAATTCCGAATAATACTCCTGCAATGGCAAGAACAAAATTCGAATAGGCATATGACAAAACCCACATCCCTAAAAAGGTTGCAGCGGCACAAAAGATTACTAACCCTTTTGGTCCTCTTCTATCAAACCATCTACCAGCTATCGGTCTTGACAGTGTCGCAAAGATTGCATTAAAAAGATAATATAAAAATATATGTTCTATTCCACGCTCCTCACCAAATATGACAATAAACGTGACTATGGAACCGTATCCGAAGCTTGCCATGATTGTAATTAGTGAAGGGTACCAACTTGATTTTTCAACTAATGACCCTATATACGAAAACTTTAAATCCTCTTTTCTCGTATTCTTAACAACCTCTGGTGTGTAATACTTGACAATTGAGAGCAGTGCAATTGCAATAATCCCTAATATACAAGATATATAGATTAAATTTGTAAATGTAGTTACTTGAAAAAGATAGATTCCTAAACTTGGTGCAATCAGCATTCCAAGGGTAATTGAGAGACCATAATAGCCCATCCCCTCACCAAGTCTTGAATTTGGAACAATGTCAACCGCAGCAGTACCATTTACTGTAGTTGACCATCCCCACGCCAACCCATGCACAAACCGAAACAATAGAAATACTACAATGATTTGAGAAAGGGGATAAATAATTGTGATAATTAACAAGGCAATCGCACCAATTAATACGAGAGACTTTCTAGCTTTATATTCTAGCATATAGCCGATTATAGGGCGGCTCAAAACGGCCCCTATCGAAAATAGAGCAGTAACTAATCCTATTTCAAATCCTGAAGCACCTATTGATTTAATATACGGCGGCAAGGTCGGAATTAACATTTGAAATGACATAAAAACGAATAAATTACCAATCATCAACATGATAAATGATTTCGTCCATAATGGTTCAATTAATGTTTGCTTCAATTATATTCCTCCCTAGTAAGCAAGCATACTATGTATTTCCACGTTACAATACCTTTGTTTTAAAAACATTTCGCATTACTAAATATTACCACACCCCACCTATAAATGTAAGGCTTGTAATTTGTAACTTTTTGGAAAACACGATGGTCCCCTACTATATTCTATTCTTCAGAAACAGTTCTTTCAAAGGAATGGCTAACTGTGTATTTGGAAATAAATGAAAATATAAGTACCTACAATAGTCACACACTTCAATAAAATACGAATACTCTACTATAGATTTTTGATTAATTAAAATCATCCCTATACATAATAAAGAAGGGAGAACGACCATGAAAGTATATTTTCCAAAAACTGAAGGAATCCTTAGATTTATGTCTCTCATTTATTGCATTGTTTTCCTATTTGGAAGTGTCCTAAACTTACTAAATTCTTATGACTTAAATGAATGGGTAGCATTTTTTCAGATTAGCCTGATTTATATCGGAGTATGCTTGCTCCTTTATGTCTTAATAAAAAGCCAACGTATTGTTGTGAATGAAGATGTGTTTATCCTTAAGGTTATTGGCTTAAAAAGGTACCAAATACAAATTTCAACTATTACTGAGATAAGAAAAGGTAAGATGAACGGCTCACCTATTATAGAAATTTTAACGATACGTGACGAAAAAACACAATTATTTCGTGTTCCATATATACCCTTTGAACACAAATGGGATGAACTTTTCAAGCACATTAAAGAAAAGCGTGGGAAAGAAGTGATTGGTGAAATGACTTTACAAAGAGAAAAAGGCGAACTAAGAACCTGGGAGGAGCAATGATCATTGCCCTCCCCTTTTTTATTTTTTATTCCAAAGCACTATCTGCACCTCATTCAAATTGTCAAGAAAAAATAAAATATTTAACAAAAAATATTTGACAATTTTGTGAACATTTTTGATAATATATAGTAAAAGGGAGGCTGGAATGACATGGAATCACCAACTAGAGTTAAATTTTTAAATGCTGTAAAGTGTGTGGGTGGAACAATCTTATCAATCGGAATTATTCTTTTCTTATCAGGTTTTATTGCAAGCGATTACAGCATTTTAATCCCAATTGGAATCGGTACTGTTATGGGTGCAATCTTTATTTTTTTAATGGGAGTATTTTTTATAGCCTCTGAGGAGATGCTTGAAAAACAAGAAAAAGGTGTTCTGGTAACTCCAACAAATACTTATAAAGGAATGAACGTTATTCCATTTAAACAAAAAAGAAGAGCGTCCCTGTAGGACGCTCCTTTTGTTGTATTGATATTACATATCCCATATCATGGTTAATAGTGTACCAAAGACAGTGACAAGCGCGATAAGAATACCATAATAAATATTCGTGTAGATTGCTCCTTTGTCTTTCGTTTCACCAGCATGCATAAACACAATCAACTGCAATCCAGCCTGTATAAATGCTGTGATAAGCAAGATGGTCATGCCTACTCCAAACGACATATCAAAGAAGTAGACAGCAAGAGCCACTGCAGTAAGAACTAATGAAAAGACAAAACCCATCACTTGTTTACGCGGAAATAATTCGCTCATCTTACATCATTCCTTTCAGATAGATGAAGCTGAATATGAAAATCCAAACAACATCTAAGAAGTGCCAATACAGTGAGAAAATGAATGATTTGTTAGCTGTTACTGGAGTCAATCCGTACTTTTTCACCTGAAGGATAATAAAAATCCCCCAGAAGAGCCCAAAGGTAACATGAGCACCATGCGTACCTAATGTGGTTAATAGGATTGCCGTAAACGCACTCGTTTGTAAGCCTGCACCAACATGATAATAATGATAAAACTCATATATTTCAAAGCCAAGGAAACCTGCACCTAATAGCAGCGTGATTGAAAAGAAAGTCAACATCGCTTTCTTGTTTCCAAGTCTAATTGCATGAATCCCTAGGCCGATAATAAAACTACTTGTTAACAACAAAAGTGTTTCAATAAGGACTGGTGTAATTTCAAAAATCTCTGCACCAGATGGTCCACTGCCAATACGGTTTTCCAATGTAAAATAAGATGCAAACAGTGTTCCAAAGAGCATAATTTCTGCTCCAAGGAAAATCCAGAATCCTAAAATATTTAATTGATTTTGCTGCGTACTATATTCTAATGGAAGCGAGTGATCGAGTTTCATTAGTTAACACCTCGCAATTTTGTTTCAGTCTCTTCAATTTCTTTAACAGAAATATGATAACCGTGATCTTGTTCTAATGAACGGTGTGCCATACAAGCAAAAATACCGATTGAGGTAATAATTGCTGGAATCCATAATCCGAATACAAAGGAGAATCCCCAAGCGAAGAAAATACAACCAAGGGTGAATGGTACCCCACTTTTACTTGGCATATGAATTTCCTCATAATTTCCTTTGAACAAAATGTGTTTGTGTTTCTTTGCATCCCATAGCGCTTCAGCAGATTTAACATCTGGCAGAATTGCAAAGTTATACTCTGGTACAGGAGTATGCGTCGCCCACTCTAATGAACGAGCATCCCAAGGATCTGCACTAATGTTTCGAGACGCATAGCGTGTGCTGTAATAGATGTTATAAACAAGTAATACGAAACCTACCGCTAAACCAAATGCTCCGATAAATGAAATCATATTTAATAGTCCAAAGCCACTTGCCTCAGAGTATGTGTACATACGACGTGCTTGACCATCTAAACCTGAGAAGAACATTGGCATAAACGCAACCAGTGTACTCATCGCGATAATCCAAGCAGTCCATTTCCCAAGTCTTTCATTTAACATAAATCCAAAGATTTTTGGCCAATAGAATGTCAGACCAGCAAGCATCGCAAATACAACACCTGGAATAATTACCATATGAAAGTGAGCAACTAAGAACATCGTATTGTGGTACTGATAGTCAGCTGCAGACATCGCAAGCATAACCCCTGTTACCCCACCAATTGTAAAAATCGGAATGAATAGTAGGGAATAAAGCATAGGTGTTGTAATCTCAATCTTCCCTTTCCATAAGGTAAACAACCAGTTAAATATTTTAACCCCTGTCGGTACAGCAATTGCCATAGTAGTGATTGAGAAAATGCTATTCGTTAATGCTCCTTGACCCATTGTAAAGAAATGGTGAACCCAAACCAAGAAAGACATAACCGAGATAATAACCATGGAAGCAACCATTGATTTGTATCCATAAAGGTTACGGCGTGCAAATGTTGAAATGATTTCACTATATAGTCCAAATGCCGGTAAAATTAGGATATATACTTCAGGATGTCCCCATACCCAGAAAAGGTTAGCCCATAGCATATCCATTCCGCCATTTGATGTTGTAAAGAAGTTTGTTGCAAATAATCGATCCATTGAACCCATTAAAAGTGCTACAGTTAACACTGGAAATGCAAACACAATGATAATATTCGAGATTAACGCTGACCACGTAAACATTGGCATTTTCATCAATGTCATACCTGGTGCTCTCATTTTGATAATTGTTGTAATCATGTTAATCCCTGTCATTAATGTCCCAAGACCAGAAATCTGCAGTGCAAACATATAATAATTTGTTCCGACTGATTCACTAAACTCCGTTCCAGCTAATGGGAAGTATGACGTCCATCCAGCATCAGGCGAACCCCCGACAATAAAGGAGATATTGATTAACATTGCCCCCGCAAAGAACAACCAGAAGCTTAATGCGTTTAAACGTGGAAACGCAACATCACGTGCTCCAATTTGCAATGGAACTAGATAGTTCATAAAAAACATAATAAATGGCATCGCCATGAAGATAATCATAATAATCCCGTGAGTTGAAAAAACCTCATTATAATGCTGTGCATCTAATAATGTGTTTTCTGGAACGGCAAGTTGAGCACGCATCATAATCGCGTCTACCCCACCCCGGAATAGCATTAATAAAGCAGAAATAAGATACATAATCGCAATTCGCTTATGATCAACTGTTGTTAACCATTCACGCCAGAGATAGCCCCATTTTTTGAAATACGTTAACCCGACAACAATTCCAATTGATGTTAGCGCAATTGCAACCATTGCCGCATAGATTGCCGGACTTGGATGTGGAATGGCAAACCGTTCAAAGAATTCCATACGTATAAGACTCCTTTCAATATATAAATCTATAAAACTTGTAGTGTTAAATTAATGTCCATGGTGCTCAGAGTCTGAGTCCATATGCTCGGATTTTTCGTGTCCATCATGTTCATCATGTGAATTTTCTTCATCCGTACCATTTTGATGATGATTATGTTCAGGTGCTGGTGAAAAATCCAAGTGTGTGCCTGTAAACGTTAATTGCCCTAGATGACCTGGCTCCAATAAGTTTTGGAATTCCTCATCTGTAATTGGTTTTGCAGTTTCTTTCACTTCTTTTACCCAATCCTCAAACTCCGCTTCTGGCATGGCCTTTACATTGAATGTATTTTCAGCAAAGCCCTTTCCGCTAAAGTTTGCATTTCGTCCCATATATTCACCTGGAACATCAGCAGCTAGGTGAAGTGTTGTAACCATGTCTGCCATCGCATATTTTTGTCCCCCGAGTTGTGGAATCCAAAAGCTTGTGATTGGTCCGTGAGAATAAAGCTTAAACTCAAGTGGCCTATCCGTTGGGATAAATACATAGTTTACTGTTTCAATACCTTGTTCTGGATAACTAAAATGCCATTTCCAGTTTGATGAAGAAGCATAAATCACTAGCGGTTCTTTATCTTCATACCCCTGGGGAGTAGCCTCTACTTTATAGTTACTCTGTACAGATACCACAGAGAGAAATGCAACAATAATAACTGGAATCCCAATAACAATTGCTTCAACGATTGGGTTCCCTTCAATATGAGGTGGTTCATAATCAGCACTTTGTTTAGATGCACGATACTTTATTAATAGGTAAATCAAAATACCAAACACAGCAAGGACGATAAATGACATAATCCCAATTGATAACATAATATCTTTAGCCTGTGTCGCAGCCTGTGGCCCCTTAGGGTCGAGCACTAATAATCGTTCACATCCTGTTAAAACCGAAAGAACAAAAAGTAGTAATGATAATAAATAAACCTTTAGTTTCATGTCGGTACCCCTTTCTATTTAATAACGTGGCTTAGTTAATGTGAGTCTGTTTGTTACTTAGTTAATATTATTTTGAAATTGTATTTTTTGTGACTTTTATTAGCTAACTGCAATTTTCAACAACTCCAAACCAATACGATAATTTGTAAAAAACATTAAAATTCACTTAAAATATTATTTCAACTCCTTTACAAACCTTTTATTTGTGTATTTGTTCACAAATTTGTCAAAAATTTTTTCTATATAACAAATTCAAATTTCACAAAGCACAATCTAACATGATGTGAAGTGATTTTTATCACACCTTATCACTGTATAAATGATGATATCACAACTTCTTCAAAAAGAATGTGACAAAAAAGGTAAGGAAAATTTTGAGAAAACAGAGCAATACAAAGAGGAAATATGTTATAATTATCTATTTATGCATAAATATACCAGCAGACAGAAACTGCAGCTGGTTTAAACAAATGTCCCCTGCCGCTTTTAACATCTTTTAAATTTGTTTATTTTGATACAATTTAGTACTATTTTGATCCCGATGGTTAACTCACACACACTCTTAAAGGAGGATCAGAGTGATACCAAAAGGAAAACAAGGAGTGTGTGGATAAATTTGAACATTCCCTTATTGTCTATTTTGCTACGTAGTTATATAGTTAACAGTAATGGTGTTTTATTTTAATGGGTTAGGAAAGAGGATACTATGAAAACAAATCAGATTTACTATGCAGGTCTTGTAATCGTTTCAATTATTTGGGGCGTGAATTTTGGCATTGCACGATTTGCAATGGACGTTTTTCCACCTGAAGTATTTGTATTTTTACGCTTTGGCGTAGCATTGCCAATTCTCTTTATCATCTTAAAAAAAACCGAAGGCAGTATCAAAGTATCCAAGCAAGACTTACTAAAGTTTGCTGTTATTGGTTTTGTAGGAGTTACAGTTCTTGAATTACTTGTCATGTACTCTATTAAATTTACTACTCTTGCAAACGCTTCGTTACTAAATGTCGCACCTTGGCCAATTTTTGCTGCATTATTTGCGCCAATGTTTACTCGTGAAAAAATGACTCTTCGGATTGCAACAGGAGGAATACTAGCTCTACTTGGAGTAACACTTATTATATTAGGTGGCGGAGATGGGTTCGACTTAGGTTCACAGTACATGCTCGGTAATATCCTTGCACTTTCTATCAGTCTATTGGGAGCATTATTCAATCTAGCTTGTATGCCACTAATGAAAAAATATTCCCCTATCAGGGTAACAACCTGGTATACTCTTTTCGGGACAATCTTTTTGTTTCCATTTACCCTAACTGGTTGGGGAAGTGTACAGTGGGCTGACTTCTCGATTTCTGTATGGGGAGCACTTTTCTATAATATCGTTCTATGTACTGTTGCGGCTTTCATCATATGGAATCGCGCAATGGATAGAGTTGGGGCAACTAAGGCTAATTTCTATCGCTACTTTGTTCCTACTTCTGCCGCTATTGCAGGAGCACTATTCTTTAATGAAACAATCCTACTTACACAAATTTTCGGTGGAGTTATAATTATACTAGGCCTTGTTTGGATTAGTATGGAAAGAAAGCCTCTGACACTTAAAGCTGAAACAACTTCTAGTTAAATCACAAAACCTTTAAAAAAAGCAATACGTACTCCACCTATCAGCAATCCCATGTCTGTTGGTTCTGATAGGAGGGGTACTTTTTTTATACATCTACGAAAGGTAGTATTTAAACCTCTTTGGAGATAAAACAATCAAACCCGTTAACTCTCCCTTCTTTTACTAAGTTCATGATTATAAATTGATTCGTTCCTTCTCTCCTCCTGTTCACACTCTATTGCGCGAATATCACTCATTTGTTCCTCCCCGCTCCCCACTTAAAATCACGAATATACTCATTCATCCCTTCCCTCACTATTCACTACTCGAAGTCACGAATATCACTCTTTCGTACCTTCCCTCTCCCTAATCAACACCAAAGGAATGAATATCATCATTTGTCCTCGAACTACCATTCTTTATCCCGTTTTCCAAAACTTGATGAACGTCAATTACAGACCCTACTCATCACGATAAAATATAAGTGTAGTCAGATATGAGGAGAAAAGGTATATTAGATTTTATAACCACTCCCACTGAATATAAGAGGGCTATTTAGGAAGGTGAGATTAATATGCATCAAGTCCTTTTACTTTACACAAGTATGACAGGTAATACCGAAATAATGGCAGAATCGATTGCCGAAGAAATCCAGAAGAACCCCTCTATTTCACTTACCATTGCCGATATATCTGTTGCGCCTCACTATGATATTACTAAATTTAATGGATTAATAATTGGCAGTTACACTTATTGGGATGGTGAGATTCCAGATGAATTCCTCGACCTTTACGAAAATATAGAAGATTTACAGCTTTCTGGTAAAATGGTTGGTTTGTTTGGCTCTGGCGATCGGTATTATGACAAATTTTGTGGGGCATTAGATTTGTTTGAAAGGAAATTAAATAGGGCAGGCGTAACACTACCAATTCCTCCTCTAAAGGTTGACCTTACACCTGGAGAAGAAGAAAAAGAAAAATGTGTTCAGTTTGCAGCTGATTTTTTAAAGGCCTTGCTTAAACAAAATTTGGAAAGCGTGTCAGCATAAGAAAAGCTCAAGCGCTTTGGACGGCCCTCTCAAATATAAGTCAAGCCACCAGAAGGTTCGTTCTTTACCCATCTTGGTGACTTGGCATAACCCTATAGGGACTGGCTACATGAGCTAGATATAAAACGGGTTAAAATTTTATACTTATCAAGTGAAAATTAAACTCATCATATAAAAGATATTATGTCCAGACAACTATATATGTCTGGTTATTTTTATTTGTAATACTAGTTTCTATCTAAGTAATAGAATATAAGAAAAAGTCCTTCGTAACACAATCCAACGATGCTATAATAATAGTTGTTAATTATTTACAGGACTTTTTTATATTACCAATAGAATATCCAAAATTAGTTAGGAGAGTTATTCATGGGACACACTGAGACCATGTCGTCCTCCAAGGGTAAAGAAACGAAACGTACACTTGTCTTTATTTCAATTTTAATAGGTATGTTTATGGCGGCAATAGAGGGTACCATTGTGGCAACTGCGATGCCAAATATTGTCGCTGACCTCGGTGGATTTTCATTATTTAGCTGGGTATTTTCCATTTACCTTTTAATGCAAGCAATTACCGTACCCATATACGGAAAATTAGCAGATTTATTTGGACGAAGACCTATTTACATTATTGGTGTAATTATCTTTCTACTAGGTTCCATTCTATGTGGATTTGCAACAACAATGCCAGCACTCATTATTTTCAGGTTAATTCAAGGGATTGGAGCCGGTGCAGTTCAGCCGATTGCAATGACAGTTGTCGGTGATATTTATTCTGTTGAAGAGCGCTCGAAAATCCAAGGCTATCTTTCAAGCGTTTGGGGGATATCAGCGATTATCGGGCCAGCACTTGGTGGATTCTTCGTTGAATACATACATTGGGCATGGGTATATTGGATTAACATTCCGTTTGGAATTATTTCACTACTAGGAATCGCATTGTATTTAAACGAAAATATCGAAAAGAAAAAGCATTCAATTGATTATATCGGGTCGTGTCTGTTGTTACTCTCAGTAAGTGCTTTAATGCTTGCCCTCATTCAAGGTGGAGTTGCATGGAGTTGGAGCTCTATGCCTAGTATTGGGCTTATACTAACTTTTACAATTGGATTTGGTCTATTTTTACTGCAAGAAACAAAAGCAAAAGAACCAATGATGCCACTTCATATATGGAAGAATAAAATTATCTCAATTTCTAATATCGGGTCATTGACCACAGGGATGTTAATGATTGGTGTGATAAGTTTTGTTCCAACATACGTACAAGGTGTAATGGAACAATCTGCAATAGTCGGAGGTTTCACACTTGCAATGATGTCAATTGGTTGGCCAATTTCAGCAACCATTGCAGGAAAGGTTCTTATTAAATTGGGTGCCATGAGGACTGCTTTGATCGGTGGAATATCGCTTGTTCTCGGCTCAATTCTATTAGTCTTCTCTCAACCGGAATACGGCCCAGTACTAATAGGGATTGGTGCATTTTTTATTGGTGTTGGAATGGGTTTTTGCTCTACTGCATTCATTGTATCCATTCAAAGTAGTGTAGACTGGAAAATCCGTGGTGTCGCTACTGCCTCAAACATGTTCATGCGTATTCTCGGCAATAGTATTGGTATCGCGCTAATGGGAGGCATATTAAATACCCGCTTATCACATTATTTGGAGGCACATTCAAAGAATCTTAACGAAACCTTAGACCTTGATGTTACCAATACAATGCTAGACTCAGTAGCAAGAGGTTCACTTGATCCTGATGTACTAACCATACTCCAAGATGGGTTAACTATATCTTTAAATTACGTATTTTGGGGACTCCTTATCCTTGCTGTTATAAGCTTAATTTTAATACTAAATATACCTAAAGGGCTACTAAAAAAAATATAATCAAAAAACTGGGCAAACGCCCAGTTTTTCTTATTAAGCACTCATGTTTTTCTTTGAAATAAAAAGCGGTAGCTTTATTTTCCTAGTCGGTTTAAATGTTCCAATAACCGCGATAAGCCCACTCGCTAGTAAGATTACATTGATTCCATTAAACGCAATGGTAGATAAGAGTCCAAATATTAGTAAATCAAGGGCAGAATCTAGCACAGAGATTAGTGACAAAGTAGTTGCCCTAATATGCGAAGGAATCAAATCGTTTTTTAATTGCGAGTAGATTGGATACCTAATTGCCTGACTTAGCCGAATAATAAAGAATGCTCCTATTACAATCCAAAGTATTTCGCCAACTAAAGCAGATAGAAATAACCCTACAGCCGCCATACCGCCTGTAATGACCATTAATAGACTCCTAGAAACCTTACTCGTTACAAATTCAACAGATTGTGATAGAAAAAATCCCCCAATTGCTCCTAACGCATAGACTCCCCCTATAAACACAACAGGTAGCCCAGCATCTTTAAATAATGGTTGATTAAAAGCCTCATATACAGAATCTGCCGGTATAAAAACAAGTGTATAGTTAAAAACAGCAACAACAATTGTGGTGCTTTACGGATTGCCTTCACTCCCGCTACTACTTGTGTGAACGGATTGTCTCGATATGAACCAGTACTTTTCGGGCTTTTTACAAAAAATATCAAAATGAATTCTACTGCATGAAAAGCTAAACCTAATAAAATTAACGTAATAAACTGCCCTTCTTGTAAGTCTTTTGCAAAGTAGGAACCATAAACGACGGCTACAAGCATAGCAACAAAACCAGCAGAGTGAATTTTCCCCATTGCACGGTCCATCCGATGATGCTGATTATCTTCCTTTAGTGATTCATAGATAAGCGCTTCATCTGCTCCAGAGAAAAACGTAACTGACAATCCATTAATGGCACTGTATAAGAAAAACATCCAAGGATCAAATGAAAATATAAGTATAACAATACTCCCAATTTTTAAAATGGAACCAATCATAAATGACACTTTCGCACCGAAGCGGTCAGCAACTACACCGCCTGGTACTTCTCCAAGAAGAACAGCCCCACTCCAAAAAATTTGCAGCCATAAGATATGCGAAGCTTCTAAACCGCGTCCCATATAAAATAAAGTAACCACTGGTGCGATAAAATTGATGGTTCCAAAAAACCGCACCCAGAAAAAAATACGGACATTATGTGTTGAAATCAGGGCAAGGCACCTCCATATCATAATGGTGCCAGGCACCACATATCCTGCTAATCCTCATCTTTCACATCGAGATCTTGCGGAATTGGTTCATTATAGTATTCTTCCACAAGCTTTTTGTACTTTTCCATTTGTTCAAAGTGGGTGTTAAATTGTTCTTTATATATTAAATATTGACTTCCATCATACAAAAAGCGGATTTTCCGTTGCAAAACTAATTTCTCAATATACGCTTCTGAAAGATCAAGAAAATCTGCAGTCTCTTTTATCGTTAAATACATATACAACTCCTCCGAAGCATGGGGACGGTTCTCCTGCCTCAATTTTCTATATACATGATCTTTTTTATTATATTAAATATCATTTTAGAAAGAAATGATTCTTTTCATAACAGGTTCCGTTTCCTATCGCAAAAACTGAAAGTTCACCTCAATTTGTAATACCTTTTGTATCTGTCCTAGAAATTAAAAATAAAATGGCTCAGTTCACTTTACTGAGCCATTTTATAGTTAGTCGATAAAAAGATGCTGATTCCCTCATCTGGGTCTGTTAAGGTCCGCCCTTTTCGGTTGGGGAGCGAGTTAAACCTGGGTTTGGTAAATAAGCGGAGAAATTTCCCTTAATTAGAAGTTAGCACTGAAATAGAGCTTAAATAGAGGGAAAAATTCCTCCTATTGACCCAAAAAATGTGAAAGTAGGCAATTTAGCATTGCATAAGTGGAAAATCTCCCTCTATATCCCCCGGAACGAGCTCTATTCTGCATCATAACGGGAAAATCTTCTCTTATTTAAAATATAACTGGATACTCAATTAAGGGTTAGACTTCTTATGTTCAAAAAAGCCTCATTTAGATGCTCTGCAGGAATCTTACCAGATGCAGAGGGCTACCCAGCTGATGAAGTCTGTCCGTTTTTTAGTTTAACATCATCAAACTTTAACGTACTTTCTATACATTATTTGTAAAACAATTTGCATGTAAAATTGAGGGTGAAATTGTAGCGGGACAATGGCTGTTGCGCCCCTACAATTTGGGGTACATTTTCCTATACACATTTCCGTATAATTTCCCCACAAAGCTTTAATCAATAAAAAATGAGAGCCAGTTATATATGCAAATGAGCATTCATTTAAAGTGCATTTTTAATGTTTGTGATAGTTACGGAACCCGTGATTCTTTTCAACTTTACTTCGCTTTCATTCCAACTCTATCAATGTGTATTCTTACTTTTATATCTATAGGCAAATCTTGATAAACCTTCTTCCATCCTGTTGAATTCTTTACTTCTTCATCCCAAAAAGATGATAAATCACCTCGGACATATTCTCCAAAGCCAAAAATATCCGACTCATTGTCTTGTGTTTCTGAAATTAATTTCAGCATTTCTCTTTTCCCATGCTCCTCTGCCAGTTTTTCAATTTTTTCAATCGTTTTCTTATCATCTAACTTAAGTTTATCTGTACTTTTTTCCTTAATAAGTCCCCATATATCAATCGTAATAAAAAAGTATGGAAGATTCTCTTTCATTCTTACGTCATAACTTGTTTTTCTCCTAGTCGATTCAAACATTACCGATTCATCATCTGATAGCTTGATTAAAGCCGCGGCTCCTCCAGGATTAATTCCAGCGACTGAATTATAGAAAGCAATTTGATAGGGCTTTGTTTTACCAACCATCTTATCTTCATTAAAATATGCCATCCCGCTTATTTCAATATTTTCCTTAGATTTCACCGAAATATATGGTAAAAATCCATCCTGACCTATGTTAGATGTTTGAACCCAAAACCTTCCTAAATCGGCTTCTGGGAACTTCCCCATCTTGGTGGCTTCTTCAAACATCGTTGATAAATAGATGGATGGAATCCTTTCTAACCTCGGAGCAACCTCCATTGTCTCTGCTGCATTTTTTCCATTGATTGCCATCCAAGCGGTTCTTCTGATTTCTGGTCTTCTTCGTAAATATTCATTTATATGGGAGATCCCTTTTTTTGCAACGTCTTCCGATAAAATAATAACTTGTAATTGTCCAAAAAAGATTTTGTGTGCCAATTGTTGTTGAATATTTTGAACGGCATCTTCCATCGTATGCCCTATTCCTTCAACTACCCATACTGCATTTTGCGATGAACTTCCATCACCACCCTGTGAAGGACCTAACGGAACCTGACCAGGTACAGCTAGTTGAGCGGTTATTTTGATTAATCCTAGGTTTGAAGAAGGAACATCCACATTCTCAGGATGGGTAGTAGCCGTTGGTTCCTCTTCATCTTCTGCTAAATCTACTGCTAACCCTAATATTGTAGCCCGCTCTTCAATCTCCTTACGATCCCAACAGCCTGACAAAAGGAGCAACACCACAATAATAAACAGGATTCTTCTTGTACTCGTTTTCCTATTCACAGTCACTTATTGATCAGCCTCCATTCTTCTTAGTTTGGCGACTGTTAATAATACTAGAGGATAAAAAATCGTTAGGGTAAGCCCCCATTTCCCTAAAATATCGGTCACTTGGTAAAGATGAAGAATATTATCAGGGTAAAAGGCAAGACCATACACGATTACTAACCCGAGATATGAAAGAACCCGATGGCTTCTCAATCGAAATAACTGACTTCCTAATTCAATGAAAATAAGATAACCCGACAGCAATGTTGTAAAAGCCGAAATAATCCACACAACTAAAAATACAATATCCAATCGTTCAAGAATTGCGACTGGAAGTTCAGTCATTCGAGTTAAAACTAACATTGGCCATAGTGACTTTTTAACCTCCTCTGAACCAAACACAGCCAATGTTGCAAAGGTGGCTAGAAAGATTACCACACCTGATATCAATATCCCCCATACCCCACCTTTAATAATAGTTTTAGGTTGTACCATATGAGGAGTAATAATAAGTATGATAAATAAGCCTATTTGAATAAAAGGAAGACTTACAATCGATAATCCTCCACCTAGCAAATCAACAAGCATTGTACCATTTCCGAGAATAGGTTTAATATTCCTTATATCCATATCTTGAATTGAGAAAATAACCATTGTAATAATAGGCAAAACAATAAAAGGAAGGTAATAAGTATGCATAAATGAGATGGTTGTCATATTATTTCTTGTAGCTACAGCGACTACTATTAATAATGCTATGGTGGTTACCGTTATTGGGGTATCCTGTAGCAGTGTTGTATTCATAACCTCTCCGAATTCTCTCAATACAATCGAAGACAAGGCTGCAAAATACAACATTAAAATAAATCCTACTAATTTACCTATTGGTTTTCCCACTATTTTTTGACTATAAGAAATGAGATTTTCCTTTGTAAATCGACGTGAAAGGGACGCAATCACTATCACCCCTAAGATTGAGAACATGATTCCCAATCCAGTGGCCATCAGAGCACCTGAACCTACATTTTCACTGGCTATCCGCGGCAACGCCAAGACACTTATTCCGATCGTACTGTTGATAACAATGATAGAGGACTGTAATGTTGTAATCTGTCTTGGTTCCTTCACTTATTATTCCCTCCTCTCTTTCTTGTCGTTATTCTCTGAAGAAAGTGGGCTAGCAGGGTGTGATTCGTGTGGAACTAGTCTTCTTTGGTTTGTAACCTGTAATTCGGCAGGTCGATCAAGTAACCAATTAAGTGGCCCACGGATAAATGTATCCTTCAATCCATTAAATTTCACTGGCGCAATTGGGCTTAAGTACGGGACCCCAAATGACTTTAATGAGATAACATGATTATTTACAAAAAGTAATCCAATCATTAACCCATAAAAGCCTAAAATGCCAGTTAAGAATAGTAATGGAAATCGAAGCATTCGAAATCCAATTGCCATATTATAAGAAGGGGTCGCAAAGGAGCCGATTGTTGTTAACGCGATTACAACAACAGTAATTGGAGACACAAAACCTGCGGAAACAGCCGCCTGACCAATCACTAGTACACCGACAATCGATAACGCGCCACCAACCTGTTTTGGCATTCGTACTGTTGCTTCTCGTAAAACTTCCATCGCTGCTTCCATTAAAAAAACCTCAACCACTGCTGGAAATGGAACCCCCGCCCTTCCACTTGTTACAGCAACAGCAAAGGCCGTCGGGATAAGTTCAGGGTGGTAAGAAATAATTGCAACATATAATGACGGTGTGATTAATGAAAACACTAACGCGATTAATCGAATAAAACGAATAATGCTGACCATAATAAAGCGCTCATTATAATCTTCTGGGGTTTGATAAAATTGATTAAATGTAGCCGGAAGAAGCAAAACAAATGGCGAACCATCGACCAAAATAGCTACTCTTCCCTCGACTAGGTTCCCTACCACAGCATCAGGTCTCTCCGTGCTCCTTATTTGCGGAAAGGGTGAACGAGGGTTATCCTGGATAAATTGCTCGATATATCCAGCATCTAGAACTCTATCAATATCAATTGTCGAAAGACGGTTCTCAACTTCCTCCACTAACGCTTTGTTTGTAATGCCATCAATATAACAAATGACAACAGTTGATTTTGTTAACTTTCCTATTTCCATTGATTTGACTCGGAAATCAGGTATCGGCAACCTAGATCGTATTAACGCTATGTTACTCTGAAGATTTTCAATAAATCCATCTCGTGGTCCCCGAATCACCTGCTCTGTCTCAGGTTGGGAAATGCTTCGCTTTTCAGTTTTATAAGTATTAATTAAAAAGGCATCATCTACTCCATCTACAAATAACACAGCATACCCTTTTAGGATAGCACTAAGAATATTCGAGATATTATTTTCCGTCATAATATCTGCATGGAAAAGTACCCTTTTTTTGATGACGCTTTTTAAGTCCCTTTGTTGGAGCTCTCCATTATTTTGACTACATTCCATCTCCAATAGAGGTTTAATAACTTCTTTACTAACAATGTCAATATCAGAAATACTTGAGATAAAGATAATAGACGAAGAAATTTGTTCCATTATTTCAATATCTCTAACACAAAAATCATTATCATCACCAAAGACATCTTTTACCTTTTGTAGTGTCTCTGGGAGATGTTTGCTTACTTTTTCGTCTTTATATATTTCCATGATTTTACTAGGCTGCTCGGAAATTATTGGTTTCGTTTGTTCCTTCTTCCCAAAGAGATTATTTAGGAATGACACAAATGACACCACCTTTGTTTCTGCTAGAAATAACCATAAAGATTATTGTTCCAAAAATGGAAATTTCCATTCACTACCTTTTGTCAAAAAGGTTACGAAAATGGAAAATAGCAGAAGATTATTGGTAACTGTCATATGTGACACTTTGTATTTATGATGACTGATTATTCCTAGTATCTTTTTTTCTCGGAATGTATCTTTCTATTTTTGTAAATGCCCATTGTAACGCTACCCCTTGCACAATCAGCCCTATAATAGACGTTCCTGTTAGAGACCATACAATCCATTGCTTCTCAATCTCAAAAAGTTGGTTTCCAAAGACCAATAGATGACCAAATGTAACATACATAGCACTTAGATAGGATGGAATTGACCTTTCAGCTATCCATACAAAATAAGATTCGATGAATAAGAAGGCAAAAAGAATAGTAATTAGAAATATCGTTGATTTATAGGTGAGTTTTTCAATATATGGGGAAATATAGTATTTTGTAATAGTCTTGAGACGAAACAAGTAAATCACCCTTACCAACCTTGCAAGCTGAAAAAATTGGTCAAAAGGGATGATCGCAATAAGAAGAAATGGGTTACTCTTGATAAAGCTCCACTTTTCCTGCGTCAAATACAATCGGACGATAAAATCAACAACAAATATGATCCACACAATCCAATTAATTGTAGAGTTATATGTCTGTTCAGACCAAATTGTCATAATGGTCAGCATCACAAGAAGAACCATCAACCCTTCATAAATGCTTTTTATTATTTTCATATGCATCAGTTACACCTCTTTTCCTACTCATCTATTATATAAGGATTTTCTAAACGGCGACAAGGGAACCCCTCAATAGGATTCCCTATGACCTGCTTAATCCTAACCAACAGTAATCATCTATAATTAATACTCATCGAGATACGAACCAGGGTATCGCCCCTACCCTCCCTACCTTCATACTTACTCAAAGAATAAAAAAAGGCCTTGAGTCAAACTTCTCAAGGACACGATCATATTCTTTCATTTTTACTAATCAGCCATAAAGTTATAGTGTACAAACATACCTATCACCTTAGTTTTCGTATGCAGAATGGTCAACAAATGTCCGATACAATAAATAGATGACAAAACAGATAGCTGTTGTTATAAAGGCCCAGCCTAGAGTAATTTGTTCAACTAATATATAATTATTGCATAATTGAACCGGTGCATAGATATATAACCAACCCATTCCAGTAAAGATGATTGTGAAGCTAATATAAACGACATTTTTAATGGAAGAGGTAAGCTTGTTCCAACTATCTCGGAGTGGAACACCCGCTAATAATGATAAACTAATAAACTTAAAAACCTCTACACTTGTCATTGTTAACGCGTCATCCATTGTCCTAGGAATCATCCAGTATACCAAAATAATGGAGAACAATAGAATGCCTGGAACACCATTATGATTCCATGTTTGAAAAAGGGAAGGAAACCTTAGTTGAAAAAATTTACCCATTAAAAATCCAGCAAAAACAATCAATGGCATTTGCATGTGCATATGAACAACCATGATCGATTCTAGTAAATTGGCGACAGGAGGAAGCGCTAAAACAAGAAGTAGGAGTAAACCATATAATGACTGCTTCACCGTTTATTCCCCCGTTTCATTTTCAAGAATTCTTGTAAGTTTCGCTGCAGCCTCTTCAATTTTTGTATAATCCATTACATCAATAAGTTTTCCTTGTTTATCAACTAAATAAAAGGCTGAATTATGGGCGAAATTTCCATTTCCATCAGGAATGACAATGACACCAAATTCTTTCAATAAACTGTCTAGTTCCTCCTGATCATTAATCCGAGCCATTCTCCATGTCTCACCATCACTGTTTTTGAAGAAGTTTTTGTATTTGTTTAAAGTTTTAGGGTCATCTCTTGTTGGATCAAAGCTGATACTTAAAAACACGATGTCATCTCCAATATAGTTTTCCGGTACTAAATCATATACTTGAGACATGTTCATTTCTAGCTGTGGGCAAACGGTGGTGCAGGATGTATATAAAAACGTAATAAATACGTACTTATTTTCAAATTCAGTAATAGGATAAACCCTTCCATTGCTATCTTCTAATGTAACATGAGGAAATGTAGGTTGCTCTTCAATCAGTTCATTTACTCTGGCAGTTTCGGCTGTAAATGCCCGAAATCCATCAGTCCCTACATAAAATAATACAACTCCAAATACTAAGACGGTAATTATTGCAATGATTGACTGTTTATGATTGACCATAACGATCACTTCCCAAATCTAAAGATTATCAAGTCGTTACTTTTTCTTTAGAAAAAAGAGATAGCTCAAACATCCTCCGAGCTATCTCATTTTTATCTAACGACCTACCAGGTCTTAAATGGTGGTGACCCTGGAGGTGCGTTGAATATCATTTCAGTTAATGGAATTACGTACCCCATAGCAACTACTAAAAGCATGATAACGATAACTCTACCCCATTTTTCTGTCCAATATGGAGTTTTTGTTGCATTTTCCTCTTCTTCAGCAATTGGGAATTCAGTTTCTCCCTTAGGTGCTAGAAACATCATATAAAATACAGCGTAGACTTGAAGAAGAACACCAATGATTAAGAATGTTCCACCTACTGCTAGGAACATTAAATATGGATCCCAACTAAGTGCTGTTGCATTGTCAAAGTAGGTTGTGTAAGAAGTTCTACGAGGTGAACCTAATAGTCCAACCCAGTGCATTGATCCTGACATGAAAATCATACCAATTGTCCAAACAATCGTTGTAACAATCCCTACTTTATTAATTGCTGGTGTTAAAACGCGTTTTGATATAAATGGAACTAACCAATAACTAATTCCGAAGAATGTAAGAACAACCGACACCCCAACAGTTAAGTGGAAGTGACCAACAATCCACATTGTATTATGAACTAACTGATTTAATTGGTTTGTGCTTTGAACAATACCACCTGCTCCACCAGGGATGAAGGCAGCCATTGCGATAAATGGTGCTAGGAAACGAACATCTCCCCAAGGAAGCTTCTTCCACCATGCAAAGATTCCTTTTCCACCTTTCTTTCTAGCAGTACGCTCGAATACTGCAAACATTGCGTATGCTGTCATTAATGATGGAAAACCGATTGCTAAACTCATAAATACGTGTAAGAACTTTACTGATTCAGTGATACCTGGGTCAATGATTTGGTGATGGAATCCACCAGGAATATTCATAATAACTAATAACATGATAACAACACGAGTTAATGTGTCACTAAAACGTCTTCCACCGATAATTTTTGGAACAATCACATACCATGCTGATACAGCTGTTAAATACCAAATGTTTACTAACGTATGCCCAAATGCCCAGAAAAGCGTGCGGGAAAGCATGACATTAATTGTTTCAACCCATCCGAATGCCCATGGGATAATTGTTAGTACTTCAATTGTTACTGGAAGACTTCCGAAGAATAAGAGAACGAATACACCAGTAGCAAAGTAAGCTAAGATTGGTACATGCTGACCCTTGTTTTGTTTTCTCCACGCGGCAACATTGATAAATGCTCCAAACGCACACATCCAAACGCCTAATACGATAAATACTAAGCCAATATAGAAATATGGTGATGCTGCCATTGGCGGATAGAACGTATACAATACTGAAGCTTTATTCATCAGAATTGGAACAACTGCAAAGACAAACCCAACAATCTTCAACCAGAAGCCAATCCATGCCATCTTCCGAACCTTTGGAAGAATTCCTCCTAACGTGTGTGAAAGACCTGCATAAAAGTAGCCAATTGTAAAGAATGCGGTTAATACTAATACTAGTAATAGTCCGTGTGCAGTAAGTACTTGGTAATAGTTAAACCAAGATGGTAACTCTAAGAGCCCTGCGCGGTTTAGACCTTGTAATAATCCTAAAACCCCACCAACTAATAATGCGATAAATGCAACAGATATATATGATTTCGTTAGTCTAGCGTCTTCAACACTGATTCCTAGTACTTTATTTGTTTTATCTTTTAATCTTTGTGTTTTTGTTGTTTGCTGTATAACTGTCTCCACGTTTCTCCCCCCTTTTATTTCACTGTAATCGTTGTGCTCATCATTTGGTGACCAGCACCACAATACTCATTACATAAAACTAAATATTCACCAGGTTCATCAAACTTCTGCGTGATTTTTTGAATATGACCTGGCATAATCATTGCATTTAAGTTTGTTCCAGCAACCTGGAAGCCATGTGTTACGTCTTTTGAAGTCATAATAAAGTGAACAGTGGCACCAGCTGGAATCTCAATCTTACTTGGATTAAAAGCAAATATTTCTAGTGTCATGACAACTTCGTATTCGTTCTCACCAATTTGGAAAACTCCTGGATTATCAAATGGTGCAGTTTCATCTACTTTTTGTGGATCGATTTTTTCCATATGACTTGGCGGTCCCATTTCTAAAGCAAATGTTTGATAACCAGTAATAAGCATAAAGCCAATGATCAAACCAAAACTTAATGTAAGCCAAATCTTTTCATCAAGATGCATTTTCATCTTGTTCCCTCCCTATAAATTCGATGTATAAATTGAGAAAAATAATATATACGTTACGAGAATAACTGCTCCAACAATTCCACAGGCAAACCATGTTCCCTTTAAAGGCGCTTCTCGTTCTACAATAACTTTTTCTTTGCGATTCGTTTTTGGAGTAACTTCCACCTTGAATCAACCTCCTACGTATGATTTACTTACATTTTAATTGGTAGCCATTCTCAATGAAGTGAACTGCATCACACGGAAATGAATTATTTACGAAAGTAAGGAAAAAGGGCATTTAACCTATTAAAGGATTTCGGTAGAGGTGCCTTTCTTAAAAGACGTGAAGAAATGAAAGTCATATTGGCATCGTTATTGGTATATAAAAAAGTAAAACTCGCCATATAGTAATTGGCGAGTTTCTTTAATTAGGGTTTGGGATACGGTTTACCGTATCGATCCTAAATAAGGGTTATAGCGATAGTAAAATAAGCGGAATTTTTCCCGTTAAATGCAGATTAGAGCTTGTTTTGGGATAAATAGAGGGAGTTTTTCCACCTATACAAAGCATAATTACCTATTTTCACGTTTGTCGAGTCAAATAAGCGTAATCTCTCCCTCTATTTATACTATTTTCAGTGCCACTTGCTAAATAAGGGGAATTTTTCCTCCTATTATTAAATTAAAGTACCTTATCTGATACCCAACCGATAAGAAGCGACTCTTAAGTTCCGAGATGCGGGAATCAGCAGCTTTTTGGTGGCCTACAAAAAGATCTGACCATTCCTGTATGATATGAAACAGGTTTGGTCAGATCTTTTCTTAAAAAACTATTACTTTAAAAGAATACATCTATTGTGCTACCATTCTAGCCCTAGCTGTTTTGCTTGTTTTTCAACATCCTTATCATATGATTGGGCAGCCTCTAATGCGGTCATTTCCCCGCTACCGACAGCGGTGCAGAGCTGCGCTAAATTAGGCCCCTTAATTGGCGATACAAACTCAAGCGCTGGAGCAACATTACCAGCATCAAAGTACACCATCATATCTTTTACAGCCCCATATGAATCTTCAGGAACATCAATACCTTCAATTACATAAGGACCATTACTCTTTGACTTAGATTCATAGAGCTCAATTCCCTTTTTAGATACGAAAAATTCCATCCACTTTTTGGCTGCATCTACATTTTTACTTTCCTGACTAATGACTATCGTATCAGGCATCCACACTGTTAATCCATTGACGTCTGCACTATCACTAGGTTGTGGAAAGACACCAATGTCGTCAATCTTGTCTGGATAATTTTCAGCAATGATTGGAAGAATCTGTGCCAACATTGGATAATGGGCACCCGTACCATCTGCAAGCATTTTCATACCTTGATCATAAGTGGCCACTGCGAAGTCTTCATTCATATAGCCCTTTTTACCAATTTCCTCAATTCTCTCAAAGCCTCTAAGTGCTTCAGGTGTTGTAGCATATTTTGCTTTTCCAGCAGTATATTCCTCGGCAAATTCTGGAACCTCTGCTTGTAAATTATAAAAATCAGCTAAGATTGGTAACTGAGAAGTCCACAACTCCCCATACGTTCCAATTACAGCAGTCTTACCTGCCGCTTTGATTTTTTCATTATTAGCCATTAATTCATCCCATGTTTTTGGAATTGATAACCCCAATTCTTCGTAAACGCGTTTGTTATAAAACCATGCGCCTACCTGACTAGATTGAGCAGGAATCCCGAATGCCTTACCATCCTCACTTACAACCTCCTTATACGTATCTAGTATACTATCCATAAAAGGCTCATTTGAAATGTCTACAAAGTGCTTATCAGGATCTAAAGCCATCAGAAGAGACCCTGAATTATACACTACTAAATCTGGCATACCCCCAGTTGCAAGTCTTGTCTTTACAACATTCACACCTTCAGGTCCACCAGGCCGTAACTCTACCTCTGTCTTAATATTAAGCTCTTCCTCAATCGCATCGACTACAGCCCTAAAACCAGCATTGTCAGCAGTTTCTGAGATGAGAATACTCAAAGTAGTGGCCTCTTCAGTGTCAGTTGATTGATTATTATTCACTTGTTCATCACTTGAACATCCTGTAATGAATAACAGGAACACAATCATACTACTAATCATACCTTTCAACACTCTTGTTTTGTTCATCGTTATCCCCCTTCACATTATGAATCTTCAACTCTATTTCTTGGTAAAAGTATTACGTAATAGAACAACTTTCGCCTACCATAAGGAGTCAAAACTACCATTATAGAAATAGCCTGAATGATAGATTAGTATTTTATACAACCTTATGTAAACGCTTCATCATTATTCTACTTCGAATCTCACCTTATGTAAACATTTCCATTTCAGAATGTTTCGATAATTATTTCGTCACTGAATAGTGGGGTGTGAAAAAAATCTAGAAAAGTAAATAAGGCATAAAATCTATATGATTTTACACCTTACCATATTACTGTGGTTGAAGTTATAATATTTCTTTTACAATATTGGCAATGTTACTAGAACCATCATTATGAATAAGATCATAATATAGTTTACTGAATAGAGAAACATATAATGCGCCCATTTCCACTCATCTTTTACACTAAATCCTTTTATGCTAAGAAGTAACCAACCTATATTAAGAACGGTCGCTACTATGACAAATGTTAAACCAAGTGAGACTAAATAAAACGGAAGTGGTAATAAACAAGCAATGTAAATAAACATTTGCCGTTTTGTAATTCCAAATCCATGAACAACAGGCAACATCGCGACTCCAGCTGCTTTATATTCATCACATTTCTTCATCGCTATTGCAAACGTGTGCGGCATTTGCCAGATAAACAAAATTAGAAATAGAATAATAGGTATAATATGATTACTTGGTTGAACAGCACTCCAGCCAATTAATGGAGTGACAGCACCAGAGACACTCCCTATTACGGTGTTAAGGGTAAATCTCCTTTTCGACCACATTGTATATAACACAACATACGTAAACCAACCTACAAATGCATAAAAAACTGTTTCAGCTGTTGTAAAACAAAGTAACCCAAAGCCAACTATAGTGAGTACAATCCCAACTGTTAGCACTACTGGCAATGATATCGTTCCTGTTACAGTTGGTCTCTTCTTCGTTCTTGCCATTACACGATCGATATCAACATCATACCAATTATTAATCACGAGTGCTCCTGCCATAACCAATGTGCTTCCTATCAAGGTTAACAGAAATATGTTCATATAATCACTGAACAACTCGTTGGAAAGAAAAAGTGACAGCCAAAATCCTGAAAACACTGGCACTACATTAGAAATTAATACACCAGCCTTAAAGAGTGATTTTAGGTCAGCTATTATACCCTTTTTCACTTTAGAAGTTTCAATATCTATATTGCTACTGGAAGGTAGAGTATTTTGATTCATTTGATTACCTCCAAACGATCTTATTACATTGGATAGGACTCTCTTAACTATATACACTTCACCTGAAGTAAAATGTGATTTACCTCACTTTACAAAAATCAAAACCACAAGACTTATAGAAGAAAGCGGAGTAAATCAGTTACAATGATTTCTCCGTCTAAATAGTCATGAACTTAAAACATACTCAGCTTGTAATTTTTCGAAAGTAGCTCTAATAGTTTAATTCCCGCAATACTGTTTCCTTTATCATCTAGTGCAGGTCCAAAAATGCCGATCCCAAACCTTCCAGGTACCGCCCCCATGATACCTCCAGAAACCCCACTTTTGGCTGGGATACCAATTTTTATAGCAAATTCTCCTGATGCATTATACATCCCACATGTTACCATAAATGTTTTGCAAATTCGAGCAACATCCTCAGGCACTAGCTGCTTGCCGGTGTATGGGTCAACACCATCCATCGCAAACACTTCCCCTATCCTTGCTAAGTCTAAACAATTCATTTCAATTGCGCATTGGCGTGTATACAAATCAAGTAAAGGCTCGATATCTTCCTTAATAATGTTATGTTGTTTTAGAAAATAACATAGTGCACGGTTTAGGTCTGCTGTTTCATACTCTGATTGAGCCACTTCTTTACTATATGTAACAGTTGAATCATTGGTCATGCCTTGAATAAATGATAAGAGTCGCTCGAATCTTTCATCAACAGACTGTCCCTTAATCATATGTGTGACCACCAATGCTCCAGCATTTATCATTGGGTTTAAAGGCTTAGAGGGTGCCATTGTTTCTAATTTTGCAATAGAGTTAAACGGGTCCCCTGTTGGCTCCATTCCAACACGCTCAAATACAAATTCTTTTCCACGGTCCATTAAAACAAGTGCCAAGCTAATCACTTTTGAGATACTTTGAAGTGTGAACTTCTTTTCTATATCTCCTGCAGAAAAACACTGACCATCTGGATAGTAGATTGCAACTGATAAATCATTAGGATTTGCCTTTCCTAGTGCTGGAATATAATCTGCGACCTTTCCTTCTGATGTAAATTGTTTCGCTTCCTTAACTAACGAATGTAACTCCTCTTTTGATTGACACGGCATATCTATCACCCTTATTTATTTTATATTGAAACAACTACTTAATATAACCTTCTATTCAAGGTTTCTTGTTAGCATTTGCAAATTGATTTATGTATAGTCGTGAATGAAGCAATAGATTTGGTTATGATAAAACTGTTGACTATTTATAGGAAAGAGGGAAGTGTAGATGAGAAATACAGAAGATATGAAACGCGATATTTTAGATGCTTTTCATTTCAGGCATTCTACTAAAGAATTTGATCCTACAAAGAAAATAAGTAATGATGATTTTCGGTTTATTTTGGAGACCGCACGTTTATCTCCAAGTTCATTTGGAACAGAACCATGGAGATTTGTCGTTGTACAGGACCCTGTGCTTCGCGAAAAAATAAAGAACACATCTTGGGGGGCATTCGGAAAACTTCCGGAAGCAAGTCATTTCGTAATCATTCTAGCTCGTACAAGAATGGATACTGAATTTAATTCAAATTATTTAAGAGATCATTTTACTAACGTTGCCAACATTCCAGAAGAATATCTTAGTAAAATGCTTGAAAGAATTGAAGATTTCCAAAAAAATGATTTCAAATTACTTGACGGAGATCGCCCTTTATATGACTGGGCTTGTAAACAAACTTACATTGCACTAGCGAATATGATGACTAGCGCTGCACAAATCGGCATTGATTCCTGTCCAATCGAGGGATTTAACATTGAGGAAATGAATAACTTGAATCTTTGGATGCCGTTTATATTTGAAAATCGAAGACATTTTGCTTGCTCGTTTAAAATAACCTCCGGGTTTTGTTAGTATGATTACATTTTTTTCAAAACCATCCGATTCCGCCTTTTTAATTGGTATAGGGTCGGCAATTCCACCGTCTAGTAGGTGTCGATTGTCATAAAAAACACTAGGTGCCACAAAAGGTAATGAGCTAGAAGCTCTTATTATTTTCAACAAGTGATCTTTATGATGCTCTTTATCATAGTAAACAGCACTACCTGATGCACAATCTGTAGCAACTACTACGAATTGCTCAGGGCTATTTTTAAATGTATTCATATCAAATGGCACTAACTTATTTGGTATTTCTTCAAATAGAAAGTCCATTCCAAATAGTTCTCTTTTTTTTATAAAATTTGATAATGACAAGTAACGTTTGTCTTCAATAAACCCAATATTCACCTTTTTGTTTCTTCCAGCCTGTCTTGAAAGATAAGAAGCCCCCATACAAGCGCCTGCAGAAACACCAATGACATAAGGAAAGTATAATTCTTGACTCATAAAATACTCAAGGACTCCAGCTGTATATAATCCTCTCATTCCGCCACCCTCAAGTACCAGTCCAGAATTTATCATGGTCTAATTCCTTCTTTCATAGATAAATAGAAATAAATATTATTCTAACAAAGCTCTTAAGTTTTGTCATATACTAACCTTAGTAATATTAAAATTTATAAGACTACTAAAGGAATGTCTGGTTTATACATAAGTTTTTTTGTACTTTATCAACTTAAATTATTGAGGTGTTACATATGAAAGAAAGAATACTACTCGCCTTCATCCCTTATTCACTGCCAACTGCATTTTTCATCATGCTCGCTTTAACAGCAGTATCTGGCGGAGCTAATGTGTTTAATATATATGTTCTAATTATGATGATTCTCTCATTTCTTCTTGGGCTAATTGCAGCTGCATTCAATCCATTAACTTATATTTTTTCACTCTTATTTGGCTTTATTAGTTTCAAATTAAAGTCTAAACCTCTACTAAGGATCATCATACAAACATTAATTATCGCAATTCCATTGGAATACATCCTTTGGATTGATGCAAAAAATGGCTTTGGGGGAGATCCTTTCTTTTTCATAAATGCCTTGTTAGTTCCTCTTATCTTAGCGCTAATCCACATAGGATTAGAAAAGTTATATGAAAAATGGAAAAGCAGACGCGACAGGAAAAAGAAAAGCTAAAAAAAAGGGTGCGGTATGAGAATCTACTTGACTTTACACATCTTCAACACAGAAAACTCCGAGCAATGAATTCAACCTCATGGTTTTGGTTTGTTGAAGGTGTACACCGCCTATTTTAAAATAGCTAGTTCTTCTTCGGTATTGGTTATGATGATAATTTGGAGGTGTCTCCAATGTCCACTATTTATTCTAGTAGCAGAGGATTCTGTTGTTTTGTCGCTCAGTATTATGAATATTAAATAAAGATCTACACGGTTTTTATTTCTTTTAATCCGTTATCCACTTCTAGCTCAGGATGTGCCGTTTTTAGTACAGATGGCCTCGCTAGAATTAGAACAACAACGATAAGAAGCGCTGCAGATGTTATCAAAATCCACTGTGCTGGTAAAACATCATATAAAAAGCCGTATAACACCATCCCTAGAGGCATGAGCGCCATTGACATTGTTTCTAGGATTGAAAAGACCCGCCCTTTATAATCATCATCGATTTGATTTTGCATCATAACTTGAATCGGTGTATTAACAATAATAATCATAGCCCCAAATCCAAACATAATCACTAGGTAATACCCGAAGATCACACCATATGGAAGGGAAATCAGCAACGGTAAGGAAATACACCCCATGATAACACCCATTGCAACAATTCCACGTTTTGAAACTAGTAATGGAAACTTCACTTGTTTTCGAGTAGAAAAATATATCGATAATAGCAACATTCCTACGGCAAATGACCCCTGTGTAAAACCAAAATGTTGAGAGGTAATCTTCAGTTTCTCAATCAGTATAAAAGAATATCCCACCTCAAAAGCACCAAAAAGAAAGTTAATGATTAATGATATCCAAATGATTATCATCAGTAGCGGCTGCTTTTTTAAATAAGAAAGTCCAGCTTTCATACTCTGTACCATCGATTCTTTCTGCTCGCCTTCGACTGTCTCCTTTCTCTTTGAAAACAGCTTAAAGTCCATTGTAGATTCTAAAATCACAGCAATAGTTGAAGCTATCATGTAAATAATAAGAAAAACTGGCATCGAAACTGTGCCATATAATAATCCTCCTACCGCAGGACTTCCGATGGCGGCAAAAGAAATCGACATCTGATTCAATGACATCGCTTTTTGAATTCTTGCTTTATCAACAAGACTAGTTATGGAAGAAGAAAAAGTTACACCAGAAAACATTGATGCTAACGAAAGGACACATGTCGTGACATAAATGGTGATAAGTGACAAACCAATTGTTACACTCACAATTAACAATCCAGCTATGGCTATGGTTGTGACAATCTGAGCCGTTAACGTAATTGCCTTCCTTGAATATTTATCCACAATATACCCAGCAAATGGTGCTGTAATAGCACGCGGTAAAATGTTACAGATAAGATTTGTAGCAAAACTAGTTGCCGATCCAGTTAACTGTAAAATGTAAAAACTTACTGCAAATGCATAAACCTGTGCACCAAACGAAGAAATCAACTTACTAATCGTAAACGTATACAAATGGTATGTTGCCCTTTTTATTCTTTTAACATCTTCCATAAGGATCACTCCCGCTAAAAAAAGTTTAATTTAATTAAACAAATCATAACATGCAATTACTTCCAATTCAAGGGAAAGTTTAATATAATTAAACATAAAAGACAAAAATGGGCTTTGCCTAAAATTACAAGGAGTTGCCTGTCCAATGCTAGGAGAACGAATACGTAGACTTCGAAAACAAAAAAAACTAACACTCGAAGCACTTGCTGGAAAACAACTGACAAAAGGAATGCTAAGTTTAATTGAAAATAATAAAGCCAAGCCCTCCATGGAAAGCTTAGCCTACATTGCTGAAAAGCTAGAAGTAGAAGTATCAGAGCTTTTAGATGAGATAAGTATTCAGGAATTAAGAGAAGTATTAGAGAAGGCAGAAAAACTGTTTAATATTGAATATGAGAAAAGACGAGATAAGTATCAACAATTAACTTTTTTAATTGAACCATATGTGTCAAAACTATCTCAAGGCTATGAATCAGCACGTTTACTTGAAATTTATAGTCGCTGCCTATATCACGATAAGGACGAAAAGTGGGAAGACTTCTCAAAGCGTGCTGCTAAACTCTATAATCAAATGAACCTTACAGCTAATCGCGCATCAGTGGGCATCTTTCATGCAAACGTTAAGCTTATAGAAAGAGATTATGTTCAATCCTTAACTATTTTCCTAAAAGAACGGGCAGAAATTGAGTCTACTCATGCATTTATCGATCCCATCACCAGGCTTGATTTAGATTACCATGAAGCGATATTATATTTTGCAGTAGGAAATGTGGAGACGGCGATTAAGGTAATGGAAAATGCGATAACATTCTCAAAAGAAAAACGGATTTTTTATCATATTGATGACCTATATAGACTAGCTGCAGCACACGCAATGATGTCTCATAATCATGGCAAAAAAGAATACTATCTTAAAAAATTAGCACAATACGGAGAATTTACTGATAATTTGGATTCCTTATTGTTCTGTGAACTTATTAATATCATGACCCTAATTGAAGAAAAGCACGACTACAACATGGCATTAACAAAGATAGAGCACTTTTTTGAGGATCCGAAAAAGGTTGAATCCTTTGGTCCTTGGTTTCTACTTGAAAAGGGCAAAACATTATATTTTCTAGAAAGGTATGATGAGGCCCTATTACATCTTGAAAGTATTGAAATTCCTGATTTTATCCACCATCCATTTGATCTTTCTATTTTCTATATTCTTGATTCCTATAAAGCTCTATGTTTTTTGGCAAAGGGTGATTCTATTTCTGCTGTTTCATCGGCAAAAATAGCACTTGATAACTTTGCCGCTTTACCTTCAACACCGTTTAAAACATTTAGTATTCAAACATATGATAAAATACTTAATAGTTTATAAACTCAAGTGGCTTCCAAATGGAAGCCATTTTTCGTTCAACAATATAGAAAGACAACACATTATTTTAGGTTTTATTTATTTTTAAGACTTTTTGCTTTTGTGGCTTTAATGTTACGAAGAAAACTCCATACTCAAATTCTTCAATATATAACGGAGTATCTGGTGTATCTTTTAGTAGGCCGGTTCCAATCAAATATGGATATTCAATTTCATTTTCTTCTGATTCTGGTTTAATTGGTAATGTTCCTCTTTTGATGAAGTAATCTTCTACAATAACTTGCATTGAGTCTAATAATAACGCCAAATCCTTTTCATCTTCTTCAAAAATATCAAATGTAATTCTACTCATGTAAAAATCCTTCGAAGGCTTACCTCCAAGCCTGTTATATATTGGCTTTAAATTTATTAATAAATCATCCTCATTATCACTATTAAAAAAAACTGCCTTTGATACTCTTGGCACCTTCTTTTGCATGTCATGAATCCAGCTTGTCATTTCTCTATCAACCTGCTCTTTTGTAATCTCAACCACTCGTTGTTCTTTCCGTGACGGCATAATCTTTTTTAACAAATTCATAGTATCAGCTCCTTATCCACCTTTGTTTGGGTACTCTATTCTTACCTCGCACCAAATTTTGTAATCGTTTTCAAAAACATCTATACTCAACTTTTTCACCCTGTTTCTAAAATATAAACACTACTTTATTTCACCTTTATTATAAGATAATCTAAGAAATTCTTATGCTTTATTCACTTTTCTTCATAAATTGAACAAACTTTCTTGTCTTTTTTGTGAATTCACTTCATTTATCCAATAATGATGGCGTGAATTACTATGATAATTCACGCCTACCCTTACCTTTTTAACTCTTTATTTACATTACGTTGTTTAGTGACTGCGACTTCTTGCTCTCTCTTTTTCAAACAAGACGATCAATCCTGGTAACAGAATTCCTCGTATAAGGAATGTATCAATCAAGATACCGACTGCAACGATAAACCCAAACACAAACAGCAATTGAATTGGCTGTGTCATTAGTACTGCAAACGTTGCAGCTAAGATTAATCCAGCCGAAGAAATTACCCCTCCTGTATTTGCTACAGCAATTTCAACCGCATCTTTAACAGATCTCCTTTTTCTCTCTTCCTGGAATCTAGATATTAACATAATATTATAGTCTATTCCCAACGCAACTAGGAAAACAAATGAATACAACGGTACACGATTACTAATTGTATCAATATCAAAAAATAGATTTGTTAAGAACATTCCAAGACCTAATGCAGCTAGAAACGAAACAAGAATCGTTCCCATCATATAAATTGGCATTTTAATGGACCTTGTTAATACAATTAGCATTCCAAAGATGAGGACTGTTTCTAGAATCACAATGATAATCACATCACGATTGTTCACCGAACGGTCATCAACCTTTGCTGCTGTTTCACCAGAAAAGTATAATTCACCTTCTAGGTTACTTTTTTGTACAATTTGCTCTGCATTCTCAATCATTGTTTCCATAGCATTAATGGATGTAACATCATATGGTCCTTCTGAAAGGGTTAGGGAATAGCTTATCACTTTCCCATTTTCAGAAATTCCATTTATTCTCACACCGCTGACAAGTTCTTGCTCCATTAGTTCTTGTCTTAATTCATCTTGCTGGTCTTGTGTTAAAGTCTCTTTACTTTCAAATAGCACAGTCGAAGGTGCTAAATCTCCTTTTTCAAACTTTTCCTCTAATATTTCATAACCTTGACGCGACTCCATATCTTCGGGGAAAGATTTCATTGTATCAAATTCATATTTTAAATTGAACATATTGAGTGCTGAAAGTAGGATAAACAAACTTACTAACACAACTGAAAGCCCAGGTCTCATCGTTACAAAGCGCCCGACTTTACTCCAAATAGAATTAGTTTTCAGTTTTTCATCTCCAACACTTGGAACCTTAGGCCAAAATGATTTCCTTCCAAATAATGTGAACAGTGCTGGAACCAAGGTAATTGATGCAAGCATAATAACCGCCATGGCTGTTGCAAATGTTGGAGCAAAGTTTCGATAATCTCCAAATTCTGCGAAAAATAAGACAAGCATTGCCGCTAGTACAGTGCCACCGGAAAAGAAAACAGGCATACCGGTTTCTCTCATCGCTATTTTCATTGCTTCAAATTTATCTTGGTATGCCTTTAATTCTTCACGATATCTCGAAAACACGAAAAGTGAATAATCAATAACAGCTGCAAAAAGCAAAATAGACATTATCGATATCGTTTGACTGCTTGTTACTAAACCACCTTTCCCCATTAACCCAAGGATTTGCATTACAACTTCATATACAAAAGCAGCTGCTAGTAAAGGAATGAGCGCTAATAAAGGTGAACGATAGATCACAATAAGCAAAATAAGAATTAATCCAACAGTAGAAAAAATTAATACAAGGTCCGCCCTTGAAAATAACTCAAGAGTATCTGTTGCGATTCCAGCTGGACCTGTTACAAATAACTGCAATTCAGTTGTTTCACCAACGATTTCATGTATTTTCTCCTTCGACTCTTTTATTTCACTATTATCAAGGGAAGGGTCAAATGATAGTGGTATTACCGCTGTTGTTCTGTCCTCCGAGAAAAGACCATCTAGAGCTTGGGGAGGTAAGCTTGATAAAGGTATGAGTTGTTTTACACCCTTAAGAGCTTCAACCTCTAGCTGATTAAAGAATCCCGTCAGCTCCTCCACTTGTATCTCATTACCATTTCCTTGAAACACAAGAATCGCCGGTATCCCATCGCTATTTTCAAAATGGTAATCAATCTTATTCTTTGCAATAACGGATTTGGCATCACTTGGTAGTGTATCAATATTGGCAACCTCATATTCTTTTACGCTAGGAGCAAAGATTGCCAATACCATTGTTAGCACCAACCATGTTACTAAGGTTATCCACATCCCTTTTTTCGTTGATACACGATCGGTAATTGCTCGTAAGAAATTTCTCATATTTGTCTCCTTTATTTGTTTATAATTGATTTCGACTATTAGTGACAAATGCGTCACTTTTAACCCAAAAAAATATCGACACATTTGTCATATTAATTATCTTTTAATGTGACAGATGTGTCAATTACTACTCGTGAACATTCCATGACATATTATTTCTTTTATCGAGGCAACCCATGCTGAATGGGGAACTCCAAAGTGATTCGGAATCGCTATAGACTGAAAGATGATTCCTAATAAAATTCCGTCTGGAAGATCTCGTTTCAATTTCCCTTCCTTTTTTCCTAATTGAATAAACGACTGTAAATTTGCATACATATCCAAATGCATTTGATCTAGACTATGTTTGCTTTCTTTGACCTTATTATTTATATTTATAGGAATCTGCTGACCAATTTGAATGAGTTTTTGTATAGACGTATTTTTAAAAATAAGTGTAAGTAAGTAGTCAAATTGGTCTTCAAAATGGACCAACGAGTCAATTTCCTTTAATTCTGCAAGAAAACTTTTCATTTCATCCAACATAAAATCCATTATTAGCTCTTCTTTATTTTCATAATACTTATAAATTGCTCCTCGAGAGACCTTCAAGTGATCAGCTACTATACTAATAGTAAAGCCTTCATATCCATATTGTAAAAGTAGTTGATTTGTTGCTCGAAATAAATCAGCTGTTGAAAATTTACGAGTTCTTGCCATTTTACCACCCAATATCTTTTCATATATTAAATTACATATGATACATTTGCTAAAAATTTCACCTATATCAATATACCATATCATATTCAAATTGGTTGGGTTTACACAAATCATTCATATTTATTGTATTGTTGCGGAAACATACTTAGAAAAAGGAGTTTTAACTAATGAGGTTGTTCATCCTTTCATTCATGCTTTTGTTCTCAAGCTTTACAACTGAAGCTGGAGCTAAAATAGAAACTCATTCTCCAAAAGAGCTTGCCATTGTAATTGACGACCTTGGTAATAATATGCAAGGTTCAAAGGAGATGCTTGAGCTTCCGATCCCGCTTACGGTTGCAGTGATGCCCTTTATGCCGACATCAGAGTCTGACGCTAGACTAGCCCATGAAAAAGGGCACGAAGTCATTATCCACATGCCAATGGAACCTAAAAACGGAAAAAGAAGTTGGCTAGGACCAGGTGCTATCACAACGGATTTAAGTAATGAAGAAATTAGATCTAGAGTGGAAAAAGCGATTGAAAGTGTACCTTATGCAGTTGGAATGAACCACCATATGGGCTCAAAAGCAACAGAAGACGAAAGGGTTATGAGAGTAATCTTAGAAGTTTGTCGTGAGAATGGACTTTACTATCTGGACAGCAAAACTGCTCGAAAAAGCGTGATTCCGAAACTTGCATCAGAATTATCAGTACCATATTTAGAGAACGACTTATTTTTTGACCATGTCTACTCGGAACAGCATATTTATCGCCAGGCTTCAAGAATTATTAATATATTAGAGCAAAGTGAACATCTTATCGCCATTGGTCATGTCGGCATAACGGGTGACAGAGTTGTGGGTGCAATAAAAACCTACCTACCTGAATATGAAAAACAGGCAAAAATAGTCCCACTATCACAATTACTCCCACCCACCATTCCGTCCCTGTAATCTAAGAGGCGGAGCACAGGGACGGTTCTTGTGCCTCATTTCCTGCAAAGCACGGGGACGGTTCTTGTGCCTCATTTCCTGCAAAGCACGGGGACGGTTCTTGTGCCTCAATAAAAAACTACATTTGTCTGTTTAAAGATTTACCTATCTATGCTACTTTAGATAAATCAGTAATTATAGGTGGGTGTTATAATGGCTAAAACAAAAAAAGCAATTATTATTGGGGGAGGAATTTCCGGAAAACTTGCAGCGCGTGTATTATCAGATTATTTTAAAGAAGTTATTATACTAGAACGAGATTCAAAACCTAGTGGGCCACACCCTAGAAAAGGAGCACCTCAAGGTGAGCACCTACATGCTCTTCTCCACGCAGGTGAATATGGACTTGAGAAGTTATTTCCTGGAATTACAAATTCCTTTCACTCAAGTGGTGCTATCCAAATAAATTCAACCAAAGACCTATCATGGTACCATCATGGAGTTTGGAAACTTCAATATGATGGGGGGTACTCAACAACGCTGCAAACAAGACCACATTTGGAGTGGCATATCGAGGAATATATCAAGAAAATTCCTAATATAGAAATCTACTATAACTCTGCCGTTCAAGATTATATCTACGATTCTAAAAACCATCAAGTAACAGGAGTCGTGGTTAAAGCCAATAATGACTGTACACAGCAAGCAGCTGATATTGTCATAGATGCAAGTGGTGCAACTAGTTTGTCGACGAACTTGCTTAAAAGACAAGGTTATGTAATCCCAACACATAACGTTAAAATTGGTTTATCTTATATTACCAAACAATTTATCATACCTGATAAAAAAGAGCGCAATTGGCAAATCAAACTTGTATATCCCAATCCTCCAAAAGAAAAAATAGGGGGCACAATTTCACGAGTAGAGGGAAATCGATACATTGTCACCTTGTTTGGTTATGAAAATGTCATTGATGAGAAGGAAGTAATAAAAAATAATGACCATTTTATCAACCTAACAAAAAAACTCTCAAAGTTAGATATCTATCACGAGCTACAAGAAGGTACTCCTATTACCAGTACGGCAGTTTATAAAATACCTCAAATATCCTGGCGACGATTTGATAAGGTAAAAGAATTACCAAAAGGACTTCTTCTTATCGGTGATACAGTTTGTAGAGTTGATCCTGTTTTTGGACAAGGAATGAGTATTGCAGTATTAGAATCACTTGCTCTTCGTACACTTTTTGAAAGAAACAGTGAAAACCTTGAAAGAATTTCAAGACTATTCCCTAAGAAGGTAGCGAACATCATATCACCAATATGGAATATGGTGATTTCCGAGGATTTCCGTTTCTCGAATATCGGAGGTAAAAGACCATTTGGGTTAGCACTACAACAATGGTACTCAAAAAAAGTATTCCACTTATCATCTAACGATCTTTTTGTTTATGACACATTCATAAAGGTTATGAATCTTGTTTCACCAATCACAATTTTATTTCATCCTAGGATTGTAAAAAGTATCCTTAAAGATACTATAATTCACCGAATTAAGTAATTTTATTACTTTACAAGGATGGTGTCTAACGAACAAGTTTTTTTCTATATAAAAAGAAAAATGATAAGGGAGAGCATAGCCGCTCTCCCTTTAAGAACCAGTGAACAAGCGTTTTCCTTGTTCAAGAGATATTTATTTTTACACAATTCCTCTAAGAATCCACACCATGTAGAATGTAGAATAACTTCTCATCTTTGTTTCTCCTAGGGACTACCAGCATTGGAATGATTCTTAATTTAAGAAATCTGCCATATCTATTGGATTTCCTACTGTTAAGCCTTTAGGTCGTTCACATTTATGTTCAATGTAAACATGCTTCTCTTCACGAGATGCCTGGTGAATTGCATGCATAGTTTCAAGCACGTGTAAAGCTAAGTCACCATTTGCCCGATGTTGACGGTCATTTTTAATCGCATAAGCCATTTCAGCAGCTCCAATACCGCGGCTATTTTCAGTAAAGCCGTATGCCAATGGAACTTCTGTAAATGATTGTTCCCCTGCTCTACGGATAGAGATTGGACCACCAAATGTATTAGGATCTGGAACACTTAATGTTCCATTTGTTCCATAAATTTCAATACGTGGAAGATTTGATCCACCTTTTACATCAAAGCTTGTCACAATCGTACCTACCGCACCACTGTCAAAATCAAGGATACCTGTCACATGAGTTGGAATTTCAACAGGAATCTTACGTCCGAAGTCTTCAGCTCTTGTCACAGTTCTTTCTGGGAATAATTTTTGTGCAGATCCTGTCACCTTCTTAATTGGACCCATTAAGTTAACCAGAGCCGTTAGGTAATAAGGACCCATATCGAACATTGGCCCACCACCCTTTTGATAGAAGAAATCTGGGTTTGGATGCCACGCTTCTGGACCTCCGCCCATCATAAATGCAGTGGCAGCAATAGGTTGTCCAATCCATCCATCATCAATTAGTTTACGACATGTTTGGATACCACCACCTAAAAAGGTATCTGGAGCGCTTCCAACACGCAAACCTTTTGCTTTTGCAAGCTCAACAACTTCCTTACCTTCTTCTAACTCAACAGCCAATGGTTTTTCTACGAATACATGCTTACCAGCTTCTAGCGCCTTAAGATTGATTTCAGCATGAACCTTTGGAATCGTTAAATTGATGACCATTTCAATATCTGGATCATTTAACAACTCTTCTACAGTTAAGACTCTTGGAATGTTATATTCTTTTGCCTTTGCGTTTGCGCTCTCTAAATTAATATCTGCCACTGCAACGATATCAAGAATAGGAAACTTTTTAGGTGCTTCAAGGTAGATCCCGCTAATTGTTCCAGTTCCAATGACTCCTACTTTTACTTTGTCCATTATGTAACCTCCTAAAAAATGTAGCTTTCTAACCTCTAGTGTATCATTTTATCTTCTATTGAAACATCATTTAATGTATCATTTTTTCTCTTTTCAGCTAAAAAACAGGACTTACCTTGTCCCGCTTTTTTTCCAGTTAAAGTCTTTTAATCAAGCTTGTACCAGGAAGGTATTAAAGGAGTAGTGAGGCACAAGAACCGTCCCCATGCCTCAAGCGATAGTGAGGCACGAGAACCGTCCCCATGATCTACAAGAATAGGCTAGTATGTTTTGGAAGAAAATAAATGAATGTACAAAATTCCATTTGAGGAGAGGGTTTGATGGTATCTTATAATGATATCGTGAAAGCTCAGCAGGAAATGGCGAATATCGTTCATAAAACGCCATTAGACTATTCACGTACATTCAGCGAAAATTCTAATAACGAGGTATATTTAAAGCTCGAAAATCTACAGAAAACTGGCTCATTCAAGGTGCGGGGTTCCTATAATAAAATGATTACGTTAAACAAAGAAGAACTCAGAAGTGGAGTAATTGCAGCATCAGCAGGAAACCATGCACAAGGTGTAGCCTATGCAAGTACCATGCTTGGAATTCCGTGTACCATTGTGATGCCAACGGGGGCACCATTAAGTAAGGTCCAAGCTACCAAAGAATACGGAGCAAAGGTAGAATTATTTGGAGATGTCTTTGATGAAGCCCTTGCCCATGCATTAGAATTAGTTGATAAAACTGGTGCAGCTTTTGTTCATGCCTTTGATGATGATGCAATAATTGCTGGCCAAGGTACTGTAGGCTTGGAAATCCTCGAGCAACTCCCTGATGTAGATGCCATCGTTTGTCCTGTAGGGGGCGGTGGTTTGATTGCGGGGATAGCAAAAGCTGTGAAGGAACAAAAACCTTCCATCAAGATATATGGTGTGGAAGCAAATGCTTGTCCAAGTATGAAACAGTCGTTATTAAAAAATAAATTAGTAACCGTTGATTCTAGTCCAACAATGGCGGATGGTATCGCAGTTAAAAGGCCCGGGGTACATCCTTTTCAGTTAGCCAAGGAGTATGTAGACGATATGGTAACAGTTGACGAAATGGAAATTGCCCAAACAATGCTTATGCTTCTAGAAAGAAACAAATTACTTGTTGAAGGGTCAGGCGCTGTTGCTCTTGCAGCACTGTTATATGAAAAGCTTCCCATTACAAATCAAAAAGTTGTTTCAGTTATTAGTGGTGGAAATGTAGATGTAAGTTTTATTTCAAGGATTATTGAAAGAGGAATGGTGGAGGCAGGACGTTTTATGCGTTTTAATACGATCCTAAAAGACCGGCCAGGAAATCTTGAAAAAATCTTACAAGTTGTAACAGAACAACAAGGTAACGTTCTTGATTTATCATTAAGCCATATGGGTGACGAGATTTATCCTAGCTATGCACAACTATCTATTTCGATTGAAACGAGGGACAACCAGCACATTGAGCAAATCTATTCAGCCTTGAGGCAGAAGGGATATACCACTCACTGAAGTCACTTAAAATTTCTATAGGATATTGATTGAACACAAGCTGTCCTATATGCTTGTGTTCAATCTTATCTCTTCTCTACTTCATGTTCATTTCTAAAGCAAAGCCTTGTGGTTCCTAATCCCTGTAACACACTTTTTTTATTGATGAAGCGGTCGATACACCTTTTTCACAAAATCACCTACTAGTTTCGGTAATATATAGTGTCTCCTGTAATGCAAGGCCTTGACTAGCTCCTGTTTTTCTTCCAACGAAACATTCCAATCATTTGGAATAAACGATAAAATTTCTTCTAGCAATTGGATTGGGATTGACTGAATCTTTCTGACAGCTCTTTTTAAATCCTTCTCGTCTTGGATAAACGATCCCATTAACTGGTGTGTAGCACTTTCTATAAGCGAATTTGGCAGATTTTCCAGGTCATTAATGGTCCATGAATAGGAGTCAAATATTTCAGCATGATCTATTACCCATAAAAACTGTTTTCCTGGAGTTGCTTCTTGGAGTAGTATATTTTTGCGAGTCCTGTCGTTATTACATAGCCAGTAATCAAAAACAATAATCGAAGCTAAATCACGATGATTTATAATACTCTTAATCTCTGTTTCGTGTGCATTTACACTATTAGGTATAAATTTATTTGCAAATTGTTTTGATGTGTACAATCCTTCTTCTACCTTCGGAATATTGTCTACAAATTCTTTAGGCATTTCTATTAAATATGCATAAGGGATAGGCAAGCCCATAAACCTAGCAATACAATACGCAACCCATTCATTCATAAGCGCTTTATTTTCACTTGGTTTATACAGCTTAACAACGTAGTCGTCTCCATCATCAAAAGTAATTAAATGCGCATTTTTCGTCTTACTTTCAAATAATTTACGATAGAAAAGAGGTTTCATTGTCTCCCTCCATTCGTAAGTTCTTTAAGTAATTCAATATATTTTTGGCTACAAACCGATAAAGAATAATTTCTAACCACTCGATTCCGAGCCTTTTTAGATAGCTTATCGTAAAATTTTTGGTCATCCACCACTCGATATAACTGACGTGTTGCTCCTCGCACATGTTCTTCACGAAATAAACATCCTGTCTTTCCGTCAACAACAATCTCAGGAATGGATGAAATACTTGGGGCGACTACTGGAACACCACAGCTCATCGCTTCAATAAATGTATTTCCAAAGGATTCAGATTTTGTTGTTCCCAACAAGCAACCTCGCGATTGTTTAATTTTTGCATACATAGAAGGCATTTGCTGATACGGAATAACTGGGAACCATTTTACTATTTCAGTTAACCCTCTTCTCTTCCATTCTTCTTCAAATATATCTTTTTCAACACTTTTATCACCGCCAATAACCCAAAACTCAATATCCTCTCGTTCTTTTCGAACAAGATCCGCCACTTTTAATAAAAAGCGCCAATTCTTTCGGACATCTAATCTACCAATATATGCTACAATTTTTTTGCCTTGTGGAGGAAAAGGGAAGGTTTCGCTATTCAATTCATCATCATCTAGAGGACGAAAAAAGGAGATATCTGTAGAGTTGTTGATTACTTCAATTGGATATGGTTTATCTAATAAAATGGATAGTACACCTTTTTGATATTCTGTTGGCACAATGAATTTCTGTGGCGTAATTTTTTTATATCCATCCAAGTTCCGTTTCAGTTTTGTTATTTCAGGTGTTCGAGCTTCAATAATAATTGGTCCGTCATATTCCACATCTGCTAGCCAGTCATACGCTTGACTTGTATCAATAACAAAGATTGCATCATATTTATTATCACTTATTATTTTATTAATTTCTTGTTTATCCTTTGTTAAGTATACCTGTGCAACGTCCTCCATCATATGCATCCCACCTAGGTCTTTACAATAGAGGAACTCTGTCGTAATACCATGTTTTTTTAAATAGATTGCACGATTTCTCCACCCAGCATTTACCCCCCCAACTGTTAGTAAACGCCAAATGACTAATATTTTCATATTTACATCACCTGTTATTTTTTCTTTTTTTCTTTCTTTTTCTTCGGTCTCCATACTTCATTCTTGCTATTTTTGTCATACACTATTTTTACAGACTTACCTACGTTACTTTGGGGTTCTTGTTCTTGTTCATGTTCCTTTACCTGTTCTTCTCCATTCATAAAGCCCTGCTTAATCAGCTCTCTCTCCTTTTGTTCTTTCACTACTTTATGAATCAAGCCTACTAATCCTTCATAATCTAAGTTTGTGTCCTTCATTGTCAGTAATTTATTTACATCCTTTTTAAGCCTTTTCTTATCCACCTTCGTTTTGCTTTCTAGTACCCCGTAAAGCTGCTTTGAAACCTCTTCCATCTTCATATAATATTCCCATTCGTCATATAGGTGAGGGGCAATTTCCTTTACATGCTGAATAAAGATTGATCTATTTTCTACCCCTAGACTTCTTAGTAGTTTTCTAGGATAAGGGTATGTCCGATTTCTCCATACAGTTCTGCCAACATCAATCACTTTTAATGAACCATCATCTTGAAGGTAAATCTGTCTTTTATGATGGTCAATACGTTCGTACCCAATTTCCTTAAACGTTATCAACATTTGAATTAACTGCTGTGAAAGCTTCTTTGTTAAAGGCTGTGATTGCAAGTATTCTCGTAAGTCCACACCATATACCATATCCATAACAATGAAATTTTCACCTTTACAATGAACTTTAGGCAAAAGCGACGTATGCTCACCAAGTGACATCGCATAATGCTCACGATCACAATCATCTACTTCACCATATACTTTCATACACAACTTTTCATCAATTTTAAAAACAGCCCCTTGTCTACCTTTACCTATCATTTCAAGAGAAGAGTTATTTACTACTGATACGTCTTGGTTTTCAAAACTTTCAATGTGAATCTTCTTAGCTAATTCACTCCACTTTTCACATTCCATTTTTCAATATTCACCCCTATATTTAATAGAATTTAAAAGAATTTCTTAATAAACACATCCAAGGAATGATTCATTATCTCCTTTATTATTACTTTTTAAATATGTATATATTTTTCGGACAATTTCGCAACTTACAAATGTCCAATTGTCTTTGAATATAATAAAAAAGGGCTGTCCCCTAAGTGCCTGGCACCACTATCATGATACATTTATGATAGAAGATTAGAATCTACATAGTGTATGCATTTGTGCCTGACTCTTAGTTTTGGACAGCCCTTCATTACCATTATTCACTTGTGACTTTTTGGTTAAACTCTCTCCCCATAATGAGTATTACGTATTGTTTAATACTCTATTGAAACGATACTTCTAGTGATCACGATGGACAAAAAACTCGAGTAACTGCTTTAAAAAAGTGGTATTTCGTGGTACCTTTTCTAATACCTCAATCGCTAAACAGTAATGCTCCCACATTTCTTTTCTAGCACCGTCAAGGCCTAAAATTGAGACAAAGGTTGTATTATTGTTTTCTGCATCTTTCCCATGAGGTTTTCCTAATGTGAGTAGATTTCCTTCTACATCAAGCAAATCATCCTTAATCTGAAAGGCGATACCAGCATGGTATGCATATCTTTTCAGGGCATCTTTTTCTGATTCCTTCACTTCAGCAAGAATAGAAGGCATGATAAGACACGCCTCAAACGCTAACCCTGTTTTATAAAAACTCATCATATCCAGTTGTTCTCTTGTTAATAACTTTCCCTTCGATTCTAAGTCCATTGCCTGTCCTTTGCACATCTCCTCTGTTACCCGTGTCGAATACCGAATTAGTTGTAAGACAATTTTTGGATCATATTTGTCAAGAGAGGCTTGTTCCCAAATTGCTCGTTGCGTTAAAAATAAGCCAGTTAATTCTGCAATCGCCACATTATACTTACTGTGAATGGTCGGACGTCCTCTCCTAACTGATGCATTATCTTGAGAAGGTAAATCATCGAAGATCAGAGATGCTGTATGCATGTATTCTAATGATTTTAACAGTGGTATAATCACATCACTATCTAGCCCATATACATTAACACCCATCTCCCAAGCAAGAATTGGCCTCAACCTCTTACCATCACCAGCTAAACTATCATTTGCTGCTGCAATAATCGGTTCCTTAAGAAAAGGAGTCGCTGGATTATTTGTAATCGTTAACTCACTATTTAGTTGGCTACGGACTGCATCCATTGTTTTTAAAAACTGATCACCGGTCTTTTCCTCATTACGAAAATTATTAATGATTTGGTCTCGAAGGAGCTTGTCAAAGAAGTCGACATCAACTGCTTTACTAACCATTTTTTGAATAAGACGATGAAATTTAGAGTTATCTAGAGCAAATAACTCCATTATTTCATTATACTTACTCGTCCCTACACGGTTCCTAAAGCGTTTCAAACCATTTATTGCCCGACTTATTATAACTTCACGAGTATTACTATCTGAGTGATAAACGTTATGAAGTAAATATGAAATAACCACCCAATAAAGCTCAAACGGATTGATAAGATCTTTTCGAGTCTTATGATATTTATAATAGTAGGTATAAGGTGTAACAGATCCTTCCTTCAAATCATCGTACATATCTGCAAAGTCATCGGCCAACTGATTGTACAAGCCGTAAAAGAAGGTTCTATTTTCAAACTCATGATTACTAGGGTCTCCGATAACAGACTTGGCCATTAAGCGTGAAAAGGAGGACTTTAGAATAACAGGAATAAACAGCTCTTCGTTCGTGTAAGTAGGATTGGATATGTCCTTTTCCCGATCAACTTCCTGGGAATGAAAAAAGATATAGGCTTGTTCACTGAACTTTATTTTATAATCAGGATGTTGCCTTGCATCGATATACTCAAAGGCCTCTTTCAATTCTGTATGTATGAATCGGATTAACTCCTTATTAGGCCCAGTCCATTCTCCCATTTCAGGTACAGTACCACTCATAAGTGTTCTACGGATCATATCCGAATATCGCCTTTTTTCATGGTCTGTCAAAACATGTGAATCTAACAAATCATCAATAAAAGGATATGTCAGTCCATATGAATAACCCAATCTAATCGATTGATCAAGCTTTACTGAACGCTCCTCAGATGAGACACTATCTCCCATGTCTTCTATAACATGCATGATGACGCCGGCAATTACCTTGATGAGCTTTCGTTTTGCATGCATGCCGTCCATCCCTTTTGGAATTTGAGAGGAAACGATTTTGAGCTTATTGATCAACCAAATGATAGTGGTCTCAATACCCTCTTTCTGGGCCCACCTATATAACCATGTAATACCAAACATTTCTGTTTCATTTTGCTTTGTTGCTGTTGACGTGGCGAGGTATTGTTCAAATTGATCAACAAGGCTTATGATTCGATCTTGTGTATCATTAGAATCTAGTTTCTTACCAAGATCACGTAAAAATATATATGAAATACTACGATGAAGATAACGATCTAGCTTCCCAGTAGCTCTAAGATATCGGATATAATACCGATATTCCGACATACTCTCTTTTCTTGACCTGAAAATAGAAGTTAAGGGGAAGGTGTTGATATGATCCTTTTTCCATAGTTGGAAGTCCTTCGTTAAGGTAGAGATGTAAGTTTCTTTGGTCAAAAGTTGATAAAGCTTGTGATAATATGTAGCTGCCTTCTGCTCTGCTGCCCGATAACATTCATCGAAATTTTCTATTACATCTTCTTTTAGGTTATCCATTACATACCCTCTACTTAATTTTTGAATTAATAAATCCTTATATTAGCTTTTTTAAATAAGTATTCTTTTGCCAACATGTACATAGGAAGCTTAGGTCGTAAACATTTATATAAAAAAGATACTACCCTTTATATAGGGTAGCATTATCTATAACGAATAGTAAATCGCAAATGAATTAGCAGCTGAGTTTTTGTTACATGAATGAAAATCTAGCAGTTAAATTAACACTTTCTCGTCTAATCATGTACCGCAAAATGTTTGATAAGGACGTCCAGATTGTTCTGGAAGTTTACAGTATTCTTCATGTTCTTTTGAATACGAAAAAGGGTCCGCTAAAACGGTAAGAAGCTGTTCCATCACACTATTATCCTCATCGTTAACAGCAGCATCTAATGCTTCTTCAACAAGGTGATTCCTAGGAATGACGGAAGGATTATTTTTACGCATCAACTGTCGTGAGGATTCTAATGATTCCGTCTGTCTGCCTAAGCGCTCCTGCCATAATTGTAGCCACTTACTAAATTCCGGTTGATTTGCAAATGTTAATTCCTCATGATTTCCTATTGTCAATGCCCGGAATGTATTTGTAAAATCTGCCCGGTGCTTTTGCATCATGCTCAGGAGATCTTTTATAAGCTCTTTATCTTCTCCCTCTTCATTAAAAATACCCAGTTTTGCTCTCATTCCAGCCAGCCAATTATGCTCAAACAACTTTCCATATTCCGCTATCGCATCTTGAGCAATTTCTACCGCTTGCTCTTCCACGTCATGAAGTAATGGGAGGAGACATTCAGCAAATCTCGCTAAATTCCATCCACCGATATATGGTTGATTTCCATAAGCATATCGTCCGCCAGTATCAATTGAGCTAAAAACTGTCCCAGGATCATACACATCCATGAAAGCACAGGGACCATAATCAATCGTTTCACCGCTAATAGTCATGTTGTCAGTATTCATCACACCATGGATAAAGCCAACTAACTGCCATTTTGCAATTAATTCAGCTTGCCGCTTTATTACTTCCGATAATAAAGAAAGATATCGACTTTCATTCTCCTCTATCTCTGGAAAATGACGCTCGATTGTATAATCTGCAAGCTTCTTTAGCTCTTCCACTTCGCCTCTTCCTGCAGCAAATTGAAAAGTTCCCACACGTATATGACTTGTAGCCACACGAGTTAAAATAGCACCAGGAAGTTTTGTTTCGCGCTGGATTGTTTCTCCGGTTGTTACAACTGCTAGGCTGCGAGTTGTAGGTATTCCAAGAGCATACATGGCCTCACTAATAATATATTCTCTGAGCATTGGTCCAAGCGCAGCCCTTCCATCCCCCCCTCGGGAGTAGGGTGTGCGACCAGATCCTTTAAGTTGAACATCAAACCGCTCACCCTTTGGTGTAATCTGTTCCCCAAGAAGCACTGCCCGACCATCACCCAACATGTTAATATGTCCAAACTGATGACCAGCATAAGCCTGGGCTAACGGAAGAGCACCCTCTGGAATTTTATTACCAGCAAACACCTCTACACCATCTTCAGCTTGTAGCCTCTCACTATCTAACCCTAAAAATGTCGATAGTGCATGATTAAATATTATTAGCTTTGGTGAGCGAACTCGTGTAGGATTTTGTGGAGTGAAAAATAATTTAGGAAGCTGCGCATAACTATTCTCTATCTTCCAACCTACTTCGTTTTTCGTTGTCATTATATCTCCTTCTTCTATAAACATTAATATATAGCGTAAATCAGGTAGTCTCTTCAGTTTTTAATGTCTGCTTCTACGGTCTTATTATACCTTTATGCAATGAATACTACTTAAAAATCAATAGGTTTATTTCAACAAAGCAACCTGATATAAGATGGCAATTGGCTCAAGTCTTCGCTCAATTTGTCCATCGACGTGATGGATACCTATAGCAGCTAGTCTAGTAACAATAAAATTTAATCCCCCTAAAGAATGTAAAACATCTCTCTTAGAGGGATTTCTGCTATATTATTAAGGCAATATTAATCTATAAACCCTACTTCAATCTCTTTAATTTACCGAAACAGCTTTTTCTTTGCTTTCGGTGGTTGAATATGAATCAAATGTTTGAATCCATCTAAAACGGTTGACTTTCACAATAGCCACAAAGCATTTCAGGATTTGATCTGATTTTAAGCAGATAAAAACAAGGAGTGGAGACAAATCGAATACAAACGCACACAATGCTGAACCTGGAAGAACGATTAACCACATAAAAATCGTATCATTGTACAATACAAACCTAGTATCGCCGCCACTTCGAACTATACCTGTAAGGCATGGCATTTGATAAGCAGTTCCACACACTGTTACGGACAATACTGTCATGAATTGAAGAGCAAGGACCCGTGCTTCTTGTGAAATCGAGTAAAAATCAAGGACATGGTCTTTCGTAATAAACAACATAATACCGGTACAAACACCAATCACCAAATACAACATCTGTAACGTTTTGGCGTAGGAGATTATTTTATCAACACGGCCCTCACCAATCGTTTTTCCTATTATTACAGTCGTAGCACTAGCAGAGGCAAAAACGACAACCGAGACAATTTGGAATATGGTCGTTGCAATACTATTTGCTGCAATTGCTTCTGCACCCATATGGCCCAAAATAGCTGTTTGCATTGCCATAGCCACACCCCATATAAAATTTGACATCACAATAGGTGAACCAATATTTATGTAATGCTTAAATAACGCCATCTCAAATTGAAAGAAATCCCGAAGTTTTAAATAAATCTTTCGATCATAGCGTTTTATATATATGCATATGATTAAAAGTTCAATTACTCTCGCAGCAAGAGTTGCAATAGCAGCCCCCTCAACACCGAGTCTAGGAAATCCAAAATTCCCATAGATTAATAGGTAATTCAAGACAACATTAATTACTAGTGTTGAAGACGCCAAAATAAATCCAACCTTTACCGTTTCCACACTCCTTAGTGTAGCAAGTAAAGTAGCGGTGATAGAAAAGGAAATATAGGAAAAACAAACAATCTGGACATAGTTTGCACCTTCAAAAATAACCTGTTCGTCATTTGTAAACAAAGACATGATACCCTGTGGAAAGAAGAAAACAACAGCCCATGCCAGAATGCCAACAAAAATGGAAAGACGCATTCCGATACTAGCAATCCTCTTGATTGAATCAATATCTTTAGCACCCCAATATCTTGATGCTAAAATGACTAATCCTTCACCCACACCCATAACAAGCATTTGCAGCACAAACTGTATCTGATTGCCCAAAGCAACACCTGAAAGTGCTGACTCACTGTATCCTCCAACTAATAAATTATCAGACAGGTTAACGCCAAATGTAATGATGTTTTGTAAACCTATGATAATAGTCAGTGTAAAGAAAGTCTTATAAAATGACTTTTCTCGCACAAATAGACCCATGGCCTGATCCCTTCTTTACTTGAAATTCGTAAGTAACCTCTATTGATTTCACTAAATATAGCTTCCTGTTTTTTCCACCCCCATCTTACTGATTCTATTATATAGAAAAGATTTGAAATTGGGTACGAAAGATTTTGCGAGTACTGATGAAAATTTTTCGGTATTGGGCATAGTATTAAAAAAACAAATAGGAGAGAAAAACTTGCATAATTTTTGTAGCTCTATCTGGCCTGAAGAACCAACACCGGAAAATCATAAAGATTGTCATGAATGTGGTCTTATTCGGCATGGGACACGTATGGTATGGGGGGAAGGAAATCCGGATGCACAAATTATGATTATTTTAGATAACCCTGGATCTCGTGAGGATCGTGAAAATAACCCTTTCGTATGTGGCACAAGGCAAACCTTACAACAAGCTGTCCATCAGGTAGGCCTTAAAGTGGAAGACTTATATGTAACATATATTCTAAAAAGGAGACCTATACGGGCCTACGATAAAGAACAAACACGACAAATCTGCATAAACCATCTAATGCAGCAGCTGAGTTCTAAACAACCTCAGTTAATTGTCTGTCTTGGAAATATTGCTGTTCAATCTTTCTTTCAGAATCCCGAAACAGATGTAAAATCATTAAGGGGAAAATTTCATCAAATTCATGGTTTTCAAACGACTGTTGCCTATCATCCTCTAGCTGTAAGAAGACGACCTAACTTATGGTCCTTGTTTTTAGAAGACTGGATGCTGGTGTCTGAACAATATTTTAAATAATTACTATCAAAGTAATTCAACGATTTTTATCAAACACTAGTAATTACAAGGATTATCCAATACAAATGTTTTATAAAAAAAAGACTGAACCCCTTTAGTAATAAGCAATGGGTTCAGTTCAAATCAATAAAAGTTACACTTACGCTATTTTACGGATACTGATAACTTTTCCTTCTTTACGCCATTCTTTGAATTCAGCTGTTGCCGTGAACAGCACATCTGTGGAAGAATTAAGCGCCGTTTCAAAAGAATCTTGTAACACACCGATAATAAACCCTACTCCAACAACCTGCATTGCTATATCTGTTGGAATTCCAAACAAATTGCATGCAAGCGGAATTAGTAATAGAGATCCTCCTGCAACCCCTGATGCACCACAAGCACTTATCGCTGCCAACACACTGAGAATGATAGCAGTCGGAATGTCCACTTGAATGTCAAGCGTATGAACCGCCGCTAATGTCAATACTGAAATCGTGACAGCCGCACCTGCCATATTGATAGTAGCTCCTAATGGAATCGAGATAGAATAACTATCCTTATTCAACCCAAGATTTTCACATAACCTCATATTTACGGGGATATTTGAAGCTGAACTACGAGTAAAGAAAGCTGTTATCCCGCTTTCCTTAATACACTTAAAGACAAGTGGATATGGATTTTGCTTTATATACACATACACAATGAGTGGATTAATAACCAATGCCACAAAGAGCATACAACCAATCAACACGGCAAGTAGTTTTCCATAGCCTAATAACGACTCCAGTCCATTTGTACTAACCGAATCAAAAACTAACCCCATAATTCCTAATGGTGCAAACTTAATAATCCACCTAACGATTTTAGAAGTAGCATCCGAAAAATTTGAAATGAGCGTTTTTGTCGTATCATTTGCATTTCTTATGGCAAATCCAAATAATAACGCCCAAGCTAAAATACCGATATAGTTGGCATTAAAAATGGCCTTAACTGGATTATCAACAACATTTAGCAATAAAGTATTGAGCACCTCTACTACACCGCTAGGAGCAGTTAAGTCCTCAGCTCCCTCTACTAGTGTTATTGTAACAGGGAACAGGAAACTGGCAATAACAGCAACGAAACTGGCTAATAATGTTCCTAGCAGATAGAGAATGATAATAGACTTCATGTTCGTCTGTTGGCCTCTCTTATGCCCAGCTATCGCAGACATAACCAAAAATAGTACCAACACAGGTGCTATCCCCTTTAAAGCACCTACAAATAAAGTTCCTAAAACAGTCACAGGACCTGCTGCATCTGGGATTGTTAAGGCCAGTAAAATACCGATAATCAAACCTACAATAATTTGTTTTACTAGACTCAATTGATTCCACTTACTAAGTACGTTTTTCATAGAAATGACCCCACTTATATAGAATAAAAAACCTTAACTTATATGAAAGACTACGAAACAAGTCCATTCTAAAAAGACAATTGTACTCCTGATAAATACTATCATAATCCATTTCTCAGTATATTACAATATTATTATTCAAATTTGAAAAGTCCGAATTTAGAGTAGATTCCACGGAGGTACTATCATTGATTTTGGCACTATTTACAGTGTAATAAACTTATAAACTTGTTATAAATATATCTTGTCAATCTTTTAGGTCCTGTACGTAAAATATTATTCAAATTATAATGTTTTTATTTCTACTCAACGACTAGTAACATTTTGCGTGAATATAATAATAAAAATAAAAAACCCTGAAATCGCAGGGGAATTTTACGATACAGGGTTAGTACAATTCTATTTTTCACAATACTTAAAAGCAAGATGGGTTAACCATGTAAATCCACTCTAGGTCTACTAACCTTAAAGCTATCTTCCGTCTCTTCTATTTCATAAATCTTTGCTCGAGAATCAGGAGTTTTAAACGGCTGATGAAGAATAAGCATCCAATTATCTTCAAACGTTTTGAACAACATCCCATGGCCACTATCATCACCAACCAATGGTTCAAGCTGTTCCCAAGGACCCTCAAGCTTTCCAGATTTTGATCTTGCAATTGTCTGGACATAACTTCCGCTGTTATAGCTTGCCCAAAGCATAACAAGGCTTCCACCTTTTGTACGGTATAATTGACACCCATCAGAAACATAGTTCAACGGCTTCGCACTAGGTTTTAATACTGCATTAAGCCACGGAGCATCTGAAGCTTTAAAAAGGTGAATAGGGTCACCATCAGCCTCAGTTAAATCTGGTTTCAATGGAATTGCTTCAAACGTACCATCGATTACCTGAATCCACTCATGGCAATAAACCATCCAAGGCTTACCATCTTCGTCTTCATACAGCGTTCCATCTAATGTCATGAAATCCCTAGGCGGCACTGGACCATCTTTTTTGATCAATTCAAAAGGTCCTTCAGGTGAATCTGAAACAGCAATGCTTGTACCACGAAGATGAGTGGTCATCCAAACATCAGGTGGTTCTGCTATAATGCTATCACGATTATGCAACGTAACGAACAGATAATATTTACCTTTATACTCATGTACCTCAGGTGCCCATGTCCCATGTTGTGGATGTGCCCACGTTCCATCAGGAACCTCAAAAACAACATAAGGTCCCTCCCAATCAAGCAAATCTTTACTTTTATACACTAGTACTCCATTTCTCTCTAAATCTGTCAAACCAGGAATCCCAGTAGTATACATATAATATGTCTTTGTTTCTCTATCCACCAAGACAAAAGGGTCATGTGCAGGAATATCTTTCAGTCGATGTCCCATCCTAGGATTAAGCGTATCAGACGCATCATTATAAGGCATTTACGAACCTCCTACCTTTCTGGTGGGACGAAGGGACAGGTTCCTTGTCCCAATTTTTTGTGTTAATTATCAAATAAACTCTACCAATAATCTTTCGAAAATGATTAACTATCGACAGCAAGGACAAGGGACCTGTCCCCATGTCCCTGTTTGCCTTATTGCCACTTCTCTAACAAATAGTCAACATCAGCACAAAGAATGTCATATGCCTCTACTGATATCAGCTTGTGATCTTTATGGTGTTCAAGCAATTTTTTGAAATTGTTCAAGTGATGAATCGCTTTGTCTCTATCGCCTTTTTGCTCAAATCGGTCTACACTATTTATATGACTAAGTAACGATTCTGCAGATCCATGATTAGCAAACTCACCCGCCTTTTCAAATCGTTCTACAAGTGATGCCATATTCGCTGCACTTGTAGTTACATGAATCATATAAGACACTTCACTAATGTTTCCATTTTTGTCAACTGCTGTTACGACAAGCTCGTGATCTCCTGGTTTACCTGCTAACGGTATTTCAGTACCTTGGTCATAATTTTCTCCATTAAAAGTAGCCGCTACTTTTTCCACTCCACTTACAGTATCCTCTGCCTGCCAAGTAAAGGTCACTGACTCAGTATCATCCAATTGTACTGCATCAACTACCTTTTCTTCATTTGCATAGGTAGTGATTGTTGGAGCTGTCGTGTCTTTCTTAACCATTAAAGCATTAAATATCCAATGCTTTCCTGATTCTCCTGAGAACTGAACATCGACCTTCTTACCGCTTTCTCCGCCATTTACGACAAATGACAAGACTTTAAATTCTCCTAACTCAGTTCCATCAGTTTCAGCAACCATTTCTCCATCTACAGTAATTTTTGTATTTGCTTGACTATACTGTCGATCTCCAGATAGTACATAAACGGTATGATAACCAGCTGGAATAGCGAGCCCAAGCGTGGCAGGGTTAAATGATGCAATCAGATCTTTTCGTAAGGAATCTACTACCCCACGATCGCGACTGTCTGGTACTTCTCCTATCCAACCGTAGCCTTTCGTAGAATCCCATCTTTCATCTGGAGACAGTTTATCGTATCCCCCAAGCACAGTACTAGATGAAGTTCCTGCATCAAATGCAAAGGTGACATCCTCTGGGTTTGGTACAGCGACAATTTCGATTTCCTTTTCTATAACCCCAGCATGATGTGAGGCAGTAACCTTTACATCCAAAATTGTTGGTGCATCTTCCAACGGTGGGTTTACAGGAATTGTAATTTCTTTCGTTTCATGACTGCTCACATGTACTTTCACTGGGTCTGACTCCCACCCAGTAGGAACATTAGCACTTACTGTTACTTCTTTTGTTGTATCAGTATTGTTAGTAATTGTTGTTGCAATAGAATACTCGTTTCCATAAAGTAAGACGTCTGTATCAAGTTCTAATTCCCCAAGATCGACTGGAGGAACGACTTCCATCTCTACCAGAAGTACTTTATCGTTTAATTCTGGGAAAGTTGCTTCAACTATTACCGTCCCTAGCTTCGAAAAATCATTTTCATTAAATGACCAACTTACCTCTGTATCAAATGTATCTTTAGTAGGTGTAGTAACATTGACTACATTTGGTAAGGATGGCGTTTCACCTACTAAAATTTTCTCAGGTATTTCCGTATGGATGGTAACCTTACCCATTTTGTTTAGAATTTCCATGTTCCACTCGTCATACCAATTCAATACAATTTCTTCCTCTTGGCCAAACTCAATTGGCAGCCAGATATACCGAGAATTTCCTAAATCATTTCGGTTCCATCTATCTCCCATAAAAATAAATTTCCCATTCTCAGGGTCAACAGGGATGACATACGTACTTTGTGAACCATGAGTAGTTGATGCTCCTTCTCCAATGACTGGATTCCCCATATCCTTCCATTCACCTAATACAGAATCTGCAACATGATATCGTCCTGGATTTGGATCCCAACCAGTAGCACCTGAAGTAATTAAATAGTATTTCCCATCATACTTGAACATAGCAGGAGCTTCACGATGTCCGTTATAAATCACACGTTTAAAGTCTTTGCCATACTCTTCTCCGGCTATTGCTGTATACTCCTCATTCAGCTTTGAAATATATAAGGAGTAATTTTCTTCACTCGAGTAAATAATGTAGGCTGTGCCATCATCATCTTTAAAAAGAGTCATGTCTCTAGACATGCCTGTATTACGGACTTGGTATTCCATTCCGTCAGGTACTTTGTTAAGTCGGTTACTTTCTAAGTATTCAAACGGACCGGTTGGTGAATCACTAATCGCAACACCGGCTTTTGCCTTTGCATAGTTTGAATCTGAACCTTCATATGGTCCATCGACATGCAGCCATAATACGTACTTATCGGTCTTTTCGTTGTAGATAACCTTTGGTCGTTCTAATACTCCTCGTGCAGTATTGATATCACTAAAAATGACATCCTTTTCTTCAGCAGTTCGTTCACCATATAAATCAACTAAGTAAGGGTCTGTATCCATATCCTCTCGGTTTTCAATTGCCTTCATAACAACCCCTTCATCTTTCCAGTTATATAAATCCTTTGAAGAGTATGCATGAACGCCTGTAGCTGGAAGATATCCTTTTGTCTTATCTTCTCCATACCAATAGTACGTTTCGGTTTTCTCATCATACATGATACCGCCACCATGAGCCTGTATAACAGCACCGTTCGTATCTAACCATGGTTGACCTGGCTTAAAAGAAGTGTTTGGAACGTTTATGACAAGTCCATCTAATGCTGTCTCTAAAGAGTTTATCGCAGCACGGATTTCGTCCTGAACTTCTTTGCTAGTTACGTCTTTATTTTGTTCCGAAATAGCTTGAACCAACGCTTCAGACTCTTCGATTACAGTGATCAAAGCTGCTAAACTAACAGGAGTATATATATCTGTCTCTTCTGTCTGAGCTTTTGCTTCTAAGATTTTAGTCTCTAAATCTGACAATGGTAGTACCACATTCTTTCTAATAATAATATAATTAACCAAAGGGTCATTATGGTTCGTAAGAGCAGCCTCTTTTGGTCCCTGCACTTTAAGATCTAATTCTCCATCACTCACTGAAAGTTGTCGGTAAGTAAATTCATTTTCCGTACTATAACTTCCAATGTCATAATCGCCATTTGAGAGGTTGTCCCCTTCACCGAAGATATTCACACTTCTTCCACTCCATGGATTCTTAAACCCTAGTGTGATATCATACTCTCCCTCTGGTAATTCGAACTTGTATTCTAATGCCTTTTCTCGAGTTTGAGGGCCATTATAGTATCTCAGTGTATGTTTTTTGTCGGTCTCAATTCCATCAATGACAGTTGTATTAGTAGTTTCCGTTACCAACCCCCACGTTTTTCCTGTACCTGAATCTACCCCATACATTTGCTCCGTTTTACTTGAATAAAGCCCCATTTTATCTGAGCCCTCAACTGTATCTGGAGTTTTGTCACCAGCATTTACAAAATAAAGAATATAATCATTTTCCTTTAACTGTTCTTCTGTATAATCATTTATTGTCTCTTCAGCAGCTGCAACCTTCGAAAGATTAATTGTAAGACCTGTGAACAATAATGTAATTATTACTGCACCTATGAATCCTTTGTACTTGATCAAGAATTCTCCCTCCTTATCACCTATTAATACTACCTTACAAACATCAACATTTTTCGTTAGGTCTTTAATCGCCTTATCTTATGAAGCACCACCTCCTCAATCGCTAAAGCATTTTCAACCTTTTTTTGAAGTTCGTTTACTTTTTGATAGAAAGATAGTCTTGGAAGTAAAAAACAGAGAGGTATTTTCCATCAAACAAGAAAATAGCATTTTTGATATGAAGAGAATTTCATAGAATGATTTGGAGTAAGTATGAAAGTGTAGTATTTTTTACAATCTCACTCTTCAAGATTCTTCAAAGGAAATACGGGTACCCATCCGGCAATGTAGAGAGACCCGTATTGACTTTTGCTTAAATATTTTTTTCAACTTTTATTTCTATAGATGAAGATTCCAAGCCCGTAGAGTTTGTTTTTAATCTAATCGTCCCTGCTTGGTCAGTAGCCCTCACATAAATTAATAATTTCCCATGGTATGCATTTCTGTAAAGTGCTTGATAATCCTGATGACTTTCAGGATTACTGCACTCAATTCCGATAATTTCACCTGGTCCTTCAATTTCGCAATCAATTTGATTATCCGCTTTATAGACAAGGTTGTTGTTATCGTCAAGAATAGTAACTTCTACATGTGCTACATCCTCTTTGTCAGATTTAAGAGCTACTGTATCTGCATGTAAATGTAACTTAGTAGGTTCACCAGCAGTCGCTAATTCGTGTGTACAGCGAACTTCTCCGTTTCTTTTTCCTACTGCCTTTAACGTACCCTTAGCATAAGGAATATCCCAATAGATTGTTCCACCTGGGAAGTCTTCACGCTTTTTCACACCAACAGATTCACCATTTAAAAGTAAATCTACTTCGGGACAATTTGTACAGCATGCGACTCGCACTGTTTCTCCTTCATTTCCATCCCAATTGCAAACAACTTTATGATCCCAATAAATGAGATCAGGATTCTCTTCATTACTGGCAGTCAATCCGATATGAACCATATCTTTATCAGACCATTCACTTTGTTTGAAGTAGAATAATGGTTTCTTGAATCCAGCAAGATCAAGTAATCCAGGAGTTGCGTGTCGAATCGGCCATCCACGAGCTTCTCCCAAATGGTCAATTCCTGTCCAAATAAACTGTCCGGATATAAAGTCATTCTTTTCGACAGCCATCCATGCCTCATGATGTCTTCCATTTTCACTACCATAAATGACGCGAGATGGATAGCTTTCATGGTCTTCATGATAACGAAACTCTTGATAGTTATATCCCACTACATCAAGTGCATCTGGGAACTCTGTTTCATTTGACATAGCTACACTTGCTAAAGCGGCTGTAACTGGACGGGTTGGGTCATATTGTTTTACAATACCCGCTAATCTTTTTGCAATATCCCCCATCCCCTTCGCATCAGGCTTGCCTTCTTTGTAACGGTCTCCCAGCACTGGGTGCGAATATGGATCATTGGGATAATCAATTTCATTTCCAATACTCCAGAATACAATGGAAGGATGATTGCGGTCTCTTAAAATCATATCCCTCAAGTCAATCTCAGCCCACTGCGCAAAGTCAGCAGCATATCCATCTAATGAAGGCACACCTTTATTCCAACCTTCAACCCACTTATTTTTCGGATGTTCCCACTCATCAAACGCCTCGTCTTGTACTAAGAAGCCCATAGAATCACACAAATCAAGTAACTCTGGTGGAGGTGGATTATGACTCATTCTAATCGCATTAACACCAGCTTCTTTTAAAAATTGTAACCGTCTCTTCCATACGCTTTCCGGAACGGCTGCTCCCAGACTTCCTGCATCATGATGGACACATACACCTTTCATTTTGATATTTTCTCCGTTAAGGTAAAACCCTGAGTTTACATCAAAATGGAAGTACCGAACACCAAGTGTGGTCGTCTCAGAATCAATCACTTTACCATCTTGACTTACCCTTGTTTCGATATTATACAAATATGGATTTTCTGGTGACCAAAGAGTCGGGTGCTCAAGAAAAAGAGAATAAGAAAAGTCTTGTTCACCATTCGGCGCTACCGCCTCCACGGATGAACTAGTCGCTACTTCTTTGCCACTAGCATCTCTAATTAGATGCTCTATTTTGAATTCAGCAATAGTACTAGCTTCGTTTTTTACGATTGTCTGAATGTTGACTTCTGCTTGCTGCGCTGAAACATTAGGAGTTGTGACAAATATTCCATAAGGCTTGATATATACTTTTTCTGCCAAATTAATAAATACATTCCGGTAAATTCCAGATCCTGTATACCAACGAGAATCAGCAAAATCGGTATGATCGACCTTCACAGCAATCACATTTTCTTTATCAAAATGTAAGTATGGAGTTAAGTCATAATGAAATGAACTGTATCCGTACGGTCTCTTACCAAGAAAATGCTCATTTATCCATACTTCGCTGTTTTTATATACTCCATCAAATTGAATCATTACTTTCTTATCTTTCAAGTTATCCGGAACAGTAAAGCTTTTCCGATACCAACCAATCCCACCAGGCAAATACCCAGTTGAACTTGCATACTCCTTCTTAAAAGGACCTTCAATACTAAAGTCATGCGGCAAGTCTACTGTACGCCAAGCAGAATCATCGAACGTACCTTTAAAACCATCTACATTATCGCCTTTACAAAATTTCCAATTAAAATTAAACTTTCTACTTTTAACAGACAAATCCCATTCCTGATCAATTACATTAACCATCCGTCATACCCCCAATTTTCTGGGACGAAGGGACAGGTTCCTCGTCCCAAGTAGTAATAATATTTTCTGTGGGACAAGGTACCTGTCCCCATGTCCCTTATCCCACTCACTATAGAAAAAGGGCTATCAAGCAATCATGATAGCCCTTTTTCACTTGACTTGAATCGTAAATTAATTACCTTCTACAAGTTTTTTATATTCATCCATTTGCTTTTGAAGCTCAGTTAAGACTTTTTCATAACCGGCTGCTTCTAAACGCTTACGGAAATCTTCAACAGCTTTTTGTGGATCTCCAGCCTTACCGAATGCAATTGCTGGAACCATTTGTGACGTTACCTGTGATAATGCAGCAATTTCAGCTTCTACAGGTGTACTATTAAATACAAATTGACCATATGGGAACGGCTTTTTGATTTTGTCGTATTCAGCATACATGTCGAACACTCCATCCCATGTATCAATACTTGGAATTTCATGCTCATCTACACGGCCACCCCAGAAGTTAGGAGAGTATGAATGTTTTGTATCATCATAGCCTTCAGGACGTGCGCGTTTGCCATCAACGATTTCGTATTGAACACCTTCGATACCATAGTTATATAACTGGTATAACTCTTTATCATTACGAATTAAATCATATACCATAAGAGCACGTTCAGGGTTTTTACTGTGAGCTCCAACAGCAGTTGCACCGTGTGTAACTGACATTGAAATCAAGTTGTCATTTGTATCAGACCAAGCGAACATATCGATTTCAGAACCTGGTTGCTTTTCATCCATTTGTGTACGTAATCCTGAGAATGTTTGCGTATGATGCTGATCAGCACCTGTTTTTCCAGCTTGGAATAATGCACGAGTGTCACCTTTATAGTTCAACACGTCAGTTCTCCAATAGCCTTTATCAGCCCATTCTTTCATTAATGTTGCATAATCTACAAAAATATCTTCAAACACAGGACTTACAACAGTTGTAGCATCATCATATGATTTTCCCCAGAAAATAGGGTATACTCCTGTTGCAATCGGAAGTTCAATCATATCAGAATAAGAGTTAACATATCCCCATGCAGTAGTAACGTTTGTTCCTGGTGTGTCCCAAGGAATCACACCTGGCTTGTTATCAACAATACCTTGGAAGTATTCACCTAATGTTTCAAAATCCTCGATCGGTTCAGTAATACCAAATTCTTTAGCCCAATCTGTGCGGTAGAAGAAACCATGGTTAACCCATTGTGTATAAGCATCTTCAGGAATCATCACAATTTTTCCGTCATATTTTGTTTGATCCCAGTTCTCATCGGAAACTTTTTCCCATGTTTGTGGAGCGTATTTTGGTAAAAGTTCAGTGATATCTAAGAACGCACCTTTTTGCGCATTGCCCCAAGCATCTAACCAGTCAGTTGCTGTGATAATTAAATCCACAGGCTCACCAGAAGCAAGAGTTAGGTTGTATTTTGTCATATAATCCGCCCACTCAATCCATTTTAATTCCAGATGAGCGTTCACCTTTTCTTTTAATTGCTCATTTACTTTTTCCATTACAGTTTCTAACTGTCCATTGGTTGGTTTATCCCCAAGTACCATCATCGTAATCGTGACAAATTCTGAAGTATCTACTTCTCCATTTTCATCTACAGTTGTACTTGGTTCAGCGTTTTTTGAAGTCGTTTCGCCAGAACCATTACATGCCACAATGGTAAAGGTCATCAGCATTACCATGATTACTGCAAAGAATTTTTTCATCTTTAACATCTTATTGCCTCCCTTTTTTATATAACTAGGTAAAACTCTATGAAATGAGGAAGTTTCCTCAGCCATATTCGGGTCATCCTTTAACTGCACCAATTGTAATACCCTTAATAAAGTAACGTTGTACGAATGGATAGAACAGAATAACAGGTCCAGTCGCTACAACCGCTGTTGCCATCTTCATCGTTTCAAGTGGCACATCCTGTGGTGGTACATTGGATGCAGCAGCAGAGTTCCTTATGAATTCAGCACTATTGATAACGTTATAAAGGAATAACTGTAACGGTCGAAATTCCATATTTGGCGATAGGAAAAGCATCGCATTATACCATTCATTCCAATACCCTAATGCGATAAATAGTCCAATTGTCGCTAAGGCTGGCGTAGACATTGGTAGAATTAGCCTGATAAAGATTGTGAAATCACCGGCACCATCCATCTTCGCAGATTCTGTAATTTCATGCGGAATCGACCTTGTAAATGCTTTCATCATAATGATCAAAAACGGGCTTAGTAATCCTGGTAATAGAACTGCTAAGTAATTATCTTTCAGATGTAAATACTGTGTAACTAATAGATAAAATGGAACAAGTCCACCTGAAAATAGTGTTGTGAAATAGATGTAAAACGAAATTTTATTACGATACAAAAAGTCTTGACGTTGCAAGGCATAACCTGTCATTGCGACAATAAACAACCCTACTGCCGTTCCCACAATAGTAAGCGCAAGCGTAACTGCATATGATCCAATTACTAGTCGCGGATTTTGAAACACAATTTCATAAGCAAAAGTAGTCAATCCTTGTGGCAATAACGAAAACCCGCTTTCCATAATTGCCGCCTCTGATGAAAATGAGGACGACACGATCAAGACAAAGGGTAAAAGACAGCATAATGCAAATATTCCGATAAAACCGTATCCAATGACACGAACCATGATTGTTGAAATATCTATATTTTGTCTTTCCATCAATACGTGCCCTCCTTAGAATAATGAATTTTCTGGTGAAACTTTCTTAACAATCCAGTTAGCTGATATAACGATAATGAATCCAAATACTGATTGATATAAACTTACCGCACTTCCTAATGAGAAGTTAAAATTCGTCATCAATGTCCGGAATACATATGTTTCAATAATATCGGTTGTTGGATAAAGCATCGTATTATTCGCCCCAACCAGGTTATAAAACAATCCAAAGTTTCCTTTTAAAACTCCGCCTAAAGAGAATAGCAGTAAGATGATAAAGGTTGGCTTAAGCCAAGGAATAGTAATATAGCGAATACGTTGGAACGCATTAGCTCCGTCAATTTCAGCAGCTTCTAGGATTGATTTATCAAGACCCATGATAGCTGCAAAGTAAACAATTGATCCATAACCAGTAGATTGCCAAAGGAATGTAATGACAATAATATAAGGCCAAATCGCAGGATTCGAGTAAGTCTGTACAGGATCTAAACCAAATGATTTCAACACAGTATTCAAAATACCATAATCGTAACTAAGTATGTTATAAGCTAAAAGTCCAACTAATACCGCGGAAATGAAATGTGGCAAAAACATGATAGTTTGAGAAATTTTCTTAAACCATTTGTTTGTTAATTCGTTTAACATGATGGCTACACCGATTTGCAAAAAGTTACCAAGTACGATGAAAGCTAAATTGTACGCAATCGTATTAAACGTTAATTTCCACAAGTCCCCAGTCATGACCAAGAAGCGAAAATTATCAAATCCTACGAAAGCACTTTTAAATATCCCAAGTGAATAATCATAGTTTACAAATGCAAGATATAATCCTGGCATCGGTAGATACGCAAATACAGCAAAGAACAGAATGGCAGGCATACACATAATAATAAGGGTACGATTCTTCCATATCCTCCCAAATGCGGAATCCTTTTTCTTTTTTTGAATAATAGGTGACTGTGTTGTCGATACAGTTACATTTCCCATATAATTCCCCCCTAAACAACATGATCCTAAGACAAAGATACAGCGAACTTAAAATTGTTTACATTCTTGAATATTAGAATAATTAGTATACTTGTGTGAAACGGGTTTCAAAAATACCATAAAAAAATAAGTTTTTTTCTTGGTTGCGGGAATCTTGAAGTTGGTTTGAAATCGGTTTCAAAAGATGATGTAATAATATCCATTTCCCTCTAGGATTGCATGGAAATCCTTTAGTTTTCTGTTTGAAAGCGATTACTACTTTTTTCATTATATTCCTGATTATGTTAAAAGTAAATACTATAATTTCAATTTTACAAAAATTACATAAGAGCTTTTATCATGATTATTTCCAATAATTAGAAATGGGTTTCATTACCAATAGGAAGTGTCCCATTGCCTATTGCCTACGTAGCCAAGGGAACACTTCATTTTTATTACTACCAGAATTCAACCATTATAAACGTCTATGAAACATCATATCTTATATATCTTTTACACTCATCCCTTTAAGTTTAAATGAATAAGAGTAAGGTTGGTTTGCAAAAAGGGTGAATTCAGGGTGTGTCTTTTGACCCCAACTGTCATCTCCGCCTACACCCATTTGCTTATAATTGATACGCACAACAGTCTTGTTACTTTCTGGTAACTTATATCCATGGTCATGCTCTTCTAATTCAAATGGAGTATATGGTAACGCATTTAGTTCAATGGTAGGGCTACCTGAAATCTTTATTCCGACCCCTTGCTGATTTGACAGCATTGCCCATCTTACACCTACTTTATTTCCACACTCCTGCGGTTTTAAGTATGGTACATATTGATCTTTTACTTTACCAGAATATAAACCTATTTTTGCACCTTTTTCTTTATCCCAATAACTTTCATAAGGTCCTTTTCCATACCATGTTATTGTATCAAATGAACCATCCAATATAGCTATCATTCCAACCTCTGGAATTTCAGGAAGGTCACTACCTGGACATAACTTATAATCAACATTTATTTCTCCATCACCTGCTATTGTGTAAACAATCTCACAAGTTGACATTGTTGTTGGCAAATTATAGGTAGTTGTAATGATAGTTGTAGAGATGTCTTTTTCTTCAACAATAAACGCTGTTAGAACTTTATTTATCCCTGCTTCTCTCCATACTGAGCTTCTTGCAGGTAATCTGTTTCCACGGTCATTATCTGTCATCGCACGCCAAAAGTTTAGTCCTAGTTGACTTTCAAGAAGATTGACCCCATTAAACTGATAGAATTCTAGTTCACCATTCTTTTTATTAAAACCAACAGTAAATCCTTCACCAATTATATTCACATAATTTTCATCCTGTGATACTTCAGTTTTATTAGGTAAAGAGGCAGGAGTAGTCTCTGTCTTTGTATTCAAAGTGGGAATGACAAACTGTTCAAACGCAACTTCATGCCCTTGACTGCCCCAAAGTGTATTGTTTTTAAGCTGTAAGCTAATCGTTAAAATGTATTCAGCGTCTTTTTTGCAAACTTCCGGTAGAGAGTAATCCAGTCTAATAGTCTTTGTCGTACACGGCTCTATTTCGACTTCTGAAATGCCCTTTTGGATTAACACTCCGTTTTCCGCTAGTTGCCAAACAAGATTGAAGTCTTGAAGATTTGTAAACAAATAGTTGTTTGTCACATCTACTTGGCCATCTTCGAGCTTATTTACTGAAAAACGAACATTTTGATAACACTTCTTTACCTCGATAAGCTTTGGTGAAATACTACCATCAGCAAAGATCAATCCATCTCCTGAAAAGTTTCCATCATGAGGTGTTTCCCCAAAATCTCCACCATAGGCTAAATATGGTTCACCATCCTCAGTTTCCGTTTCTAAGGCCTGATCCTTCCAGTCCCAAATAAACCCACCTTGAAGAATAGGGTACTTCTCGAATAAATCCGTATACTTATAAAGATTTCCACATGAATTACCCATTGCATGACTATATTCACATAGAATATATGGTTTAGGATTCTCAGTCTTTTCAGCATTCAGAGCATATTTCTCAACACCATCAGGATTTACATACATAGTGCTCTCTATATCTGAAGCTGCTTCGGATTTTCGGTAATGGAAAATCCCTTCATAATGTACAATTCTGGTTGGATCATTAGCTTTAAAAAAGTCATGCATTTTAAGAAAATTATCTCCACCAAATGATTCATTTCCAAGAGACCAAATAATGATCGATGGGTGATTTTTATCTCTTTGGAACATGGAGTTACACCTGTCAAGGACATTATCAAGCCACTCAACCTTACTTCCTGGCACCGTATCACCTTCATCTTTTTGCCCATACTTCCAAGTGCCGTGTGTTTCAAGATTCGTTTCATCAATCACATATAGACCATACTGATCACATAATTCGTACCATATTGGATTATTCGGGTAATGAGATGTACGGACTGCGTTAATATTATGCTGCTTCATTAATAAAATATCATTTAGCATATCTTCATAACTTACTGCTCGCCCTTTATCAGAGGCAAACTCGTGACGATTTACTCCCTTAAAGACAATTCGTTTCCCATTGATTTTCATAAGTCCATCTTTTATTTCGAACTTACGAAATCCAACCTTGCAGCTCTCAGCCTCTACAATGTTTCCGCTTTCATCCTTCAGGACTAAAACAAGTGTATATAGGTATGGACTTTCCGCACTCCATTTATATGGATTATTGATATAGGTTGATGCGCTAACAGAAGTAAGGCTTTGACTATCCATATCAACCTTTATTTGAACATGATCCTCTAATACTGGATTGAGTTCTTGGTCATAAAGCATGGCTTCAACAACATGTCCGGAAACAGGCTGTTCAAATACATTCTTAATTTCTGCCTTAATTTTTAATTCAGAATCCCTATAATCTTGATCTAACTCTGTTATTACAAAGAAATCATTAATATGAACGCTTGGTGTTGAATAAAGATATACATCTCGGAATATTCCACTCATTCTCCAAAAATCCTGGTCTTCTAGCCAGCTAGCATCACACCAACGATATACCTCAACCGCTATCTTATTATCTCCATCTATCAAGTAAGGCGTTAAATCAAACTCTGCTGGTGTAAACGTGTCTTCACTATAACCGACAAACTCCCCATTTACCCACACATAAAAGGCCGACTCTACTCCTTGAAAACTGATATAAACAGGCTGGTTTTTCCAATCCTCTGAAATAGTAAACGTTTGAATATACTGACCAACAGGATTATAATTTGTTGGAGCAAAAGGTGGCTTTATATCTTCTTTTCCTTCCCACGGATATCTAACATTTGTGTATTGTGGATAATCGTATCCTTGTAACTGCCAGTGTGAAGGCACCTTTATTTCATCCCATTCACTAGCATCAAATTCTTTTTTAAAGAAATCCTGATTTCTCACTTCAGGATTTTCAAAAAAGGCAAACTTCCAGTTCCCATTTAATGAATGGTAATAATCAGAAGAAACCCTTTCTCCCTTTAAAGCTTCATTAACTGTTCTGTAAGGCATTAATGTAGCATGTGCATCCATTCGGTTCAACTGAAAAATCTCGGGATTGTTATTCCATTCTGGATATCCATTTTTCGGTGGAGTGTACTTGTATTTAGTTAGCTGTTTGAGCATAAAAATACCTCTCTTCCATATATTCGAACCTTATATTTTAGTATAATTGAAATCGGTTTCACCAACCTTCAAAAAAAATGGAATATAAACCTTGATTAAAGTTAATTCAACATTTTATATTCCAAGCAGACATGAAACCCATTTCATTTACATCGTAACCAACTTCTGGAAAGATGTCAATCATTATTTTAGTTTCCTGAAAACAATTTACAGGAGTCTCTTAAAACAAGTGATGTTGGTACAACAGTTTCCTGCGCGGCTTCTTTCCCACTAATTAAATCGATTAAAATATTTATTGCTGTTTGACCAAGCTGATCGTAGTTTTGACTTACTGTTGTGATTCCTGGAGGGAAATGCTTTGCCAAATATATATCGTCAAACCCGGCAACAGAAATATCATCAGGAACCTTTAAACCAAATTTCGTAAGTACCTTTATTACCCCAATTGCTACCAAATCATTTGCACAGATTACTGCTGTAGGTCTATCCTTTAGATAGAGCAGTTGCGCGGCAACTTCTTCACCTGATTCAATACTAAATCCACTGCCTATTACCCAATCATTATTTACAGTTAGTCCTTTGTTTTTAATTAATTGTACAAAGGAGCTTTTTTTCATGTCAGTTGAACTTATCCCTTCTACTCCACCAAGAAAACCTATCTTACTGTGATTTAGATTTACCAACAGTTCGACAAGCTTATCAATTCCTGACTCTTCATCTGTTCTAACAACATGGGCATCTACCCCTTCCATTTGACCATTAACGAAAACAACAGGAATCCTCTCCATCACCTGCTTCATCTCGTCCGCATATTCAGGGTCAGTATCTGTATCGTTAATTCTCCCACCTAAGTAAATAATTCCATCTACTTGCTTCTCTACTAAATTTTGCAAATATTTTGATTCGTTTTCTGAATTATTCATTGTACTACATAAAAATGAAGTATAACCTAACTCTAATGCATAGGCCTCACTTTTTTGAACAAGGGTTGAAAAAAAAGGATGATTAATATCTGGTAAAATAAACCCAATCGTTTTTGATTGCTTATGCAGCAAACTCCTAGCTAAGCTATTCGGTCTAAAATTATACTTTTCAATCACATCTAGTATTTTCCGCATTGTCTGTGGACGCACATTGGCATTTCCAGTTAAGACACGAGAAACTGTTGCTGGAGATACATTAGCCTCTTTAGCAATATCATATATTGTTATATTTCCCTTTTTCATCGTAAACCTCCATCGCTAATGATATCGTTGCATACATGGCGTTCGTTTGAAACCGATTTCATTTAATTTTAAAGGTAAAATAGCAGGAAGTCAATAAATATGATCTTTAAAAAAGACTAAATAAAAAAGACCCAATTCCTCCAAAATATTTATCAGAATTTCGGGTCTCTTTATTATTGCAATTTGAGATATCGTAATTTTAAATACTACTTTACAGCTCCTAATGTCATACCTTTTACAAAGTATTTTTGTAGGAAAGGATACACACAGATAATAGGTAAACTCGCCACTATTGTCATGGTCGCCTGAATTGACTTAGGTGTAACAGTTTGAGCGGCATGTTCGGCATTTGCTTGAGCAGTATTCCAATCACCATTTGAAGTTGCAGTATTTTGAAGAACTTTCATTAATTCATACTGTAAAGTTGTTAGATTTTCATTACTAGAATTATATAAAAATACGTCAAACCATTGGTTCCATTGGCCAACAGCAACAAATAATGCTACCGTCGCTAATACTGGTAACGAAAGAGGTAACACGATTTGAAAGAACGTTCTAAAGTCCCCAGCACCGTCAATTTGAGCTTGTTCAAAAAGACTTTTTGGAAGACCTTCAATGAATGAGCGCATGATAATAAGGTTAAATGCACTTATTAAACCTGGTAAAATATACACCCAGAACGTTCCAATTAAATGTAAGTCTCTCATTAAAAGAAATGTTGGAATTAACCCACCATTGAAATACATTGTCATAATAAAAATTATTGTTACCGACTTTTTAAAAACAAATTTTTCTTGAGCAATCGCATATGCTACCATTGCAGTACATAATATTCCAATTCCTGTACCAACAACTGTTCTCCCAACAGAGACGATGATTGCTTGTAGAATAGATGCTTGGTTAAAAACATACTCATAGTTTCGAAAAGTAAATTCTCTAGGCCATAAGTATATTCCACCTCTTACAGTATCCGTTGCGCTGTTTAAGGAAATGGCCACTTGGTTAAGAAATGGGTAAAGCATAAGTATGCTAAGTATAATCATAAAAATAATGTTACATGTATCAAAGATTACATCTTCTCTTGTTTTCATTAAATTATTTCTCTTTTTAACACTTTTCATTTCTGTGCCCCCCTAGAATAAGCCGCCTTGGCCCAATTTTTTCGAGAACGAATTAGCCGCTATCAAAAAGATTAAGCTAATAATTGTTTTAAACACTCCTGCTGCTGTGGCCAATGAAAAGTTAAACATAGAAATACCATAGTTAATAACAAACACATCAATATTTTCTGAGTACTCTATGTTCTGCCCATTACCTAATAAAAATTGTGGTTCAAAGCCAGCTTCTATGATATACCCAATATTCATGATTAAGAGGACGACAATAACTTGCTTAATTCCAGGTATCGTAATATATCTAATCTTCTGCAATCTAGATGCACCATCAATTTTAGCTGCCTCATACTGCTCTTGATCGATCATGGAAATAGCAGCTAAATAAATAATTGTATTCCATCCTACGTTTTTCCAGACTTCTGAAGCACCTAGGATACCCCAGAAATATTCACCAATACCAAGCCATAAAATTTCATCGTCTATGATATTAAGGCCCATTAATATATCGTTAATTACCCCATCAACTGATAAAATTGAAGAAACAAGGGCAGCAGCTACAACCCAAGAAAGAAAGTGTGGTAAATAACTTATAGTTTGAACAACTCTTTTGAACTTAAGATTTGTTAACTCATTTATTAAAACCGCCAAACCGATCGCTGTAACAAATCCTAAAACTAAATTAATAACACTTTGAGCTAACGTGTTTCTAAGAACACCTAAGAAACGATCATCTGTAAAAAGAAAAAGGAAGTGTTTAAATCCTACCCACTCCTGTTCCGTAAAAGAACGTGCTGGTTTATAATCCTGAAATGCCATTGACCATCCCCATACAGGCAGATACTTGAATATAAATACCCAAACGACAAAAGGAAGTGTCATCAATAGCAATGATTTTTGACTACGACATCTTTTTAGAAATAATTTCATGCCAGTTTCATTAGGTTGCAAATGCGTCGACGTAAGTGTCTTTGCCTTTGTTTGCGCCTCCATTCCACACTACCTCCTATTTACTTTTTGAAAAGTGGACTCTAAACAAATTTAGTTTTGAAAAAAACAGGACACTTTACAATAAAAAAAATAAATTGTCTTCCAGACTATTAAATTAGAGAAGACTGAACTTTCCATTTAAGATCATTCAGCCTTCTTCATTCATTTTTACTTTTAGTTATCTACATTTGTAAGTTCAGTTTCTCGTTTAACAGTTGCCTCAATTACATCTTCATATGCTTCATATGGGAGCTTATCGAACTCCTGCTTAAATTTGTTCCATTGCGCATCAAAATCAGAAGGATTCGCAAGTATTATATCTGGATATGATCGTTTAATTAAATCGCGAGACTGTTGGTCATACAACTGTGCTTCAGAGCCTGTCTCAATAGTTGCATCCCAGAATGGGAACCACGGTGCTGGTTCTGGCTCTGTGAATATATCTGTAAATGTTTCAATACCATAGGCTTCAAGAAATTCTTTATCTGCTTCATCATAAGCTAGCTGGGCAACTTCAGGTTGAACTGCCGGGTCAACTGAATTACCATCATCAAATACACCACTCATTATTGGCCAATACCATCCTAGTGCTGAAAAACCAAATTCATCTTCAAATTCTTGATTACTTACTAATTCAAGTTGTTCCTCTGTTCGATAAAAACGGCCTTCTTCATTTACTTCATATGTTTCGCCCTCAATACCCCACGTAATCAGTTTTTGAGATTCTTCTTTAGCCATATGATCTAAAAATTTAATAATTCTAATTTGGTCTTCTTCTGAAGTCCCTGTTGTTAGCCCCATTCCAGGAGATGTAACATAAGATACTGGATTTAAGTATTGGTCTTTAATTCCTTCTTCGAATACAATCGGGAATCCCATAAAATCATTATAAGGATCATCATCTTGCTCCAGTGAATCTAGAGCTGAACCTGATTCCCACCTTGGTCCAAACCATCCAACAACACGTCCTGAAGATATTTTAGCTAAATACTCATCAAGGTTTTGTGTAAACGATTCTTTATCCAACAGTCCTTTATCGTTTACTTCATTTAATATTTTCAACCATCTCTTGGTAATGTCTTTATTATGATAAACAGAAACTTCTAGTGTTTCATTATCAACTATAATCCCTTCTTGTTCACCAGATAAGAAGGCTGGCGGGTCAAAGAGCTGCCCAACATGCCAATCATATTGTAATAATGTGTAAGGAATTGTCTTTGCGCCATCATCTGTAGTAGGATGGGCTTTTGCATATTCTTCAACGATTTCAAAGAATTCATCAATTGTTTTAGGATGTGGATACCCTTGTTCTTTTAATGCATCACGTTTAATCCAAAATGCACTTTGTCCAATATTTGGAGGCTTTATATATCCATTAGATACACCAGATGGAAGAATATAAATATTACCATCCTCTTGTTTCATACGTTCCCAAATTGGGTCATACAATTTTCTAAGGTTTGGTGCATGCTCCTCAATAAGATCATTAAGCGGTACAAATCCTCCTGCATCAATAACATCACTTGTTGCATTCTGAGCATTTAGTAGTTCAGGATACTCTCCGCTAGCAATCATTGTACCAATCTTTTGGTTACTGTCACCTACAATATATTCAATGTCGAAGTTAACACCTGTTGCTTCTTCAAACATTTTCCCTATTTTTGTATCACCAGTATTAACATCTTTACCTGTTGAAGACGCATTAAAGAATGTGTAAGTAAAAACATCGCCATTTTCACCAGTTGACTTTTTTCCTGTTTCTTCATTGCTAGAACAAGCAGTGGCAACAACCAACATAGCAATTAGAACGAAAAGTATAGACTTCCTTTTTAACAATTTTGACTCCCCCTTTTTTATTTGCTTTCTATTATCTTGTAAGCACTTTCATTGTATCTTATCGACAAAATTTTAGTGACCATATAAAGTATAGCTTTTACTTTGTAAACTTTAGTATCTGTAAATTTACCCATCTTTTCACGTGCGAAATAGTTAATATTTATATGAAACTATGGAAATAGTACATTCTCAAAAAAAATAGGCTTCCGTCTCTCAACTACTTGGAGAAAGAAGCCATAAAAAATTCTATTGTAATGACCAGTTTCAATTTTTAGCACTACAGATCTTTTTCCTTAATCGGTAGTACTATTCTAATTGTAGTTCCTACTCCTTTAGTACTGTTTAATTTAAAGTCAAACCTATCTGAATAATGGAGTTTTAAACGATAGTAAACATTTTTTATCCCCACATGTTCACCCATGCTGTCACTCTCTTCTAGTGACTGTATTAATCGATCATATTCCTCTTTATCGATGCCTTGTCCATTATCAATAATCTCACATATTAATGTGTCAAGGTTACGCTTTATCGATATGTTTATTATTCCTTTCCCTTTTATTGGTTCAATACCATGTATACTTGCATTTTCTACAAAAGGAATAAGGGACATGTTTGGAATAAGACACTTATTTACTTCTGGGTCGACCTCAATATGGTATTGCATCTTATCATCAAATCGATAATGTTGTATTTCTAAAAAACATTTAATTAAATATATTTCTTCTTCTACCTTGACCCAATCTTTTCCCCACATTAATGATTTTCTAAGCATTTTGGCCATGTTTTGGATAATTTTTGCTGTTTCATCCTCTTTTTTTAATAAACTCCTCATTCGAATGGTTTCTAATACATTAAATAAGAAGTGTGGGTTTATTTGACTCTGCAAGGCACCTAGCTGCGCCTGCTTTCTTCGCAATTCTAGATCCTTTTTTTGAATATCTGCTATATATACTTCATTTATCAATTTTTTAATTTTAGAGGACATCCGATTAAACGCTTGGGTAAGCTCACCAATCTCATCTTGATAGTTAACGCCTTCGATAATTTCAAAATTTTGATCCTCTACCTTTCTCATATGCTTTAGAATCCGTAATATTCGCATATGTAGAGAACTTGAAATATAAATAATAAACAGCGATGGAAAGACTAAATTGATAAGTGCTAAATAAATAATAAAGTTACGGGAATCTTGAACATCTTCAAGCAAAACATCTTCTTTTGCTACCCCTACAACCTTCCAATTATTCAAATAAAATACCTTAAAAGCTTCTTCAAATACCATGATATCACTACTGTCTAACTTAAGAGAATCATAATGGAAATTCCCTTCTGGCCAGTTCACTTTTGGATTTGTAGTATATTCAATGACTCCTTCGTCATTCAATAAATAAATATCCCCTGGAAAAGTAACGTCATTAAAAATACTATCCATTATACCTAAATCAAGCTTTATTTCTACTATTTTCTGTGTTGAATCTTTTGTAAAATAATAATCCAATTCTCTAACTATACTAAATGTATCTAGTTTTCCCGACTCACTAACGCTTCGAGTCAATACTGGATAGAGATTTCTTGTTACCTCTGAATTCTTATACCAATGAGTCTCTTTAACATGAGTATCGATTCTGTATATTCCACCTGCATAAATGACCGTATCATTGTCTGTATATAAATTAAGTGAACGGACTGACGAATAAAGTGGTACTTCTTTGTTAATTCTTCTAAAGTAGACATCATAGTCATTTATAAAATCGATGGTTGTTGCATATTCCTTTTCTAAAAAGTTGTACAACTCATAGTCAGTATATAGCCTAGATGAAATTTCCACCGCATCATCAATTGCCCCACGGAAATCATTGGACATTTGTTGTACGGAAAGAGATATATCTTTTATCTTTTGTGTTCTAACATTGTTGGAAGTAATTTGATAAAATGCTACGTGTGTGACTGTTATTGGAATGAAAACAGCGCAAATATAAATGATTAGTAGTTTATTTCTTATCCCTATGTTGTTAAAGCTATATCGGCTCATTTTATCTCTTATCAACATCTTCCTTTATAATTTTTTTCGATATTGAGTTGGTGTCATACCAGTGGCTTTTTCAAATTGAGTGACAAAATAGTCGGGATTAGAAAAACCAACATTTTGAGCTACTTGATAGATTCGCATATCAGTCTGTCTTAAGTTTCTTTTCGCTTCATTTATTCGAACTTGTAGAATATATTCTTTAAAATACATACCATAGTTCTTTTTAAATAACTGTCCTAAATAGACTGGATTCATGAAGAATTTATTCGCTATTTTTTTTAATGTCAAATCATCCTGGTAGTGGCTATCAACATATTGTTTGATCCTACGTACGTTGCCAATTGCACTTGCCTTGTTTAGTTTATTTATCAGTTCAGCCGCTTCCAATATAAAGTCTAAAAATATCTCTTTTATTACAATTAAAGTATTTGGTTGGTTGTCCCAATTTAGTGTTTGCTGAAGCGAAACTAAATTATTTTCATCCCCGTCCATTGACTGTAAGGTTTTAATAACTTCATGAACGACCCTATTTATAGATGTTCTAACTGCATCTTTCGCAAATGCTTTTTCTTGAAACTGCTCAAACATACTATCAATCGTTTTTCTAATATCTAGTTTCTTGTTTTCTTCTATTTGTTCCATTAATAATTGGTATTGAGCGTTATCAAGTTCAATATAATTAACAGAAGTATTTTGAGTATTACCATATACAATCGGCTTATCAGATGGTTCTACATACTTAAATTGTAAAGCTTGTATTGCACTTTCATATGAATCCTTTATATTAACAGGCTCATTTACTATCCTTCCGACATAGATTGTTACATCGGTTTTTAGGTTTGTAGTTAGCTCTGTTTTTAATCCTTCTGTAAAATCAATAATGTTTCCTCTAAATTTTTGAATTTCATCACTATTAACGAGCATACCAATTCGGTTATTACCATGTTCACGCATCAATATAGTAGTATTTAAATCCTCACCATGCATGGTCGTAGTTATTATTCTACGAGTCTTAATTGGGTTTACAGCTACATTATTTATCTCAATAATGATGTAAGCTATTCCTTTTGCCTTGTTGATATTGAGTTTATTTACACAATCATGTAGGAATTCATCTTTTACTTCTCCTGTAATTAAATCATTAAAAGCAGTAACAGCAAGAATATTTTCTCTACTTTTATTCAACTGTAATTCCTTCGTAAGCTTTTCCGCAACCTTCTTAAGTGTCTCTTCCATCTCTTCTTTATCTATTGGCTTTAAAATAAAATCTTGAACACCATACTTAAGAGCTTTTTGCGCATATTTAAAATCACTATAGCCGCTAATAATGATAAAGTTAGGATTTGCTTTTTTATGCTCCACAATATTTTTTATTAATTCAAGACCATCTAAGACAGGCATCTTAATATCTGTGATAACTAAATCTGGATTATACCTCTGGATATACTCCAAAGCATCTTCACCATTATCGGCTTCTGCACAAACCTCGTATCCACAGCCTTCCCAATCAATAAGACTAATCAATCCTTTACGTACATAACGATCATCATCTACTATGAATACTTTGTAAACCACTGCATGATCCCTCCAATCAAAGATGCCTGCATTACCTCTAAGATAACGTTTTCTTTTTTGCGCATGATCACAACAGAACTATACCCAAATCACATAGAAGTCTAAGACGACTGTTGCATATTCTCAAGTTTACGAAATACAATCAATGTACCACCCATCAGAATTAAAGCAATCGTACTTGTAGTTATTAAAGGTATCAGACCTGGTATTGTAACAAGCAAGAAGTATAGAAGAACTAATCCAATTATCATCAAAATTGTCATAAAAGGACTACCTATACCGATTAAGACAGCTTGTCTAAAATATTGAAAAAACTTTAAATCAAAATGGACGTATAACGGTACAATATAAAGTAGCGTAGTTAAATAAAGTATTCCCACTAAAATTAGGCCTGTGTAAAACACATAATATGAAAATCCAGTAATATTGCCAATAAATAAGAAATCAAGATACAATAGGTATCCTATTGCAGTAATGATTAAACCAATACCATTGGATTTAAAGAACTCTCTTTTATAAGTCAAAATAAATGTCTTGAAAATTTGTTTTCCAGTAACATCCTTTATTAATAAATCACGAATAACCGTGAACATTGCGACGGTTGCTGGAAAAACACCGAATACAATAAGTCCGCATAATGCACTACCAATCCATAATAGATTAATATAAGCTAGCCACATGATCCATTCTAATAAATGGTAAAAATTTGCTGTGTTTAGAACCTTCCCCATACCATACTCCTCTTACTATTTTTAATTATAATAGTCTTTTATTTGATAGCCTAGCAATTTTCTATATTTATGGCATCCAAATTCTAAAATTACCGCTTAAAGCAAGAAAACTAAAGAAGTATAAACAATTGTCATAGTATCTCCGATTACCTTTACGTAATGGTGTTTTCCAAAAAAGATCCACACAATGTTTGGCATTGGCACCGCTAGTTGCGAGTGATGCCATTGCATTTGATGCAAGTAGACCTACAGGATGTAATGACTTTTCCTCAAATTCCTCTCCGGAAATCGTGTATCTACGATAATTAGCAGGATCTTTATCTACAAAAAAACTCTGAATTTTTTCATTAATATCTATAGGACATTGTTCATCTTTAAACCATTCATAATCTAGCCCGATGTTACACGCAACACGGTATGAGTCACTAAAAAAGTGACCGAACCCTCGTACATTGTTAGGAGCACCATCATAAAATGCATATTCTGGTGCTAACCCTGTCTCTGGATGGCAAGATCGTTTCAGGTACTTCCTACTTGCATTTGCTGCTTCTTTCCAAAAGGATTGATCCTCTGGGTAGGCCCACAAAGCAAATAATTCATAAAAATGTGGTAGGTGATACGAAGGGTCTGTAAACTCTACCTCTGGTATAAACTTGATTAATTTATTTTCACGGTTCCACATCGGGTAGCCATTTCCATCTTCTCCATTATGAACACAAGTATGGAGCAAGTCCCTAGCTTGTTTACTATAATTAAAGATTCCAATGCCATCCCCCCATCGATGTGAGGCAAAAAATAAGGCCAATGCAAAATACTCCTCACCGTCTGGTGCTGGTCCATGAGCTCTCTTCGTCCCATCAAGATTACAAGACCAAGCAAAATAACCAGCATGCTCTCCCTCAGTCATAAACATATTTTTGTATGTCCACTTCCATAATCGGTCAAAAATATCCTTATCATCCATTTGAACAGCTATCATCATCCCATAAGACATTCCTTCTGTCCGAACATCCATATTTCCTGTGTCTAACATATATCCTTCATCATCGCCAACAGAATAATAAATCTTTGTTTCGGGGTGTTTTTCGGAAAATAGTTTTATCCATATATCAAGTAAGCGTTCTTCAATATCTTCTTCTGCATAGCCATATTCCCTAAAAACGTTTCTATTTTCCCACTATAAAACGCAGCATCTTTCATTCAATTGACCTCCTGATATCCCTGCAAAAAGAGAATAAATAGTATGTAAACACTTACAATTATAACTTTTATACCTGTTTTCAATCACCCTAAAAACTTTAGTTTTACTTTGAAAACTTTAGTTTTCTTACATTCAGGTCAATTTTTTAACATTCTGCCTCGGAGTTTTTACTGCACCTTCCGTTTTGAAAAAAAAATCCTGAAGAATATAGCTATCTTCATGATTTTCATTTCTATTAGTATACTATTTCGATTTCTAAAACCGATTTTCCTGGCAATAAAAGCGAAATGCTGTTTTCTAGTATTTCGATATTCTTAAACTCGACTGGTTTAACTTGATCAGGTTGTTCAAACGTGTTATGCATATTCATTGTATCGGCTGTTAAAATCCGTGCACTAACCTTTGAAATTGTTCTTTCTCCTTTTACATTGCAAATAATTTCCTCGCTCTGATTAGGATCAAGATTACATAATGTAATATGGACCCTACCTTGTTGATCTCTTGATGCAGAAGCATTGATAACAGGGATACTACTTTCTCCAAACTTGTAATCTCTTGTTTTCAATTCGATAGGAATAAGAGTTGATTCTTGATGTGCCTTAAACATATCAAATACATGATATGTAGGAGTCAAGAGCATGTCTGGCCCATCAGTAAGGATTAATGACTGCAGGACGTTAATTAATTGTGCAATATTAGCCATTTTAACTCTTTCACTGTGATTATTGAAAATATTAAGGTTAATTCCAGCAATCAGTGCATCACGCAATGTGTTTTGTTGATATAAAAATCTTGGATGTGTCCCTGGCTCAGGTTTATACCATGAACCCCACTCATCCACTATAAGTGCAACACTTTTATCTGGATCATATTTATCCATCACTCTTGAGTGAATTGTAATGAGCTCGTCCATATAAAGTGCCCTTTGCATATACTCAAACCACAAATCCTCACCAAATTCAGTCGCACTTGTATAATTCAGGCGATTCCTAACATAATAATGCAGACTTAGTCCCCACATTTGAGGACGATAATATTCCCAAGTGGAATGAATAGGTTTATCATGGCTTCCATTTTGTAGTTGGGGAGTTTGATTTGTACACTCGCGCATAATTACCTCGGTCCAATGATAATCCGCTTCACTCGGGCCACAAGCAATTTTTAATATTTCATTGCCAGAATAATTACTGACATATGTCTGATACTGTCTGTACTTTTCAGCATATGTCTCAACTCTCATATGACCTCCACAACCCCAGTTTTCGTTACCTACACCAAAAAAGGAAAGCTTCCATGGTTTATCTCTACCATGTTTTTTTCTTAAATTGGCCATTGGAGATTGCCCTTCAAACGTCAAATATTCAACCCATTCTTGCATCTCTTTAACGGTACCGCTTCCAACATTACCACAAATATACGGTTCACATTCTAACTGCTCGCACAGATCCATAAATTCGTGTGTGCCAAAGTGATTATTTTCAACGACATGGCCCCAATCTGTATTTACCATATATGGCCTGTCCTCACGAGGGCAATGCCATCCATCCAATGATAATTATCTGCAAAACATCCTCCTGGCCAGCGTAAATTAGGGATATTTATTGCTTTTAAAGCTTCCACGATATCGGTTCTTATACCCCGGATATTAGGAATGGGAGAATCTTCACCAACCCAGAGCCCCTCATAGATACAACGGCCTAAATGTTCCGCAAAGTGTCCGTATATATGTTTACTTATAATGTATTTCCCTTTCCGTGAATCTAAATTCAATAAAGATGCCATCTTTTTCACCCTTTATCATTTTCATATTTTAATAACTTCATATTACCTGTAAAACCCATAATATTAAGGACTAACAGACTAGGCTTCTAATAAATTCATTCCCAAATAAATAGTTTGATACAAACATCTCAATCTCCTCCTTTTTAATAACAATTCCCTATTATTCGTTTGTAATATGGACCCTTTCCTCTACATACGGAATTGTTAAAGGTCCCAATGGGAGAACGGCTATTGTCATATCATCACCATACTTTTCTTTTAACGTTTCTAATGTAAGTTCAATATTGTGTGTCGGTTTCAGCATTGCATTTATTATCTGCTCATCTGATAACTGTGAATACACATATACATCTGCATATGTTTGGATTATTGCTTGTTTTTGTACTTGCCATTGATCAAATAGGTTAAACGTTGGATTATTTATCATTTCAAGTAATTCCTGTGGGTTGCTAGCCATCTTAAAGATTTTTGCATAATTTCCATGGAAGGGCAGTCCGTCTGAACACTCAGCAGCGATAATAATTGTCCCATTTTCTTTCACTATTTGGTGTGCAGCACTCATTCCTTTTACAGCCTGATATAAACTTTGGTCAAGTGGATACCCAGAATTGGAAGTTATCACAACATCAAACCGTTCCTCACAATGGAACATGACATGTTCTTTAACAAACTCACACCCCTTATCATGGGCTTTGAATAGCTCTCCCGCAAAGACATTTGTTATCTCCTTTTCACGATTCAATGTTACATTCAACATAAAATCTGGTTTACACATCTTGTTTACCTCACGTGTCATTTTTTGCACCAGATTATTTTCCATGTTTCCCCAAGTTGAACGTGGATCACCAATCATCCTTGCATTATGAAAGGTCATAATTGTTTCAATTCCTGCTATTCCAGGCATAATACCTTTTGGTCCTCCAGAAAATCCTGCAAAAAAGTGAGGTTCTATAAAACCTGTAACAATACGAAAATCAGACTCAACATATTCCTTATTCAAATAGACATCACACCCAAATTCACTTTCGCCAACATTTACGAGGGTATCTTTGTCATGACATTGATTATTAACTATACGAATATTATCCACTACCCAAGAACCAAGCATTTGAACAAATTCTTCCCTTGTTTGGTCACGATGAGTTCCAGTTCCGTTAATGATCACAAAATTTTCTAAGGGAACATGACTTAGCTCTTCGATAATTAATGGTACAAGGATTTCATTTGGTGTTGGTCTAGTAATATCACTAATTACGATCGAAACTTTATCTGTTGATTTAACGGATTCCTTTAAAGACATTGCTCCTATCGGGTTTCTTAACGCCATTTTAATTGCCTCTTTTTCGCCTTCTACCTTTGATAGATTTTTGGGCTCTATAATAAATGCATTTTCAGGCAAAGTTAATGAAAGTGTATCTTTTCCGTATGGTAATTCTGCTATCATTTAATCCCTCCTAAATTTACATGAAATTTTTATTTTTCTTCTATTTTTAATTTTAGTACTATTCAAATAATATTATAACTAGTAATTTTCCATGATTGGTTAGGATGACTCTATATTAGAGGTGCTGAGGAACTGCTCTAATCAAAGTTGTTAATATTTAGTAACCAACAATCGTTTCCAAAGCTTCACCACACAAAAGAAGCAGGAAACCTTTTAATAGGTTCCTGCTTCTTCTTTTAAAACTATCTGCGCTACACACTCCACATGTGTAGAGTGCTAGGTGTAGACACACCATAGCAAATTTTCTTGAGCAGTGGAATTCACCTTTAGTAAAGATTTAACGAGTTTTAGATAAAGTGGTTCATTAAAATTTCCAAATACCTCTTATCATTTGAGTTTTCAACTCTTTCTTTTAGTACCTCAATCACATGATGTTTCATATGTTTATTTCCAGCGATTTTACCAAGTAATTTATCATTATAATTTTTTAGCCACGATGGTATAAACTTTTTGTAATCAAAACTCTCTGGGTCTACAAAAAAGTCATACTGATCATCCATTCCTATAAACTCTTCCATTTTTGAATTTTTTATTTCTTCAAGAAAATACCAGATACCAAAGGTACTCATATAGTCGTTAGAAGAAAAAGTTTGTATTCCCTTTTCCTTCTCAACAATATAATCTACCTTTCGTGTCTCAAGATATTCAATAATTAATTCTTCATGCTCTGGAGTGAACTCATCAATTAAGCCTATTCTAATTCCATTCATTAAATCATTTATATTTTCAACTTTTTTAAAATTAAATAGATGATTTTTTGCATTGGTGGAAAGTAAGGGTAATAATTTAAACAAAAAATCAATTTGTTTTTGCTTATCTTGTTTTAAACATAAAGTGATTTCTGATAGTCTCTTTGAAATGAAATTCTTCTCAAAATGCTTAATTAAAGCACCATAGTCCCTGGAATGTAAACCATTTGATGATACTTCGGAATAATTTTGATCAATATGTTTTTCTGCCTGTAACACTAGAAAATCATCAATAATTGAAATTATCGACTTGGGTAATCCATTACATTTAGTTAATCTCTCTAACCATACATAGCGTTTTCCTATATCCAGATCTCTCTCAGGAAAATAAAACAACAATGCTTTCACTATTTTCCCATGTCCCTCTTCAGATAGTTTTACATATTTAGCAAAATAGAGTGCTGCCTTTGCTTCCGAAATAAACTGAGTATAAAAAACGACGTTCATTCCATTAGCAGAAAATCCCTTAGTAATTTCTTCTGCTATACCAACTAAGTATTCTTCTATTTTTTCCTGATCAACAAACCTAATTTTATCAATAGAGCAACTTCTCTCTAGGTTCTTTATGTCATCAATTTTAAAGTTTCTCGATATATTAACAAAATCGTAATAATCAATAAAAAAACCTGTTTTTCTTCCCCCAAAAGAGAATCCAAATTCATCTATATCCCTCGTCCGCTCATATTCAGCCTTTTCAATTAGTAGGCTCATTGAGTTTCGCATATATTGATGAAATTCATGAAAAGAAACAGACCATAAGCAATTTTCATATAAAAACCGTAAATTATCATAAAGTCGAAGAAGAACAACAATATCAGATGACATTCCAAAAGAATAAGATCCTTTACTCATTTCAGAACGCACTTTATTAGTCAACTCAAAAAGTTTTACGGTGTCATCATATAAAAACTGATTATCACTTAAAAACTCAAGTATCTTATATTTCTTTTGAAACTCAAATGGCATACCATTAAATAAATCATCAATACTAAAATTTGTCATTTCCCTTTCAATCCTAGCAAGAAATTCATCAGTAAATGGTTTATAATGCCTCCCAAATGTTAATAAACCAAGACCATTGAACTGCGTTACAGCTTGTGTTATTGATTGATAGATCCTATATCTATTTATTTGTGATAGATAATGTACACACCAATTTGACTCATCTATAGAATTTAAGATGATATTTGAATAAAGGTCATAGGATTCTTCCCACCTACCTAAACACGCAAGAAAAAATGCTTTTTTATAATCATCCTCAATACTTACCGATTGTTCTTCAATAAATTTCTTCATCTCATCATATTTGCCGTGATATGCCAAACTATTAATCTCTATTGAAGTATTCAGAGTACCTGCATCTGTCGCCATACAGATAACGCCATTCTTCTCAAAGAAAATAGAAAGAGCATTAAACCTTTCACATTGTTTTTTGGAAAGTTTACTTCTCTCATCGCAGCTCTCTCTTAATTCAAAAAAACGCTCCATGTAACCAAATCCCTTATTCTTATGACGAACAACAGTACCATTTACCTCAAAGTGATAATCGTATTCAAAGACATGTTTGAGATCAATTTTACGAATATACTGAAGGGCAAATAGTGGGCTAATTTTTCCGTATATATAATCTATTACTTCGTCATCTTTAGTGATAAATTTATTTTCTTTTGATTCAATAAGAAGATCCATTACTGCTGAATAACGTTCTAAATAATCATATTCATTACTATCTATCAAACTAGCTGCATCAATTATTCGTAATCCTTTATTTTCGTAATAGATTGAAGTCTCATTTTCAATGGGCGAAGGATCTGTTCTAATAAAAAACGGTTTATGAAAACTGTCCTTTTGTAACTTTCTTACCCAATTTAACAACATATTAATATTATAATCTCCTAAACCATAACCTATGAAAACAATGGTATGCGTTGCAATTATTGTCTTCATAAGATTACTGATAAGAGGATAATTCTGATCATAATTCAGATAGTCATCTTCCTTTAAAACTACATTTTCCCCTTTATAGCCCCGTCTAAAATCCCCATGAACCTTTACTAAATACCTTGATGAATTAGCATTAGCAACGTCTTCTTCAGCACTTATTACACTAAAATATTTCCCTCTCTTCCAACATGCAGTATCAATCAAATTATCATAATTAGTTGTAATTACATGTACTGGGTTCATAGCTAATATCTTGTCATGTATCGGGTTCGTAGGCTTATCTACCTGAAAAAAATCTTTTAGTATACCATCAAATGCCATTTCACCTTTGACATTATAAAATATTTGAGGAATTCGAAGATATTCATCAGAAGAATAGTTTCCTTTCTTTGGACTCCCATAGAGCTCTTCATGATACTTATCTACCAACCTCCACCATTGAGGATAATCCGAAAGTGTTGAAACTCCCGCACCAACAAAAAAGACCAGTTTTCCATTTCTTGAGGATTCTGTGATTTCTTTTATACATTCAACTACATTATTTTCCAACATGAGAAACACCTCTTTTAATTTTTCTGCGTACCTTTTTACTTTCCAGATCCACCTTCACCATCAACACTTCCAGTTATCGTACTACCTTTTATAGTTGAGAGGTTTAAATTAGTTGCTTGTGCAAAACCATCCTCTATTACCACTAATTAGTCAATAACAATCATTTAGTTTAGATAGGTAGTAATAGGTAATACAAATTCTCTCTCAGTTTTTTTATTGCATTTCTTCCTCATATGGAATAAAAGAATCTCTTTCTTTCTATAATACTATATCTTCACAAAAAGAAAGGGGTTGTGCCTATGGACAAAGACACATTCTTTACAATGAAACCATCTATTCGTGTCAAAGAGGTAAACCAACTATTAAAAAAGTATGACTTGAAGAAAGTAGCCGAAATCGTCGGTATCCCATACAGCACTTTCACAAAAGAAATGAGAGTTGGTGATTATTTTTATCATCAGTCGAACAAGCAGTATTACCCATTCGTGAAGTCAGATGACGAACGTATTAAAGCAGATCAGAAGAACAAATCAGACGAACTATCCTTTCTAACGGAACACTTTGATGCTTTAAAAAGTTTGGTCCAATTGTACCAATCTAATAGATTATTGGTGCTAGATGAGAGGATTTACAGCAAGGAAGCTAAGTATGAAAACAAGAGCCTCAAAATGAACAAAGAGCTATATGATGAATTCAAGAAATTCTGCGAGGAATATTACCCTCAATTCAAAATCCAAGATTTGATTTGTCAATCTTTATTGGATTTCCAAAGCAAATACAGTCGGTAACGAGAAAAGAGCCCAAAGGCTCTTTTTCTAAGGAGTTCATTTTTTAGGTACATATTTTACAAGTAGAATGTAAAAAACAATACCAGGTACCGGCTAAGTTAGCATTGTAAAACACATTATTCGCATAGAAAACGCTCAGAGCAACAAACCCTTAATTACAATAGGGATTTGTTATATCAGTTAAACTGATATGATTCAATCCATTCATCACCCGAAAACATATCTTTTACTTTAAATTGATTATTTTTGACCTCATCCTCTCCAATAATAATAACCCTGCGAATTTTCTCTTTGTTTGCTTTATCAAGAGCTTTTCCTATTTTTTTGTTACTCATTTCAAATTCGACCTTATAGCCTTTATTTCTTAAATAATTTGCTACCAATAGGGATTCTTTTTGAGTACCTAATGGAACTATAAAGTAATCTACATTCGTATTCTCTTTTAATTCTTTCTCAGATGTACTCATAGCCGTATAAATCACATCTAAGCCGAATGATATTCCTACTGTTGAAAAGTTTTCGTTTGTACCTATCAACCCACCAATTGCATTATCATATCTTCCGCCGCTTCCAATACTCGATTTAATAGATTGGTCAGATAAGAATATTTCATAAATAGTACCCGTGTATATCTCTAATCCTCTTGCTAAAAAAGGATTAAATACGCACTGATTATTAACACTTAGAAATTCAAGATAAGATTCTAACTCTTTTAATTCATTTAAGCCTTGCTTTACCTCTACATTTTGTTCGGCAAAAGTTTCAAAATAGCTAAAACTTGTATTCTGATCATCAGTTAAAAACTGCTTGATTAAAGTAATTGTTGAATTTGATAACCCTTGATCGTTAAGCTCAGAAACAACCGCTTCTAATCCGACTTTTTCCAGTTTATCTAGGATTAAAACAACTTTATTGATTTTTTCAGATTCTGTTCCAAATACATCAAGCATTCCAGTTAGTAATTTTCGATTGTTGTATTGGATCGTTACCTTTATATCAAGTTTCCTAAAGGCATCCAATGCCATAATCATTAATTCAGCTTCGGCTATTTGTGAATCCACACCTACAACATCAACATCACATTGTGTAAATTCTCGAAACCTTCCTGTTTTAATTGGTCCATCCCTAAAAACTTTACCTATTTCATATCGCTTAAAAGGCATTTTAAGTGTCGGGTTCATTGCAACAACTTTTGCAAATGGTATAGTGAGGTCATATCTTAAAGCTAAATCCCTTTCGCCACGATCAGTTAATGTATACATTTCTTCTAATATTTCAGCTCCACCACCATATTTAGAAGCTAGTAATTCTGTATAATTTAATATAGGTGTTTCCAGTGGTTTACAACCGTATTGGATGAATACGTCTTCTAATGTTCTTCTAATGTTTCTTCTTACTTCCTCAGCATTCGGTAAGTAATCTTGAGTACCCTTTACATTTTGATAATCCATTTTCTTCATTTTCTTTTCCTCCAATTTTTTTATAAAAATAAAAAACCGCACTTGATTTAAGTGTTGAACTTAATCAAATACGGTTTAATAATAAATAGCCTTCCTATTTGCGATTTTAAAAAATCGAATAGCAAGGCTACTTGATATGATGATGTAGTTGTGAGAACGAGATAATTGTCTTATTAAATATACGCATAAATACTCACCTCTAATTTCCATTTAATGTATCATAGTTCGATGTAGTTTTCAATATCTTTTTTGAACTATAAGCATCCGTTAGCTAAATAAAATTTTATTATCCCTTTACAAGAATACGACCTGCTGTAAAGGAAACCTCTTAACGCATCTGCTTATGTAAATCCTATCCTGCTTGTATAAGGGCGGGAGTAATGAATTTGGTACATATATCACGTTCTGAATATTTTCTACTCGTCAATTTGTTCCCCTTCCGACTGACTTGTGGTTTTTATCTAATTCTAACAGATATTCAGCGGGAGGGTTAGATGTAGATGGGATGGTACCGTAAAAAACAAGTCGTCCAGGTTATCCTATGTGTAAACTTGGCTCTTTTAACATTACTAGAGTGAATCAAGTTTTTTCTCCTCTCTCTCTATTTCCTCCCGTAACCACCTGTTTTTTCTGAAAAGCTCCATTTTATAATCTTCACCAATAATAGATAATTGAATGTTTACAGGGTATTGACCTGCACAAATCCATTCTATATCCGCTTCCGTCAGGCAATACCACTCTCCCCTTACCCTTTTATCCTTAAAGTACCGTTGAAAATGTCTTTCCACAATCAAAGGGTTTTCTGTTTCAATAGTATGTAGCTTAACAACATCATATGGTCCAGTATTAATTACTTGTAACCTCCTATCCCAATCATTTGATTTTCCGATCTTTACAAGCCCACCTTTAGTTTCTTGAAAAAAATAAACGCCACATTTTGATGCCATTTCCATGCACACTCCTTTTGAGAAAATTGATTTCACTAGGAGTATTTGTTATTAATTTCTATTTTATTCATGTGAGTAACTTATATATTATTCACTATTCTTTCTGTTTTCATACCAATTATTATAGTCAATGGTTTTCTATGACAAACCCACTTGTAACCATTTACCGACGCAACTATCTGAATGAAACATATACAATAAGGGTATTGACCGTAAATTATCGGTTTATACAGTGTGAAAAACAACTCCATCAAAATCACCTATCATTGTATTGGAAAAGGGACACTATCACCCTTTTCCATTGTTTTTTTGAAGTGGCTTTCAAAATTCAAAGGGATTATTGAAGTGAGTGGGAAAATCATTGCGGTTTTTAGGGATGAGGATTGGATTGACCCCAATATTTTCAAGGTCACGAAGGTATTGTCGATATGTGGGCTTTGATATACCTTTTTTTAGAGGTGTATCAATATTACCCTTGGAGATGGAAATGAGGAATGCTCGAAGTTTTTCCTTTTTCAATTTCGAAAAAGAACTATTTTCTATAATTTTTTCCGCTTCGGTAATTTTGTAATAATCACCTTTGTGGACAATAGGGAAAACATGTTTTTTCAAATATTGTTCAGATAAGGCATTCGAAAAGTAAGTCCTTAGTTTCTTCGGTCTACCTGTCCCTTTATCGTCTCTTGTCATTCCGTTCAAGTGTTCATTTTTCAATCTCAGCTCGTATCTAACTCGATTGCGGTCATACCACTCTATTTTTTCCCCTTTTGTTTTCCGTTCATCCTCCTTACTATAGATGAAAAGTTCAACACTCTTGCATTTATGGTATTGTGATGTTTCATATTTGATTGGATTACCATTTTCGTCCTTTCCCCATTTGACCATTTCTTTAAAGCCATACTTTTTGGTGTACTTTTCGAACAAGTGAAACAATAACTTTCTTTCATTAGGATTTGGCACCACTGCATCAAATCTATAGTCGATTCGTGTAAGTCGATGAGAATTAAAGTATGAGGCATGGCCAAAGTGTTTAATCAAAAAAACTCGAATATCCGCTTCTACTGCCTCATAGTCGTTATCTGTAATGTTACTCCTTCCAAGTATTTTGATAGCATCGACTTTCAAATGAAGATACCAAATTCCTTTCCCTTGGGAGCTTATCCACCTGATTCCATAAGCGGTAAACCTATCTTTTACTTTTTGATTCAAAGCTATTACAGCAGCACCAATATGTTCATATTTGTCTACTTTAAAACCATACTTGTAAAACAAGTGTCGTACGTCCTCATAATTTATTGGCAATAACATTTCAAACGAATGTAACATCATTCATCAACTCCTGTATTTTTATTTTGGGACTATGAAAAGTCCACACTATCAATAGATTTCCAACATAAAATTTTCCCAAACCGAACCTATTTAAAAGACCCTCATCACATTGCAGGAACGCAATGTGGAATTTTATTTTTGCAATTCTTCAAGAGTTTTCCAAAGAAAGACAGTTTAAGACAAGTTGTATACTAGCTTTTTGAGGGAAATTTAGGGAAGCTGCTTTACGTTGATAGTTCAATTGTATGATTTGCTGAAGGAGCAATAAAGGAATTGTGGGTCTATATTGTTCTAGTAGCTTTACAGATGATTTATAACGGTAATTCGAAAAAACTTGTACCCTCGAACATAATAACTTTGATTTTTAATTAGGAGCTTGGGTATGATTAACTTACAATCCAAAGTTAAACACCCTCGAACCTATTTTCTTAGGTGTTTCCCCATCTCCCTCATACAATTGGATTGCATCAAAAATAAAAACAGCAGGAGGAAAACATAATGACCCTCGAAAGAATCTTCAATAACCAATCCCCAATTACCCTCGAAGACATTTTCCAATCCATCTTGAATGAAAAAATTGACGCACTCATTAAGGGATTCTATGATAATACTAAGGTGAATTCCACTGACTCTTCTAACAAGAAAGGAGAGGATGTGGCATGAGATCAGCAATTTACATTCGTGTCTCAACAAACAAAGCAGAACAAAAACAGTCCCTTGAAAACCAAAAAGAATTGTTTATGAATCTATTATCCGAGAAGGGATGGGACTTATTTGATATATACCTAGACATTGAGTCTGGTACGAAATCAAAGAAACGTCCTGAGTTAAAACGGATGATTGAAGATGCAAAAATGAAGAAGTTCGACATTATTTTGGCAAAGGAATTATCCAGATTAGCCAGAAATGGACAATTATCTTATGAAATTAAAAATCTAGCAGAAATTCAAGGTATACACATCCTCACCATGGATGGTGCTATTGACACACTATCGGGAAATACTCAGATGTTTGGACTATACGCTTGGATGTATGAACAAGAATCCCAAAGAACAAGCGAACGTGTGAAGACTGCTCTACAAATCAGAGCAAAGATTGGTAAATTTAAGGGTTCCATTCCACCCTACGGATACCATGTTGAAAATGGAATTTTAAAAATCAGAGTTGATTCCACTCCTGATGTAGTGCGTCGAATATTCAACTCTTATCTTTCAGGTAAAGGATTTGACAGAATTGCACGGGAGCTTTTAGAGGAAGGTATAGCAACTCCATCTGAAATTGCAGGAAAGAGAAATTCCAGTTCACTATGGCATGGGTCTACAGTTAGAAAAATACTAGAAAATCAACATTACATCGGTAATCTAGTTCAACAAAAGGAAACTTCCATTAGTGTAACAACTGAAAAACGTAAAAAGATTGATCCAGCAAATTATGTTGTCATCGAAAACACACATAAACCTATTATCTCTAAAGATGATTTTCATGTTGTTCAACAGTTAATCGCTGAAAGAAAACGCAAACGACCATATGCTAAAAAACACCTCTTTACAAATATTTCCTTTTGTGCTGGTTGTGGTAAGAGTATGCACTATAAAGCCAATCGTAAGGGATATATTTGTGGGGCATACAATAAGTATGGTCAAACAAAATGTTCAGATCACCATGTAAGAGAAGACAGGTTGATTGAAGCAATTTCAAATGATATAAAGCAAATGTTTTCAGCACTCTCCACAAAATCTATTCAAAAAGACATTGAGAAAAAGATTGCAAACTTCATTCAAAGGGATCAAAAACAACTCACTAAAATTCTCAAGGAGATAGAAAACATAAAGAAAGACAAAACGGCTGCACTTCGCATGAAAATACGGGGTGAAATCCAAGATGAAGAATACAGATTGCTCATTGAGGATAATGGCATCCAACTCGCTAAACTAAATGAGGAAAAGTTAAAATTAGAAAAGGGATTACTTCAACAAAAGCAAACGATTGATTTTACAAAACTAATCCAACAAATTGAACAGTTTGTTCAAAACCCTGTTCTTGACGAAGAAATGCTTCACAAACTAATAGAAAGAATTGAAATAAAAGAAGATGGAAGTCCGAGAATCCACTACCGATTCTCGGACCCTTATATATCTTCTATTTTTTTACGAGTAACACACAGCACTCGACGTGTGTCGTATGCGGAAACATATCAACCGGTTGGACTTCCACTGTTTTAAACCCACCATCCTCCAGTATCCTTAAATCTCTTGCTAGGGTGGCTGGGTTACAGGAAACGTAAACCACGTGTTTCGGTTTCATCTCAATGATTGTTTGTAAGAGAGCATCATCACAGCCTTTTCTCGGTGGATCAACAACTATGACCTCTGCTCGAATTCCTTGTTTGTTCCAATTTGGAATGATCACTTCTGCCTTGCCAACCTCAAACTCCGCATTATCCATACGATTCAATTCAGCATTGCGTTTCGCATCTTCAATTGCCTCAGGGACTATTTCAACTCCATACACCTTTTTCGCCTTTTGTGCTAAAAATAATGAAATCGTGCCGATTCCGCAATAGGCATCAATAACGGTTTCCTCTCCAGTCAATTCGGCGTATTCTAATGCTTTATCATATAGCACCTTAGTCTGTTCAGGATTTACCTGATAAAATGATCGAGCAGAAATGGCAAACTTGATATCTCCGATTAAATCATAGATATACTCTTCGCCCCATACTACATTGGTTTCATCTCCAAAAATGACGTTTGTCTTTTTCGAATTAATATTTTGGACGATTGACTTTACATCCGGTAGCTTGGAACGGATGTCTTTGATGATGCTTGCTTTGTTAGGGAGATCTTTTGTACGAGTAATAAGTACAACCATCACTTCACCCGTAACAAGTCCATAACGCGCCATAATATGTCTAATTACACCACGATGTGTTTTTTCGTTATACGCTGAGACTCCATACTTTTCACAAATACCCTTTACTACTTGAACAACCTCATCATTTTTTTCCTGTTGAATCAAACAAGCTTCCATATCGATTATTTCATGGCTACGTTGTTGATAAAAGCCAGCAACTAAACCACCCTCACGGTCTGCAACAGGTACCTGGGCCTTATTACGATAGCGCCATGGCTGTTTCATCCCTAAAGTAGGATGGACAGGAACATCTTTTACATGACCAATCCGTGCAAGTACCTCAGTGACTTGCTTTTGCTTTGCAAGTAATTGTCCTTCGTAGCTAACATGTTGTAACTGGCACCCTCCACACTGCTTATAGATTGGACAAGGTGCATCCACGCGAAATTTACTTTCTTCATAAAGCTCAATGAGTCTACCAAAGGCATAGCCTTTATTAATTTTTGTTATTTTTATTTTTGCCTTTTCATCGGGAAGGGCGTTCTTGACGAATATCGGAAATCCTTCCACCTTTGCTACACCTGCGCCATCATGGGTTAAATCCTCAAATGTTACTTCATAATATTCATTTTTTTCTATTGGAACTGGCATCTTTACCACCTACTACTCTTCCTTTTCGTCAAATGCTAAAACTGATTGTATCATAAGTGTGATTCTGTTTGCCAACGGCTCCATCCTTGCTGGAAAAATTCCTAAAAGCAAAAAGAAAAACCTGGCAGTAGCCAAGTTATTCCTTCAAGTCCATTTTTTCCGCCTTATCCTTAGAAACAAATACTTCAATATGTTCATAAAGATTTACAAATTCGCCTGGCAACAGCCCGCCATATTCTCCATCTAAGTTCAATTGCATCTTTTGCTCTGTTCTAACCTTAATCCTGTTCGCTTTTGTATAAACAACAGCATCATCATGGATATGTTCACCACGGACCGCTAACGAAGCAACACGAATAAAGTCAGCTAGGTTAACCTTCTTTAAGATAATTAAGTCAAATAGTCCATCGTTTAACGACGAATCCGGGGCAAGCTTTTCAAAGCCACCGACTGAGTTAGTTAATGATACCAGGAAAAGCATGATTTCACCTTCAAATAGTCTTCCATCATACTCAATTTCAACATGTGTTGGTTTGATAGAAGGTAAAATTTCCATTCCCTTTAAATAGTAAGCTAACTGTCCTAGCATTGTTTTTAACTTACTTGGTACCTCATACGTTAACTCTGTTAAGCGACCGCCCCCAGCAATATTGATAAAATATTTCTCATTTACTTTTCCGATATCAATTGGCACTGAAAGCCCGGCAACAATGACATCACAGGCTGCTTCTATTGAACGTGGGACTCCGATTGCTCTAGCAAAGTCATTGGTTGTTCCAGTAGGAATAATCCCCAACTTCGGTCGATATGGTTGTTCAGCTAGTCCATTAACCACTTCATTAATCGTACCGTCTCCTCCCGCCGCTACTACAAGATCAAACCGGCGTTCGACAGCTTTCTTTGCAGCTTCCGTAGCATCACCTTCACCAGTTGTTGCGTGGCATGATGTTTCATAACCTGCTTGTTCAAGACGAACTAGTACTTCTGGTAAATGTCGTTTGAATATTTCTCTTCCTGAGGTAGGATTATATATAATTCTTGCTCTCTTCATACCCATCATCCTAATATTTGGTAAAATATATCTTATTCATTATCATTTAACATCATACTTGATTCATCAACGATAAGCAATTTTTTCAAGTCCCAAAATAACATCAAAAAATTCAAAATCGGTGGATTTTGTCAAAAAAAGAAGAAGATTCGACTTTATGAATGTGGTTAAATGCATACATTGTTTATGGAGTTAGCGAGTGTTTGTACTATTAGCGGTAGTTAGTGCTTACTACGTGAGATTTAGCGCTAATAACGGAACGAAAAACCGTCTAATAAATATCGTGGAACCACTTTCCGCTAAATGGGAAAAAACCGTTCCAAAAGGGAGGAATCGGATCCTCGTTCCCTATAAGCACAAAATTGGTGGATTTATTAAATGAAAAAGGCAAATAGTGGAACCAGAATCCTAAACTATAGCCAAAACGAAGGTTTTATAGCTAATAACGGAACGAGAATCCGCCCAAATCAATAAAGTGGTCCTCGTTCCGTTAATGGAGAAAAGAATGATACGGATTCGCTTGTGAATTCATTTCTTTACTACACAGACAAAGCTTAGCGCGGTAGTAAATTCTTCAGTAATATAATCCAAAAAAACCTAAATTTCACCTCTTGGATTAACAGAAACATTGTCAGTATTAATAATATCTAGTTTGTATGTCCCTTTACCCAGTGTCATACTAGCCTTATAATATTCCTTTTCATATCCCTCTTCTTCCTCGCTAGACTCTCTTGTAGGTTCAACCTTATCCCATTTTGCATCACCATTTGCTAAGTCATTTCGAGAAGATGCCGATAATGTAAGATTACTAGTTTCATCAACATGAACCTTTACATAACTAACACTATCAACAATCCAATGATTTGCCATCTTGCTAGGATATAAGTCTATTTGATTATAATTCCCTCTTACTTCTACCCTCACATCTTCTGATATCGCGATTGTTGGTTGAATACTTGTGTAATTAGTAAATGGATTCGTCTTTCTCTCCGGACTCTTCACATAGACATATAATGTATTACCAACCTTCTTCGTTAAGGTATAATCTTCTGAATCCTTAATTGGTGGTGTCTCTTTGGTAGATACCGTTGCTCTATACGTTCCAAAGAGATGAACCTTGCTTTCATTTGTCGTTTCGACCTTTACATGTTGGTCACCTGTCTCTAAAATTACTCTTTTGATATCATCTGTTAATACTTCTTCTACTGCCGGTAGATTATAGGTTTGTTCTTTTGCTCCTACGACTGATTGGACTTCCTGTAATAGACCTGTAGATGCTAAGATTGTTAGACCAATCCCAACCGTCCCCAGAACTCCAACAAATAAAATACTTATAAAGTCATACTTTAAAACAGGATTTTCTTGTTTCGACAATAAGAGGTACAGGAGAATCTCGGTTCCAAGGACCACTAAAATAAGCGGCCACCAGAGAAGAAGTGGCTCAAATGCCTCGATTCCTCTTATTTGTGATATTGAGAGGAAAATCCCGAGCAACACAAGGGAAAATCCCATAGAAATAGTTCCAACTCGCCATCTTCTCATTTAGACATTCTCCTTTCTATTTTTACTACCTACTAACAGCTTAAGACCACCACCAATTAGAAGGATACAAATAACTGCCATCTGGAAGTAATTATAATACCAGTACGAGATGTCAATTCCTAACCCTTGGCGTATGCTTGGTCCGATAACTGGTACGACAATATTATCAAACATATAATAGAGTCCTAATGCTAAAAGTCCGATTCCAATCCATCGTTGATGATTAATAAAATACGAGACTAATGGAACATCCTCCAGTTCTTCTTCCCCATGCTTTGACACTTTTTGTAAGGCATCGAAGAAGCTGTAAAACCAGATTAATGGAATAAGAAATAAAAATAGAGATAATCGTAATATATCTAGAATATAAATTCCAAATAAGAAAGCGGCCATCAGCTGGAGGCCTCTTCGTTGTAAGCCAAGATACATATGGCCAGCGCCAGGAAATACGGAAAGGATTGTTGCGAGAGCTTTGCTTTTCTTTCCTTGTTCCCGTCTTGCATCTTCAAAGTCCTCTAAGACAGTCCGGTCCTCTAATTCTTCACCGCTTTGCTTACGTGTGATGAGCTGAATTGAATCAAATATATTATAAATCCAAATAATCGGTAGAATTCCTAAAAAAGCAATAAATCCACCTTGATGTGTGACAAGAGTGATAAATACAATCATGATTCCTAATCCAAAAAAACCGATTAGAAATGTCAATCCTCTGTTCATAAGCCCTAAATTGAAATGGCCTAGCCCTGGGATTAATGATAATAAAATCGTTTTGAAGCGTTCATTATCATCTGTATTAGGAACAGTTGGTGCACCACTTTGTACATCAGTAAGAATTGTCTCACCATCACTTACTGGTGTAGGTAGTTGTTTAACTGGTTTAATTCCATTATGGTTTCGGAGCAGAAATATGACCATATCAAACATATTGATAACTCCTATTAAGAAAGCAACGATTAACCCAAACGAGATATAAAACATATCGTCCCAGGGGTTAGCGATACCGAACATAAAAAAGAATGCAAGGACCAGAAGTGTACTAGCTCCATATAGAACTCCTCTTACTGTTCGCCCCATATAAAGGTGCCCTAAACCTGGGATGAATGACAATAAGAATGCTACCATAGGATTTTTATTCATTTGTTTCACCTTCCTTTTGTTTTGGTTCAATCATATCAATTATCCACAACGCCTTTTCCATGACATTTTTCGACACGGCTTGTTGCGTTGGAGGATTAGAGGCTGCCTCCACCGTTGAAACAAATCCTGTGATACTTTGGAAAAAACCTGAGGTCATCAGCACCATCGTTATAGCCGCTGCCACTCCATAATGAAACAAAGAATGTTGGTAAAAACGTCGTTTTCTTGTTGAAGCCTTTGTCACAGGTTTCGAAAAAGGAAGAGACTCTATTACAGCATCTGTAAGGCTTTGACTATTAGGTAAACTCGGTAGAGAATCTGTTACGGCTTCCAATTGAAGCATATAGACATCTAAACAATGATTGCAGGAAAATAGATGATCTTCAATTTCAATTCGCTTTTTCTCAGATAGCTCATCTTTAATATAAGCCTTCCAAGTATCGTTTTCATAATGTGCCATTTAAAAATCATCCTCCTTCCAATGTTTTTTCATCCATTTTCTCGCCCTATGTAATTTAACTTCAACCGTTTTGACAGCAACCTGCTGTTCTTCCGCAATTTCCTTAAAATTTTTCTCCGTTATATAGTAAGCTACTATGACATCGCGATAGTTTACCGGTAATTCACCAATCCTTTTTCGAACGGTTTCTTGTTGTTCCTTTTTCAATAACGGCACTGCAGCATCATCCTCTTTTCCAAATAAAGATGGCAGTTCCTGCAAATCTACCACGCTTTCTTGCTTCCTTTGCTGCTTTCTAGTCAAATCAATTGAGTGATTCATTGCAATTCTCGTAATCCAGGTTTTAAAGCCCTGTTTTTTATACTTAGGGAGAGCATAATAGATTTTGACAAAAACCTCTTGCGTTACGTCTTCTGCATCTTTTTCATTTCGAACAACTGAATAAACTACTTTAAATAAATAATTACGATACTTTTCAACTAAAAAACGAAAAGCCTGCTCATCTCCAGTCATTGCCAGCCTAATCAATTTCTCCTCTTCTACCACACTCTCCCCCCTTTCTCTCTTTCTAAATCAATAGACGTAAAAACTATTACGTCCCCTACACTTTTTTGCAAAAAATTTTTTCTCCTATTATTCTAATTCACCAAGTAGGATTATGGCTGTTTATTTATCAATTTTCTGACCTTTCGGGAAAGCAAAAAAGCTTGAAGAGCCTCCAAGCTTTTTTACTTTATCTATATCAATTATCGCTTACTAATTTCTTGCACCAAAATTTTATTAACAAGCTGTGGATTCGCCTGTCCTTTTGTTTGCTTCATCACTTGTCCAACAAGGAAGCCAATTGCCTTACCTTTACCACTCTTGTAATCTTCAATTGATTGCGGATTCGCATCAAGTACGCCTTCAACGATTTTAGTAAGAGCACCTTCATCTGAAATTTGCACAAGGCCCTTCTCTTTCACAATCTTTTCTGCATCGCCACCATTTTCGATAAGCTCTTTAAAGACTGTTTTTGCAATTTTAGAGGAGATTGTACCATTTTCAATTAGCTTAATCATTCCTGCTAAGCCTTCTGGAGTTAGCGCTACCTCGTGTAATTCTTTTTGCTCAGAATTAAGGTATCCTGAAACTTCACCCATTAACCAGTTTGAAGCTTGCTTAGCATCTGCACCCTTCTCTACAACAGCTTCAAAGAAATCGGCCATTTCTTTTGTCACTGTTAATACAGCGGCATCGTACTGAGGAAGCCCAAGCTCTTCTGTATATCGTTTTTGACGAGCATCTGGAAGCTCTGGAATATCTGCACGAACTCGTTCTTTCCACTCATCATCAATATATAACTCAACTAAATCAGGTTCAGGGAAATAGCGATAATCATCTGACCCTTCTTTTACACGCATTAAGATTGTTGTTTTCGAAGATTCATCATAACGACGTGTCTCCTGATCGATTACGCCGCCCTCCGATAACACCTTCGCTTGGCGCCATTCTTCATATTCAAGGCCATTTTTTACAAAAGCAAATGAGTTTAAGTTTTTAAGCTCTGTTTTTGTACCAAATTCCTTTTGCCCGACAGGACGTAAGCTGATGTTGGCATCACAACGAAGTGATCCTTCTTCCATTTTACAATCGGATACACCTGTGTATTGAATAATCGATTTTAGTTTTTCCAAATAAGCGTAAGCTTCCTCTGGTGTACGAATATCTGGCTCAGATACGATTTCAATTAACGGTGTACCTTGACGGTTATAATCGACTAATGATCCATCAGCAGTATGAGTTAATTTCCCTGCGTCTTCCTCAAGGTGGAGACGTGTAATCCCAATGCGCTTTTTCTCACCATTTACTTCAATATCAATATAGCCATTTTCGCCGATTGGTTGATCAAACTGGGAAATTTGATAAGCCTTCGGGTTATCTGGATAAAAATAGTTTTTGCGATCGAACTTTGTATTTGTCGCCACTTCGCAATTTAACGCCATTGCCGCCTTCATTGCATATTCAACGGCCTTTTTATTCACAACAGGTAATACACCAGGATAACCTAGGTCAATAACCGTTGTATTTGTATTTGGTTGCGCTCCGAAATGATTCGGACTGCTTGAAAATATTTTCGATTCTGTTTTAAGCTCAACATGGACTTCAAGCCCAATTACCGTTTCGAAATTCATCGTCTCACCCCTTACAATTGTGGTTTCGCTTTATGGAAATCTGTTGATTTTTCAAAGACATCAGCAACTCGGAATAATGTACCTTCGTCAAAAGGCTTTCCAATAATTTGTAATCCTAGTGGCAATCCATCTGCTAATCCACATGGGACAGAAATAGCTGGAACACCTGCAAGGTTCATTGGAATGGTTAATAAATCATTCGCGTACATGGTTAAAGGATCTGAGGATTTTTCACCTATTTTAAATGCCGGCGTTGGAGCAGTTGGTCCAATAATGACATCGTAGTTTTCAAAAACATCCTCAAAATCTTTCTTAATTAGCGTACGAACCTTTTGTGCCTTTTTATAGTAAGCATCATAGTAACCAGAGCTTAACGCGAATGTTCCTAGCATAATACGACGCTTGACTTCGTCTCCAAAGCCTTCACTTCTTGTCTGCTTGTACATTTCTAAAAGGTTTTCAGCATTATCTGTACGATATCCGTAACGTACACCATCAAAGCGAGAAAGGTTCGCTGATGCTTCAGATGATGCTAATATGTAATAAGCTGCTACAGCATATTTTGAATGTGGTAGTGATACTTCGTCAATCGTTGCACCTTGACTCTCTAAGACTTTAAGAGCACTACGAACAGATTCACGAACCTCTTCGTTAATCCCTTCACCAAGGTATTCCTTTGGTACAGCGATTTTCAAGCCTTTCACATCACCTGTTAATGCTGAAAGATAATCCGGAACATCCACATTTGCAGAAGTTGCATCCATTGGATCAACTCCAGCAATCGCTTGTAATAAATACGCATTATCTTCAACTGTACGAGTAATTGGTCCGATAATATCTAGCGATGACGCGAAAGCGACCAACCCATAACGTGATACACGACCATATGTAGGTTTTAAACCAACCACACCACAGAAAGATGCAGGTTGTCGAACAGAACCACCTGTATCAGAACCAAGTGCAAATGGAACTTCACCCGCTGCAACTGCAACCGCAGAACCACCGCTTGATCCACCAGGGACATATTCAGGATTCCATGGATTTTTCGTTACTTTAAATCCTGAATTCTCGTTAGAAGAACCCATTGCAAATTCATCCATGTTAAGCTTTCCAATTGTTACTGTTTCAGCAGCTTTTAAACGTTCCATAACGGTTGCGTCATAAATTGGATCAAAGTTTTCAAGGATTTTACTTGCGCAAGTTGTCCGAAGACCTTTTGTCACGATATTATCTTTTATTCCAATCGGCATACCGAAAAGAAGACCAAACTGATCCTTTGTACCAAGTGCTTCATCTAATTGTTTTGCATAGGCTCTTGCATTTTCTTCATCTAATGTTAAGAAAGCATCAACTTTACTTTCAACCTCATTGATTCTTTTATATGATTCATCAACAAGGTCTGAAACAGAAATTTCTTTTTTATGTAGTAAAGTATGTAGTTCTGATATTTTTTTATCAAAAAGCGACATCTTATGTTTCCCCTCCCTTACTCAATAATGGATGGTACACGGAAATATCCATCCTTTGAATCTGGTGCATTTTTTAGTACTTCTTCAACAGGTAAACCAGGTTTTGCTTTATCTTCCCTCATTACATTTTTCATATCTAATACATGGAAAGTAGGCTTCACTTCTTCTGTATCTAATTCGTTTAACGTTTCAGCAAATGTAATAATATCATCAAGCTGTTTTGTAAACAGTTGAGCTTCTTCTTCAGTAACAGCTAATCGTGCTAGGTTAGCAACATGTTTTACTTGATCAATTGAAATTCTAGACATAACTCTTTCACCTCCATGGTATTCGCCCCTTAACAATACACTGATAATACCAAAGTTTAGGGCGTTAAAGCAACTGTTCAAAGCGAAAGTTTTCTTAATTTACAGAGCACTTTTGTTTAAAATAAAGCTCATCTACCACAAATGATTCATTGCTTCCCTATGGATACCTAGGCACTTCTTTTTTCTCCTCTAAGGGATTCATTGAACGACTATGAATACCTTGCCGCTCTTTTTTTCTCCTCCAAGGGATTCATTGAACGACTATGAATCCCTTGACGCTCTTTTTTTCTCCTCCAAGGGATTCATTGAACGACTATGAATACCTTGACGCTCTTTTTTTCTCCTCCAAGGGATTCATTGAACGACTATGAATCCCTTGCCTCTCCTATTTTCTCCTCTAAGGGATTCATTGAACGACTATGAATCCCTTGACGCTCTTTTTTTCTCCTCCAAGGGATTCATTGAACGACTATGAATACCTTGCCTCTCCTATTTTCTCCTCTAAGGGATTCATTGAACGACTATGAATCCCTTAGCTCTCCTTTTTTCTCCTCTAAGGGATTCATACAACAACTATGATTACCTTCAAACCCTTTTCCACATCACAAGGGATTCATACAACAACTATGATTACCTTCAAACCCTTTTTCCACTTCACAAGGGATTCATACAACAACTATGATTACCTTCAAACCCTTTTTCCACTTTACAAGGGATCCATTCAACAACTATAAATAAACCACACCACAACGAATTCATTGACAGCCTATTCACCTTTGAATACCTTACCCATATCTTTTTTACACAAAAAAAGAATCATGGCCCGCTAAAGCCACGATTCTTTTTAACTATAATTATTGTTGTTTTGCTTCTTCAAACTCATCAAGGATTTCTTGAGAAGGTGCTTCAGTTACAATACTTACAATATAAGAAGCAATCAATCCAAGAATGAAGCCTGGTACAATCTCATATAAATCCGTACCAAACATTGGCCAAACGATTACTGTGATCGCTCCGGTGATCATTCCTGCTAAAGCGCCCCAGCGGTTCATGCGTTTCCAGAACAGGGCTAAAATGATTACGGGACCAAACGCAGCTCCAAAACCAGCCCACGCATAGCTTACTAAGCTTAAAACAGAGCTATCTGGATTATATGCTAGTAAAATTGCAATTAATGCAATTACACCTACTGAAATTCGACCAACCCATACAAGTTCTTTTTCACTTGCATTTTTCTTAAGAATTGCTTTATAGAAGTCTTCTGCTACCGCACTTGAAGATACAAGTAACTGAGAATCAATTGTACTCATAATTGCTGCTAATATTGCAGCTAATAGAATACCAGAAACCCAAGGATTGAATAATACTTGTGTGAACATAATAAATGCCTGCTCTCCATCCGGTAATGGATTATCTGCAAAGTATGCAATTGCCGCAAACCCAGTGAAGATTGCACCAAATAAACCAAATACCATCCATACCATACCTATTAATCTAGCTTTCGGTACATCTTTTACAGAACGTAATGCCATAAAACGTGTGATGATATGTGGTTGACCAAAATATCCTAATCCCCATGCTAATAATGAGATAATTCCGATTGTTGTCATGCCAGAAAATGCATCGAGGTACATTGGATCAATTTCACCAACTGCATTCACTGTATTACCCCAGCCGCCTAATTCCGTAATCGCGACAATTGGAACAACAATTAAAGCTAAGAACATTAAAATTCCTTGAATAAAATCAGTCCAACTAACGGCCAAAAATCCACCTAGGAACGTGTATGAAATAATAACGATGGCACCAATCCAAAGTGCTTGGTTATATGAGAATCCAAATGATGCTTCAAATAACTTGGCTCCACCAACCATTCCTGAAGATGTATAGAATGTGAAAAACAATAAAATGACAAGTGCTGAAATTACACGTAAAAGTCTTGAGGAATCTCTAAAGCGGTTTTCTAAGAAGTCAGGAATTGTGATAGAATCTTGAGCCACTTCTGTATAGCTACGCAGTCTTTTTGCAACAAATTGCCAATTTAGGTAGGCTCCAATTGTTAAACCTACACCTAACCAAATTTGGTTCATACCGCCTGAAATATATACCGCACCAGGCAATCCTAGTAAGAGCCAACTACTCATATCAGACGCACCAGCACTCAATGCTGCTACTCCTGGTCCTAATCTTCTTCCACCTAAAACATAGTCTGATAAGTTACTAGTTAGTCGATATGAAATAACACCAATCGCTAACATTACTATTAAATAAATAATAAAGGTCGTTAATACTGCACCATCCATAAATTACTCTCTCCTCTCAGATTTGACTGTGATCAATGACAATACTACTGTTGCTAACATCGGTACTAATAACCAAAACCATGTTGCTCCTGTTAATGTATGTTCCACGTCTTCACCCCCTAAAATTCTTGTCACAAAATTAGTATGCAACTTCATACAATTTCATGATTTTTTCTTTTCTAGATGTTATCTAAGGAAAATATAAAAACACCTTATTTATCGTAACATAGATTAATTTACAGAACATACAGAATTTTAAAACACTTTACTAATAATGTATATTTATTCACAGTAATGTATTATGTGTAAAATGTAACCGCTTTCCTTTTATATCTATTCATCAAAATTTATAAAATTAAATTCGTGAAAATTACGTTTTCACTTACAATGCCCTCTCCATATGGACAAACGTCCATTTGACACATACACATACAAAATAAAAGACTCCCTCTGTCGGAAGTCTTTTTTTATAATTAAATTATAACATTTCTGAAGTTGTTTTTGCTTGCATATGAAGCAGTAAATAATCAGGGCCACCTGCTTTTGAATCGGTTCCTGACATATTAAATCCACCAAACGGTTGATAACCAACGATAGCACCTGTACAGCCACGATTAAAATATAAGTTTCCAACATGAAAATCTTCTCTGGCTTTTTCAATATTACTACGATTATTTGAAATTACTGCTCCTGTTAATCCGTATTCTGTATTATTAGCAATATCAATTGCATGGTTAAAATTTCTAGCCTTACAGAAGGCAACAATTGGGCCAAATATCTCTTCTTTCATCAAACGTGCATCCTCTGACACGTCAGCAAAAACAGTTGGCTGAATAAACCATCCTTTAGAATCGTCTCCTTCTCCTCCAACCATTAATTTGCCTTCTTTTCTACCGATGTCAATATAGCTCATAATCTTATTAAAGGCTGCTTGATCGTTAACAGGTCCCATGAATGTTGATGGGGTACTAGGGTCCCCTACCGTTAATTGCTTCGTTAGTTCAACTACGCGTTCCAGTACTTGATCGTACACGTCTTCAAGAACGACAGCACGAGAACAAGCTGAACATTTCTGTCCTGAAAAGCCAAATGCCGATGCAACTATAGACTTGGCTGCTAGTTCAAGGTCTGCTTCTTTATCTACAACAATTGTATCCTTTCCACCCATTTCAGCGATGACTCGTTTTAGCCATATTTGCCCTTCATTCACTTTTGCCGCACGTTCATAGATTCGTAGACCAACATCCTTCGAACCAGTAAAACTAATAAAACGTGTTTGTGGATGGTCTACTAAGTAGTCACCAACTTCTGAGCCGCTCCCGGGAATATAATTCACTACACCAGCTGGTAATCCCGCTTCCTCTAATACCTCCATAAACTTAGCTGCGATGACTGGTGTTGTACTAGCTGGCTTTAGTAATACGGTGTTTCCTGAAACAAGTGCAGCTGTTGTCATACCAGCCATAATTGCAAAAGCGAAATTCCACGGTGAAATAATAACACCGACTCCCAATGGAATGTAGTGAAAACGATTATATTCGATTGGCCGACTCTCTACTGGAATACCATCTTTTAAATCTAACATTTGCCGCCCATAGTATTCCATAAAGTCAATTGCCTCAGCCGTGTCAGCATCCGCCTCATTCCACGGTTTACCCGCTTCTTTTACTAAAAGGGCAGAGAATTCATGTTTTCGACGTCGAACAATCGCTGCTGCTCGAAATAAAATGTCTGCTCGCATCTCAGGCTTTGTTTTCCTCCAGGTCTGAAATGTACGATTCGCTACTTGCATGGCTTTTTCTGCTAAGTCACGATTCGCCTTTGATACACTTCCGACCTTTTCTGCTTTATTCGCAGGATTCACTGAGACTATTTTTTCTGTTGTTGAAATTCGTTCCCCACCAATTATTAAGTCATAGTCTTTTCCAAGATACGTCTTAACCTTTCGAAGACCAGCTTCAAACTCCAGTTTGTTTTCCTCAACAGTAAAATCAGTAAACGGTTCATGTTGATATCGAACTACCATTCTACTCTCGCCTCCCTTTCAAATCTAATAAGCGAAACCGATGTTCACCTTCCATTCTACTAAAAAATGGGAATGTCCTAAAAGGGCTCAAGTTGTCCTTTTTTGCTCTTAAATAAAATAAAACAAAAAAGCCCCTTGCCGAGAACCGACTGGGGCTTTTGTTATCATACTTTTCGAGAAAAAAATCACAATCAAATGTGACTGTCCTTTAATTGTATATGTGTATATATGGTTCTTCTGCGCCTGCGTCCCGAATAATCATGCTTTCCTGACCGCTTTCTGAAGAAACATAAACATGAACATTAATATAGTTCGGGAAATGTTCCATCACAAGACCAGTAAGGTATTGTGTGAAACCAATTACTTCGCCTTTTCCATAAAATTGCATAGGAATTTCAATTGTTAGCTGTTGCAATTCATCATTTTTATAAAAACCTCTGCCAATGACTCCGGTATAGTTTGGAAAATAGTCATCAATATCAGATTTAAAATTGGAAAACATCATCGCATCTTCTCGGTATGCTTCTGACACATCTGTTGATGGAAAAACATGATATTCCTCATTAATCGTTTGCCACTTACCTAGCTTAGAACTATCTGCATCTGCAGAGGCAGATGCAAAAAAGTGCCCTGGAACAATTGACGATATAGATTCTTGTTTAAATAAAGCTATCGTTATCGGTACATTTTTTAATCCTTCGATGTTACGTAATCGTCCGATCACTTCTTCAGCTATTTTCTTTCCTTCTCTCTCTATTTCATCATCGTCAATCTCAGTTTCCCTCTGGAAGCCAGCAAAATCCCCATAATCATCAGGCAGTTTATAATAGTGAACTGAGTTTAGTGCTAATCCAATTACTACCCCAGCTAACTCCAATTGATCATTCTTGTTTTTAATCAAGTAATTATGCTCGAGCATATGAGTTAGATAAATTGGGCTATCTTTCATTTGCTCCTCATAGGGCTTCCCTTTTTGGTATTCAAAAATGGGATTCAATCCTACATTTTCATTTTCTTCAAGCTTTTGTTCTTCTAACTGCTCTTTCGATAACTTTCTACCTAACCAACTACGTATCGTATCCCTTTTTAGGTACTGACCCTCTTGATATAAGTAACGGTCAGCCTCAAACGATTCTTGTGCTACTCTCATTAAACCTGTTTCAAACTCATCAATATCAAGCCGAGTATTAAGTCTGCCTAATACTAACCCTCTCGCTTCTCCCTCTTTAAAAGGCAAAATGGTTCGGTAATAAGAATCAGAAATATTATATCTCGGGATGATTGCTTTTTCTCTTGTTTCATCTGTTTCTTGTACAACTTCTTCTTCCTTTTCAAACTGCGGAGCACATGCAGTAAGAAAGAGGAGGAGGAAGAGGGCAATTACTTTCACGCTCTTCAACACACACACCTCTAACTTAGTGGCTGTTTTCGTAACTTGTCATATATCGTATGTTGAGATTTTTGCTTGACGTCCACAATATATTGACTATTTATCGATTCATTAAGATAAAAATTCCTACGAAATGAGCCTACTTATTTAATTCTTGAACCAAACGTGCTTCATCCCAAACTTCAATATTTAACTCTTGAGCCTTTGTTAATTTTGAACCTGCTGCCTCACCTGCAACTAATAAATCAGTACTCTTACTAACGCTACCAGTTACTTTTCCACCTAACGCTTCAATTGCAGCCTTGGCTTCATTTCTTGTGAGTTGCTCTAATTTTCCTGTTAATACGACTGTTTTGCCTGCAAAAACTGAATCAATTTCATCTACTTGAACTGCCTTTGGTCCTTTGTATGTCATATTGACTCCTAAAGCAGTAAGCTCTTGTATAAGCTCCCCAACCTCAGGCATTTCGAAATAAGTAACAATTGATTCCGCCATCTTTTCACCAATTTCATTGATTGCCGTGAATTGGTCCGCTGTTGCTTTTTGGAGGTTAGCCATTGTCTCAAACTCTACAGCCAATGTTTTTGCTGCTTTTGATCCAACATGACGAATACCTAGACCAAATAACAGCCTTTCTAGTGAGTTGCCTTTCGATTGCTCTATAGCGGAAATTAAATTATCTGCGGATTTCTCACCCATTCTTTCAAGTTGTACGAGTTGCTCTTTTGTTAACCGATAAAGGTCTGCCACATCACTTATCAATTCTTCTCTGAACAATTGCGAGATTACTTTTTCACCTAATCCATCTATGTTCATGGCATTTCTTGATACAAAATGAATTAATCCCTCACGTATTTGAGCTGGGCATTTTGGATTGATACATCGTAGCGCAACTTCGTCTTCAAGACGAACTAGCTCACTTTCACATTCAGGACAATGTGTTGGCATGTTAAACTCCGTTTCCTCACCTGTTCTCTCGCCAAGCACTACTCCTACCACTTCAGGAATAATATCTCCTGCTTTTTTCACGATAACCGTATCTCCAATACGTATATCCTTTTCTTTAATAAGATCTTCATTATGAAGAGAAGCTCGCCCGACTGTTGTTCCAGCTACACGAACAGGTTCCAAGATAGCAGTAGGGGTAATAACACCCGTACGGCCTACACTTAATTCGATTGTACGTAACTTTGTAACAACCTCTTCAGCTGGAAACTTATAAGCAATCGCCCATCTTGGACTCTTTGCTGTAAATCCTAATTCAGCTTGTTGCTGTAAAGAGTCGACTTTAATAACAATTCCATCAATATCATATGTAAGACCTGCTCGCTTTTCTGTCCAATCGGCGATATACTTAATAACAGCTTCAATCGACTTACACTTTTTTCTTTCCGGATTCGTTTTAAAACCTAGTTCTTCTAAATAATCTAATCCTTGACCATGAGAAACAATATCTGTTCCTTCAATATCAGCGATACTATAAACAAAGATATCAAGATTTCGCTTTGCTGCAATCTTAGGATCTAACTGACGCAACGATCCAGCTGCAGCATTTCTAGGATTCGCAAACGGCTCTTCGCCTTTTTCAAGCTTAATGGCGTTCAGGCTTTCAAATGACTTTCTTGGCATAAAAGCTTCTCCACGAACTTCTATACTAACAGAATGAGGCAGACGTAATGGGATTGAGCGCACCGTTTTAAGATTATCGGTGATATCTTCTCCAACCGTTCCGTCACCCCTTGTTGCTCCTTGAACAAAGGCTCCTTGATCGTAACGAAGCGACACTGCCAATCCATCGATTTTCAATTCACAAACATATGAAACATCATCACCTACGGCCCCTCGAATACGTCGGTCAAAGTCTTTTAAATCCTCTGCATTGAATGCATTACCTAGACTTAGCATTGGTGTCCGATGCTCAACTTTCGTAAAGGCCTCTAACACATTCCCTCCAACACGTACTGAAGGTGAATCAGAGGTTTTCAATTCTGGAAAATGTTCTTCTAGTTGAATCAACTCTTGCATTCTGCTGTCATATTCAGCATCAGGTACAGTTGGTTGATCAAGAACATAATATTCATAATTATATCGATTTAAAAGCTCATGTAGCTCGTGAATACGAACTTTTGCAGATTCTTTATCCATACGGTCAGCCCTCTCATCATGATATGGTTGCTTTGAGCTTTACTAGAAATTCACCCATTTTAGAGCTATTTTCGCATTTCATCAAAGGATTTTGTCCTTGAGTGACAAACTCAAGGACATTTTCTTGCTTGATACTAGGCTTTTTTGTCCTTTAAGCCACTTCCTTAAAGTAAATACAAACTACACTTTCGTAATTGGTGCGAATTTCGCTAGAAGACGTTTAATGCCTGTTGGGCTTGGGAATGCAATGTCAAGCTCTTTCGATTCACCTTCACCCTTCACACTTACAACTGTACCAATTCCCCACTTCTTATGTTCAGCTTTATCCCCAACATTCCATGAAATATCATCTCCACCTGTTGAGGTAGTTGCCGTAAAGCGTGGTTGACTTGTAGGTGCAGTTCTTCTTTCAGTTGTTCGATGCGCTTGGAATGGCGTTCTTGTTTTCTTTTCTTCTTCTTGCATATTGTAATTTTCGATTAAATCATCAGGAATTTCACCAACGAACCTAGATACAGGATTCATATTTGTTCTTCCGAATAATGTTCTCATTTGTGCATTTGTGATAAATAAGTCTTCTTCGGCACGAGTAATACCCACATACGCTAATCTGCGTTCTTCTTCCATTTCAGCTTCTTCCATAAGCGAACGGCTATGTGGAAACACACCTTCCTCCAGACCAATTAAAAATACTACTGGAAACTCAAGACCCTTTGCAGAGTGAAGAGTCATTAATACAACCGCATCACTTTTATCTTGTTCAGATTCATCTTCGTCCAGCTTGTCTATATCAGCAACAAGTGCTAGATCAGTCAAAAATGCTATTAAGCTTTTGTCTTCATTCTTTTCTTCAAAATTCTTTGTTACTGATAAAAATTCATCAATATTTTCAAGTCTACTCTCAGCTTCAAGTGTTTTTTCACTTTTTAGCATATCGCGATATCCTGTTTTTTCTAGAACCTCTTCCACTAATTCTGTTACAGATAAATATTCCTGCATCTGTGTCCAATGTGTAATTTGTTGACGGAAGTCATATAAAGAGTTTGCCACTTTATTGCTAAGTCCTAATAACTCAAGATCAGCTAGTGCTTGGTACATAGATAAATCAGTTGTTAACGCATAGTTCCCAATTTTATCGACAGATGTTGCACCAACACCACGTTTTGGAACATTTACAACTCTTGCAAAACTAATATCGTCATCTGGGTTAGCAATTAATCGCAAGTAAGCAAGAATATCCTTGATTTCTTTGCGATCATAGAACTTTGTTCCTCCGACAATGGTGTAATTTATATTTGATTTAAGAAGCACTTCCTCCATTACACGTGATTGTGCATTGGTTCGATAAAGTATTGCGATATCAGAGTATTTCCGTTTCCCGCTGTTCACAAGTTCACGTATTTTACCTGTTACAAATTGTGCCTCCATTGATTCGCTGTCGGCACGGTAATAGCTAATCTTGTTACCTTCATCATTTTCAGTCCAAAGCATTTTAGGTTTGCGATTGGAGTTATTTTCAATTACAACATTTGCTGCTTGTAAAATTCGCTTTGTTGAACGATAGTTTTGTTCTAATAAAATCACTTTTGCATCCGGATAATCCTTTTCAAATGAAAGGATATTAGCAATGTCCGCTCCACGCCAACGATATATCGACTGGTCACTGTCACCAACGACACAAAGATTTTTAAATCTTGCTGCTAAAAACTTTACTAATAAATATTGAGCATGGTTCGTATCTTGGTATTCATCCACATGGATATATTGAAATTTACGTTGGTAATTTGCTAGAACTTCTGGAACGCGTTGAAATAGTTGAATGGTGGTCATGATCAAATCGTCAAAATCAAGGGATTGATTTTTCCGTAACTTTTTTTGATACTCTGTATAAACTTCACTAACGGTTTGTTCAAAATAGCCACCAGTAGTTTTTGCGTATTCCTCAGGGGTTTTTAACTCATTTTTTGCACTACTAATTGCAGCTAATATACCTCTAGGATCATTTTTCTTGGGGTCCATGTTTTTCTCTTTTAAAATGCTTTTAATAACAGAAAGTTGATCGCCTGAATCTAATATTGAAAAGTTGCGATTGTAACCTATTCTATCAATGTCTTTTCGTAATATCCGCACACACATGGAGTGGAATGTAGATATCCAAATATCCTCTGCTGCACCGCCGACAATGGCTGACACACGATCTTTCATTTCTCTTGCAGCTTTATTTGTAAAAGTTATTGCTAGTATATTCCAAGGAGCCACTTCCTTCTCTGCCATTAAATAGGCGATGCGATGAGTAAGTACTCTTGTCTTACCGCTTCCAGCACCAGCCATAATAAGAAGTGGACCTTCTGTTGCCTTCACTGCTTCCTGTTGCTCTTTATTAAGTCCTGTCAGCAATTTATTACTTAAAAATTGCATCAAAACACTCCTTTCCTAGGCTTCTCAAGTAAGGGTATCTAGAAAATATCATAATACCATAAACAAGAACGTTTGTTTCTATTTTAACGTAAGTACCCATTCTTTGACAGTCATTTTTTTATAGTTTGTACTGTTTTCAAAGCTGTTTCTAAATCTTCATAAATAACATTACCAACCACAATTGTGTCAGCAATTTCACTCATTTCTTTTGCTTGCACTTCTGTTGTGATTCCGCCACCATAAAAAAGCCTTGTTTCTTGCAATGTTTCTTTAACCTCTTTAACAGTCCTGACATCTCCATATTTACCACTGTATTCTAAGTAAAAAATTGGTAATTTGAACATTTTATCTGTCAACCGTGCATACGCCACAATATCATCTATTGATAAATCTGCGTTCGCCTCAGTAAGACTAGCAGCTTTACATTCTTGATTTACAATACAATATCCCTCTACTACAATTTCATCCCAGTTCATGATCTCACCGAATTCCTTCATTGCTTGATGATGGAGCCCTGTAATCCAATTGGTATTCTTACTGTTTAACACCGTTGGGATAAAATAGAGGTCAAATCCTGGTGTAACTGAATCAATTGTTGATACCTCTAAGACACAAGGAACAGTATAACGTCGTATTCGTGACATAAGATTCAATACATTATCAAGTGTCACCCCATCACTGCCTCCAACAATGATTGCATCCGTACCAGATTCACATATTCGCTCTAATGATTCATCACTAATTTCCTTCTCAGGATCAAGCTTGAACACATGCTTCCATTCTTTGTAATTGTACACCGTGATCCTCCATTCTCAGTTTCCATTTCTCCATTATACCAAAAGAAATGAATCGTCCCAAACACAAATGTCAGGTACCAAAATATCTATTTATTGTTAAAAAATACTGTAATTAACAATAGTAAGATAAATGATACCTGACACTTTTTTTGCAGTTACTTTCTTTTATACTGGATAATTACTATGCTTATTTGGGAGTTTCTTGATTCGACTCTCTCAACCGATCTAACGCCATTTGATAAGCATCATTTCCATAGTTTAAACAACGTTTTACACGTGAAATTGTTGCAGTACTTGCTCCCGTTTCCGTCTCAATCTTGTGGTATGTATTTCCTTCCTGTAACATTCTAGCAACCTCTAACCGTTGTGCTAATGACTGAATTTCATTAACTGTACATAAATCATCAAAAAAGCGATAACACTCTTCTAAATCTTTTAAAGAAAGGATTGCATTAAATAATTGATCAAGCTCTTTCCCCCGTAATTTATCTATTTGCATTCACTCTATCTCCTTTAATCTGTTAATTCCCATACGAAACCGCTCCAGCAATTCCAGGTGAGTTTGGAATGACATTAATCCATGTTTTTCCTGGAATAAACCCTGTCTCCTCATTATTTATAACCGGAACAATTCTGCCATTACTGTTTTTCCATTGAACCTCTTTGGCAATTCCCTTTTGTAGCAATAAGCCTTTTCCACCAGTTGTGATATCAATTTCCTTGCGCCCAATATCGTCAATAACTTGATGAGCCATTTCAACGATAAAGACGTTATCAAGTAAAACAGGCACCTTTGTTTCACGGTCTATCGTTTGTTCCTTATTATTATATCGCTCGTACTTTTCAAGTTGCTGATTGTATCGATATTCTACAGCAAAAGTATCCCTTGATGAGTAGGACAGTTTGATATCCGAAGCAACTATACCATCTAAGGTGCCTATCTCTTCTTCCGTTAAAAAGGAAAGTGGTGATACTTGAGCTTCAAAGGCCTTATCAACATCGGCAGCACCCTTTTTTATATTTTCATAAGAAATATAAGAGTTATGTGGTGCCGCTCGACTTTCATCTCTCCAGAATAGTGTTCCATCGTAGAACATTCCATTAATGTTATCGACTTCTCCAGCAACTAGCCGTTCTTCTGCTGTTTTACTAAATCCATGGGCTACGTAAAAAGCATCGTATCCTTTGCTTAAATCAATATAATAATCTCTAGCACTACGAACAGGCCCGATTTTTTCTGGCTTCTCACTTTGGAAAATAGCCATAAACCTTGTTACATCACCCTCTGCTAACGTCTCATAAACGATATCTGCTTGATGTAAGCCGGATTGAGGTCTTGCATTTGGGTCATTTTCTATCATGACAGCAAAAGGCCTTTGAGAAATTTCCTCATTAGTTCCTATTCCAGTTAACGGAAAAATGTCTGTATGAGTAATAGTTTCCACTGTTTCCTCATTGGCTGATTCTTTCACTCCCTCGCCACTTTCCTCCTTATCAACTTGTTCTTGATTACTACATCCTACTAAGTAGATCAACAGTAAGATCATAACGAGAAAAAAACGACGTCTCATGTTTTGACACAACCTTTTTCATTTAAATAATTTTTGTACCTAGTTAAAATGTCATTTTCCAACCTATTCTCCATTACTCATTTCCAGTCTGACCTGTTATAAAAACTGATAGTGAGGCTCTTTCAGTCTAAGAAATCAATACTTGCTTTTACACTTTTATATTTTAACGCATTATAGACGGAAAGAGTATCATTTTGTTCATGACATCATAAATTCCTTTCGGAGTAATTCGAATATACGGCAAATGAGTCGATGACAGAAACAGGAGTGTATAAATTGGATCAAGGAAATTGTATCCTCTTTCTCTAAGCAATTTCGCTAATTTCTTCTCCTCGGTTATTAAATCAGAAATATGTTTATCTGACATCATTCCGCACAGTGGTAAAGGTATTTCATGTATAACTTTACCATCTTCAGCCAATACAATTCCTCCACCTAACTCCTTCATTCTACTAAAGGCCAGTAACATATCGTCCTTATTTTTCCCAATTACTAAAATATCACCTGTATTTGAGAACGAGCTAACAAGTCCTGAAACCTTATTGGCAAAGCCTTTAATTATCGTATTTATCCTCCAATATCCATTTTTATCAATAAGCATCAAAAAGCTCTCATCATGATTTGTGGATAATAGATTATTCGATGCATCTATTGTTACAGAATACGGTTTTGTTATCACGGCGTTTTGCATGTGTAATCCAAACGGCATTGAAAATTGAAGGTCATCTAACTCTAAATCCCACTTTAATTCTAAAGGATTGATATTACAATGCCCCCATTGGATTGGTTCAAACTCATTTATCATTTTGTTATCTCGCTTCACCCATTTCCCTTTTGCTAATACAGAAACTGGTGTAGGATCATGTTTGTCTCGTAAAAAATTTATATTCGCAACACGCCCTGTTGCGATCATTCCATGCAAATGATCAATACCATAGTGCTTAGCAGCATTGATAGTTGCAATGTTATAAGCATCAATCGTTGGAACTCCTTTATCAATCGCAATCTTAATCATTCGGTCAATAATTCCACCTTCATAAAAAGTAGGTGGCGAGCCATCTGTTGTAAATAAGAAATGATCATACTGGTCAATTCCTAATTCATGAATTTCATCTAAAATTGTCGGTAAATCTGGTCTTATTGATGAATAACGTAAAGTTGTCGTATAGCCGTGCATTAATCGGTCTAACACATCTTTTCCTGTCATTGACTCATGATCACTATCAACACCTAATAATTTAAGTTTTGCCAGTGTCTTTTCTGACGCACCTGGTAAATGGCCTTCGACACGTTTACCCATTCGCTTGGTTTCTTGAATCCAATGTAATAATAGGTCATCTCCATCTATTAACTTTGGCCAACTTGTTAATTCACCACCCTGAAGGACAGATTCATGTTCTAGCCATGACCTTACGTTTGCGTGAGAAAAAATTGATTCTTCACCATGAATTTCTGACTGCGGGTCAAAACGACACCACCAGTACATACTCACAGGAAGATCATTCATGGTATTCATAAAAGAAAACGCTTTCTTTTTATCAAAACTTAAAGCAAGTATCATGTTATCATTTATCAATGTCGTTGTTCCAGTCTGCGATGCATATTGAGCAAACGAATGGGGATTATATAATTGAAATGGATGTACATGCGGCTCAATATAGCCTGGTACAAGGAAATATTTTTCACAGTCGACTACTTCACAATTTCGTAACTCAGTTGGAAGTTGGTCACCAACATATATGATACGATCTTCATAAATCCAAATATGTGCTTGAATCCATTTCCTTAATATTTGATTAAGATACACTACATTTTTTAGTAATAATGTAGGGGCTAATTTACCATCTATAATTGAAACATGCTCTCTCAGTTTTCTGTTTTTCCATCTGTAGCGTTGATCAGGCATGATTTTCTCCTCCAATATTTTTGCTTTTAACTATAGTAACATATTAAGCGCTTTCAATCACTAAAGAAATAGATAACTAATGTGTTAAATTTGTGTAAAAAGCAGGTAGAAACTTGAATTCACACAAGAATAGCACTGATGCTACAGCACCTTTTTACTAGACACAAATTGTTCACATTTTAAAATCTTTTTCTCATAAAAAACTAGAATAATGGAGTGACAACATTGAGACCAAACATCGGGATGATTAATGCGTTAATTCGGATTACCTGTGGGTTTACAATACTTGCATGGGCTACAGCTAAATTGGTTAAAAAACCATGGTGTAACAGCTACCTAGTAGTCGCAATGTTAGGAGGAATGAAGGTCGGCGAAGGAATTACGCGATTCTGTCCACTAACTGAGTTATACAACCGATATCAAGATGAGCTAGAAGTAACCAAGAGCGAGCAGGAACCAATTAATCCAACCTAAGACTGGTATGAGGATCCAACCTTATTGATTTGGTGGATCCTCATTCCTCTATTTGCTCTAAATCCACCCTTATTGATTTGACGGATCCTCATTCCTCTATTTGCTTTGATTGATACACCAACAAAAAATAGCATACCAATTAAGATTGGTATGCTATTTCATGTAGTCATTTAGTTTTTATTCATCGAAAGTAATCTACCTATACTTAACTCTCACTCACTTAAACTAAAGTATGTGCAATCGCCTTATTCCCAATATCTTTACGATAGAATAAAGCAGAACAATTTACTTTCGTAATCTCCCCATAAACAGTTTCCTGCGCCTGTTCTAATGTTGCACCTTTAGAAACAACTGCTAATACACGGCCACCGTTCGTAACCACTTTTCCGTCCTGTAATCCTGTGCCAGCATGGAACACAAAAGAATCCGATGCTACATCCGTTAACCCTTCAATCACAGCACCCTTTTCATATTTTTCCGGATAGCCATTTGCCGCTAACACAACACCAATGACGGCATCATCGCTCCATTTTAATTCCACTTCTTTACCATCTAAAATACCTAAAAGCACCTCAACAAGATCACTTTCAAGTCTCGGTAACACAACTTGTGTTTCAGGGTCACCGAATCGTGCATTAAATTCAATCACCTTCGGACCGTTTGCAGTTAAAATCAACCCTGCATATAAAATCCCCGTAAATGTACGACCTTCAGATACCATTGCCTTTACAGTTGGCTTTAAAATCGTTTCAACCGCTTCATCAACAACATCTTGAGAAATTTGTGGAACAGGAGAATATGCACCCATACCACCCGTATTAGGACCTTCATCATTGTCAAAAGCACGTTTATGGTCTTGAGAAATCACCATTGGATACACGTCTTCACCGTTAACAAATGCCATTAATGAGAATTCTTCACCTTGCAAGAATTCCTCTACAACTACTTGACTGCTTGCCGATCCAAATTTTGCTTCTTCCATCATCTCGTGCAAGCTACCAAGAGCTTCTTCCATTTTCATAGCTACAACGACGCCTTTACCAGCCGCTAAGCCATCAGCTTTTATAACGATTGGTGCCCCCTTATCCTTGATATAAGCTTTCGCCCCATCATAAGAATTGAACGTTTCATAGCCTGCCGTTGGTATTCCGTACTTAGCCATTAAGTCTTTAGCAAATGACTTACTGCCTTCAATGATGGCAGCATCCTTTGTTGGACCAAAAATTTTCAATCCAGCTTCTTGGAATGTATCGACGATTCCACCTGTTAAAGGAACTTCTGGTCCAACGATTGTAAGACCGACATTGTTTTCCTTTGCAAATTGTACGAGTGTTTCAAAATCATTTTCATCAATATCCACTAATGTTGCAACATCTGTCATTCCAGGGTTACCTGGGGCAACAAATACTGATTCTACTAAGCTACTTTGCGCAGCCTTCCAAGCAATTGTATGCTCTCTTCCACCGCGCCCAACGATTAATATATTCATATTTGTCACCTCTTCTTAATGTTTAAAATGGCGAAT